>Ga0055584_100003277_pt1 | contig 16000 bp, 16 predicted proteins | sample OSDHelmetaG_FD_58716 | JGI IMG/M metagenome (GOLD analysis project Ga0055584, IMG submission 58716) | Pelagic marine sediment microbial communities from the LTER site Helgoland, North Sea, for post-phytoplankton bloom and carbon turnover... | ecosystem: Environmental > Aquatic > Marine >... | reverse complement strand
TGAGGCATGGGCAGGCGCATGGAAGGAGGGGTCGGTTCGTCGTAGTTTTTGAAAAAAATCTGACGGTCGCCCTCCTGCGGGTGGGCCTCATAGGCGAGGAAGGGCACATAGCGGCCCGGTTCGTCCATTTCATCGCAAGCGTCGCGGTAGGGGCGCCAGATGGAGTCGCGTTTTTCTGGATCCATCGACATTGCCGCTGGGCAGGCGAAGTCGAGGCGGCCAATATCGCGCGCTTGGCGGTGGCGGCTCAGGGGCGTTAGCTTGGGGGAGGGCAGATGCATTAGATGCATTGTGGAGTCGCCCCAACCGTGCGCGTGTACGTCGCCCCAATAGACGCGCGTGCGCGGGTTTTCCTGTACGATGATGGGGTTGCTGTGAAAATTCCCCGCCTCGCCGTGGCAGGGTATGCGGTAGATGCCCGGTTTCTCTATGCTGACTTTTTCAAAGACTTTTAGACCGCCGTCTTCCGGCGAAAAAGAGTAGGCGTCGGGCAGCCTCCAGACGTGCTCTGGAGGTATGAACTCGACGTGCCCCTCATACGATTCGATCAGGTTGCGGTTGCGGTCAAAGACGCCTACGTGCATGGAAAATGGCTCGCCGGGGGCGACGACCGTAGGGCCCAATAAACGCACGAGGCGGGCTACGGGATGGTGGGTGATATGCAGCGAATGCGGGTTGCCGGCAACGCCCTCAAAGAGCTCCTGGCCCGGTTGCGCTACGGCGAGTAGAAATTGCGCTTCGGTGCTCGACCAGAATACTTCCGAGCCGGCACCGCCGCGACTGCGGTCGCCAATGCGGATGCTAAAGGAGTCTCCTTTGCGGAAGGTGCCCGATTCGATGTGTACCGTGAGCAAGTTGACCGATGTGCGCCCGGCGCTCAAATGTAGCTGTGCCCGGCTCTCGCTCGCCAAAACACAATAATCGCGGCCCCTGGGCAAATGCGTCTGTAAATCAAAGGCGATCTGCGCGTCAAAACGGACGAGGCCAATCGCCGCACCTGCGGCCAGGTCGGCCTCGTGATTGGTTACGTTTAGGACCCATGTACCGCGCGTGCCGGCGACTAGGGGTTGTTTGAAGGCATCAATATGCTCGCCTGTAACGGTTTCAAAATGGGTTTCAAAGTGCAAGGCGAGGCGCCCGTGGGCGTAGTGCTGTGGGTAAACGGTGCGGCGTTGCAAAGTGGCTTGCTCCTACAGTAGTCGACGATGATTCATCTTTTTAGTGTGCTGGTATTTGTTTTATATAATAGTGCCCTGTGGTCCTCAGTGGGCACGAGATACGCTTAAATACTTGCCTAATTGAAGGTATTGGTGGGGTGAAGTCAACTGCGAAATGCGATGCAGAGCGTCACAATATCTGTGATCGGCCGATATAAGGCCGTTATCAAAGGTTTTTATAGCAGCTTAGAGTTCGGATCCGCAGTGCTTGCAGTGTTTGGCATCGTGATCGTGGTCTTCGCCGCTGCACTCGGGACAGCATTGGGTCGTCAGTTTTTTTGCGCGGTTGCCGGCGGACAATTCGGCCGTGATAATGCCGGTTGGCACGGCGAGTATGGAATAACCGACGATCATTAAGAAGGCGGCTAGGGTCTTTCCTGTATCTGTCTGCGGCGAAATATCTCCATAACCGACGGTCGTTATCGTGACGATGGCCCAGTAAATGCTGTGCGGGATGCTGGTAAAACCGTTCTCGCCCCCTTCGACGAGATACATGGTCGCACCGGCGATGATGACGATATTGAGCACGGTGAAAAGGAATATGGTGATTTTGCGGCGGCTGGAATTGAGCGCCTGCGTCAACATGCGCGCCTCGCTGACATATTGAGCGAGTTTGAAGATGCGGAAGATGCGCAAGACGCGCAGCGTGCGGATGATCAAGAAATATTGCGTGCCGGGCAAAATCAGGCTCAAGTAAGTGGGGACGACCGAGAGTAGGTCGACGATGCCGTAGAAGCTCAATGCATAGCGCCAGGGACGGCCGACGCTCAACAGGCGCAGTGCGTATTCGATGGTAAAGAGCAGGGTGAAGCCCCACTCAAAAGTATGGATCCAATCGCCATGGGTCCTACTCACTTCCTGCATGCTGTCGAGCATGACGATGATGATGCTCAGCGCGATACAGGCGATTAGGCTAACGTCAAAGGCTTTACCCGCTGGCGTGTCGGCTTCAAAAATGATTACGTGTAGCCTATGGCGCCAGGTGTCGACAGTGGGTTTTTCTACAATATGTGTCATAATATACGATCTAAACATATCAAATATGGCGCAAAATGAAATATAGAACTTAACAAGGGAGAATGTATATGATAGAATTAGCCACTATGAGTAGCGTCTGTCCAGACTGGGATTTAGGCGAAATTATCGCCGGCATGAAGCGCCACGGCTACAAGGGCTTAGAGCCGAGAGTGGAGTGGGGGCATACCTGCGGGATTGAAGCGGAGCTCAGTGCGGCACAGCGCAGCGAAATAAAGACGCGCTTGGCCGATGAAGGCCTCGTTATCTGCTGTATTGCCACGGGAGTCCGCATGGCGGCTCCAGACGCCGACGAGCGCGCTGATCACGTCGAGGATTTAAAGAAATACGTCGATTTAGCGGCGGACCTGGGCTGCAGTTTTGTGCGCACCTTTGGCGGTCAACGAGCCCGCGATCGCGAGTGGCAACTCGTCGTTGATTACGTAGTCGATGGGTACGGGCAGGTGATGGACCAGGCCGAGGAACGCGGTGTTGTCGTACTGATGGAGACCCACGACGATTGGAGTTGTTCGGCCCCTGTGCGCGCGGTCGTAGAGCAGGCGGAGCACCCAAATCTAAAGGTCTTATGGGATTTTATGCACCCGCAGCGCATGCTAGAGAAACCGGAGGAGAGCTTTGCGGTGTTAGCAGACCATACGCGACACCTGCACGCTCATGATGGGACCTACGTCGATGGGCGGATGCAGGTGGGGCCTTTGGGCGCGGGGGTGATCGACCACCAGATGCCGCTGCAGCTTTTGTTGGAAGCGGGTTTTTCTGGGTATTTCTCAGTGGAGGTAATTCACAAACCGGGAAGCGAACACGATGCCGACGGCGTGCTGCGACAGTACGCCGAACAGTTTGCCAAGATGATGGCGGAAGTGTAGAAATTCTGCACGAGCAGGAACACAAGTCCGGCGGCTCAAAAGAGCGGCCGGACTTTTCTATTGGGTGGTTGCTGCGCTGCTCAAGCTGTCGCGGAAGGCGGTAAATTCATCGGGTAGATCCGCTGTAAAATGCATGCGCCGCCCTGTTGCCGGATGCTCTAAGTCGAGCTGCGTCGCGTGTAACATCATACGCGGTGCCCGCTGTCCTTTTGCCTGCGGGTCGCCGTAGACGGGCTCGCCGAGGATCGGGCAACCAATATGGGCCATGTGGATGCGGATCTGATGGGTGCGCCCTGTTTCTAAGCGGATCTTGAGCTCGGTAGCATGGTCGAAGTGCTGTGCGACCTCAAAGTGTGTGATGGCATTCTTGCCGGGGTGATTGTCGGCAACAACGGCTCGGCGTCCATCGCGGCCGCGTCCAATACGGCCCGTCAATGTATCGTGTTCTTGGCGCGGGCTACCCAATACGATACAGCGATAGCGTCGCCGCGCCCCGTGTTTGGCAAATTGCACGGACAGCGCTTTTTGCGCGCGGCGATTGCGCGCAAAGCACAGACAGCCGCTGGTTTCTTTGTCGAGGCGGTGTATATAGCCAGTAAAGGGTCTCTTGTCTCCCTGAGCCCGCAGCCAGCGTCGCAGATATTCGCTAACGGCGCCGCGTTCTCCCTTCTCTGTCGGTGCCGAGAGTACGCCGGCGGCTTTGTCGAGGATGACGATATCTTCATCGTGGAAGAGGATTTTAAACGGCAATTCCTCTTCCGCGGGAGCAAAGCGGGTCAGCTGGTATTTTTTTTCTATTCCCTGGCGGAAGTCGCAGCGTATCGACGTAGCGGGTGCGAGTGGTCGCTGCGGTTCATTGCATGGTTCGCCATTGATTGAGACTAAGCCCGCATGTACGGCTTTACGGGCCAAGCTGCGGCTGAGCCCAGCTAAGCTGTCGGCGAGCACGACAAAGAGGGCGAGGTCGCCGTCGGGCGCTTTTAGTTCGTGCAGGCGGTAGAGATCTTCTTTGCTCATTGTGTCACCCGTTCCGCACTCGTTTTCATGCGCCGTGGCGAAGGGACGGAGGCGCCTGAATTAGCTAGTGGGTCAAAGCCGCGCAGCATAGTGCCTTGGCCGCGTGAAAAGTGGCTGTCGATGACGGGTAAGTCGGCCGGATCGCGCATCTGCACCAACAAGGTCGTGCGCGCCTCTTGGCTGGTATTGAGGCCAGAACCGTGGATAGTCAAATAGCTAAAGAACAGCACGTCTCCGGCTTCGGCGGGGCAGGGTGTAGCTTCGGCGACCGGATACTGTTCGGGGTCTAAATGGTGACCGCCGTCGCGCAAGTGGTCTAGCATGCCCTGTTTATACGAGCCGGGCACGACGCGTACGCAGCCCTTTTCTAAAGGGGCGTCATCAAAGTGGATTATAGCGGCGATCATCGAGTGGTTCTCGTGGGGAAAGTAGGGCGCGTCTTGGTGCATGGGGAAAGGAGCACCTTTTTCCGGTGGTTTGATAAACATTTTTGTATGGTGCAATTGTATATTGTCGCCGACGATGTCGGCAGCGCGGTCGGTCAGTCGCGGGTCGCTGATCAGGCGGGCGAAGGCGGCGGAGTGGAATTGCACATTGTGGCAGTGCAATAATTCGCGCGGCATGTCCGTTACTTTGGCGCCGCTGCCCCACCCCTCATTAACGACGTCGGTGGCCTGCGTGGCTAGGAGACGCTGGGCGATAGCGTGGGTTTCTGAGCGCATGTAGGCGGCTTCTTCTTCGTTGAATACGCCTTTGACTAGCACGTAGCCGTGCTCTATGTAGTGGTTGTTTTCAGTTGGGGTTAAATGGTGGGTCTTTTGCGGTAAGATCATTGCTGGGTTCTTTCTGGCGTGCGTGGGGTGTGGCGAAGGCATTTCTCAGAAAGGCGATTGAAACTCGGCCCGTTGGGCCTCAGGCAACAATCGTCTTTCTGAGGAATATCTCCACCACACGTATAGACTTAAATAGTGCTCTGTAAAAAGTATAGGTATAAAATAGGGAAAATTGGTGTAGAAGTGGGGAAATAGTGGGGTGGATAGGAGTGCGAGGAATTATTTATAGATGATCTAGCTATTAGGAAGAAGAAGGAGAGCGACCTACTAACCATTTGCCTTGCACTTTGCCCAGGCCGACGTCGTGGGCGGCAAAGCCCACTTTCTGGTAGAGGCCGACGAGTTCTGGTTCGGTGAAAAGGTAGATGTGCTGGCCTTCTAAGGGACTGAGCAGTCGTTGCATGATATGGGTGGCGATGCCCTGGCGGCGAAAGTCGGAGTGGGTCCAGACGTCGACCACATAGGCGTTGCAGACGTCGTCGGAGAGGGCGCGGGCCGTGCCCACTAGGCGATCGTCGGCATAGGCCAAGCAGACGGATTGGCTGTTGGTAAAAGATGTTTTGAGCTGGGCGGCGCTGCGGCCGTTGTCGAAGTCGTCGGCTTTGAGTGTGGCTTTCATATCGGGCCAATCGACGCCATCGAGATTTGTTTGGTAGGTGATATGCATAAGGTTAAAGAAAGAGATAACTCGGCGTTTTGGCTAATTGTGCGTTCGTGGCAATAAAAGCATCTCGGTCTGGGTGCCGCACAGGGATGTGCACGCGGTGGAATTCGTCTCGTCGATTGCGCGGAGTGTAACCATTAGATATTGGCTCGGCGGCGCTGGCGACGTGCGCGCGGGGTGTCGATGCCGTAGAGGCGGCAAAGGCGGCTGAATGACCCCGGGGCGATGCCGAGGGCGCGACTTGCGTCTTTGTTGCTTGGATATATGCGGGCGGCGCGTTCGATGCGCTCGCGTTCCACTTTGTTCATAGGCTGCTCCTAGTGCAGTGGGTGTGTTATGTGTCTTACACGGGAGCGGATGCACTCTGCTAAAGCGGATAAGGCCTTTTTCGCGGCCAGCGCTCCGTTTCCTCAAAGAATCCCTCTACGGATAACAAGCCAGCGGTCCACAAATAGGCTCGGTCGCGCTCGGCTAGCTCAGCTAAGTAATTCGTGGCAGGCCCAGTCGTGACAGGCGTTGATGGGATGTTTGAACGCGCGCGGGGTGTTCCAGTGCACGGGGACAAAGAGCGTGGCCAATAGGCCGAGCTGGTAGTCGTAGAGACACTCCTCCCACGAGTAGTCTTCGATGCCGTAATAGCGCAGGTTGTTGTGGTAGAGTTTGAGCAGGCTGTGCTCGAAGTCGCGGCGCTGCTGGCTGTGGTGACTATGTACGAGCAGGTAGGCCAAATCGAAGGTGCCGATACCGCTTTGGGCACATTCCCAGTCGAGAATGGCGACGTCGCGTGTAAGCGGTGGGTTGGGGAGGAAGACATTGCCAAAATGGTAGTCGCCATGCAGGAGAGTAAGCCCTTTACCCGTTTGCACGCGGGGAATAAAGAGGTTGGGCCAGGCCTCGATGACGCGCTGACAGAGGTCAAAGTGTTCGTCTATAATGGCGCCCTGGTGCTCTTTGCGGAAGCGCGTGAATTTTTTCTGCAGTTGAGCGCACTGCGTGCGAATTGAACTCGGTGTCGCTGCTATGCCCAGTCGCAGCGGGCCGTGGTGGTACCGCAGGCTGCGCTCCTTGAGCTGCGGGTGCTCCCAGAAATGAATGTGGAATTTGAGCAGACCTTCGACTAGGTCGGCGTATTCTTCTAACGAGTAGCGCGGGTTGCGGTTCTCCTTGTGCGTGGAGGAGAGGTCTTCCATAAGCAAATGGCCGCATGTGCTATTGGCCTGGTAGTCGTAGATGCGCATGACGGGTGGGTTTTCTAGTTGGCTGGCAAACTGCTGGTAAAACTTGATCTCTAGGCGGGTATCCGCTAAGCGGTCCTGTGGTAAGAAGCGCAAAATGAGGGTATCGTAAAGCGCTGGTGGTGGTGGTGTAGAGAAGACGGCTTTAAAGGCGACAAAGAGCCCGGCGCGATTCTTAAAGGTCTTGCCCACTTCAATGCGCAGGACCTCGCCCGTGGGGAGGTGCCCATTTTCGCGCAGGCGACCGTTGAGCCACTGAGGCGTGATGTCGGCGGGATCTTGAAGTGGTGTGACCATGAGCGCAGTGTGTTGAGCAAGGAGTAGGCGGTCAAATGTCGCGTCTTCTCGGCGTTGATGTCGTCTATGAAATAAGGTTCAGTTCGCTAATGAATCTAGGTCTTTTAACAAGGTAGAACGGTCTTGGGGATCGGCTAATTCTTCGGCGAGTTGGCGCGCCTGCTCTGCGTATTGTGCAGCGCGAGTCTCGTCGCCTGCAAGGTGGGTCGCGCGCGCCAGGGCTTCGTAGGCATAACCCAAATAGAACGGCCCTGCATCTTTGCTCTGTTCTTTGCATCGCTCCGCATAATAGCAGGCGCTTTCGGCTCGGTTGGCCAATGCATAGACGCGCGCTAATTGCCAGTAGCCAATGCTGCGTTTGCTCGCATCGATATCGGGGCGCTGGCTCCAGTGCCAGAGCGAAGCGTGTGCCAAATGCAGCATGCGCTCGGTTTCTTCTTGCGTTAACCATTCTTGGTCGATCAGCGCCCATGTCTGGTTAAAACAGTGGGCGGAAAAGTGGCGGTGTGCTTGTTGTATGTCGAGGTCGCTCATGGCCTATTCCTCATTCGTGTGATCTGGCTGTAGTGTGCATTTAAGATAGCGGAGGAGCCTTAGGTCTCAGCCCACGGTGCCGTCGTGGCGGCGATGAATGCCGAGTATATTGCCGTCTGGGTCGGCGATCAGGGCGTAGTGGCAGACGGATGAATCAAAGGGTTCTACGAAGACTTTGACGCCGGCTTCTTTTAATTCGGCGATAGCCGCTTCTACATCTTCGACGGCGAGGGCTAACGAGCCCCCCGTGACCAACGCGCGATCCTTTGGTGCTTCGGTCAGGGCCAGCGTAAGGGGGGGCACGTTGAATTCGGCCCACGGCACATCTGGCCAGTGACCTTCTAGTGTAAGACCGAGTACGTCGCGGTAGAATTCGATGGATTTTCCGAGGTCGCTCACTTCGAACGAAACAAAATCAGCTCCGAGCACTTTCATGGCGCGTCTCCTTGGTTATACGATCAAACTGCTGTGTATGGACGATAGGTGGTTTTGTTAATTTAAATACTTCTGCAAAAAACGTCCGGTATGCGATTCGAAGTCTTCGCAGATCTCTTCGGGCGTGCCCTGTGCCATAATATCGCCGCCGTTGTGGCCACCCTCTGGCCCGAGATCGATAACATAGTCGGCGGTTTTAATCACATCCAATTGGTGTTCTATGACCAGCACCGTGTGGCCCGAATCGACTAGACGGTTGAGACAGTCGAGCAGGCGCTGGACGTCGGCTAGGTGCAGGCCGGTGGTGGGCTCGTCGAGTATGTAGAGATTGTGTTTGCCGCGCTTCATCTTGCTCAGTTCGCTGGCGAGTTTTACGCGCTGCGCTTCGCCGCCGGAGAGAATGGGGGCGGGGTGGCCAATTTGCAGATAGCCCAGGCCGAGATCGTCGAGCACGCCGAGCTTGTGGGCTATGAGTTTTTCTGCGCCGAAGAACTCGACGCCCTCTTCGATGGACATATCGAGCACTTCGGCGATATTGCGGCCGTTATAAGTGACTTCGAGCGTGTCCTCGTTGTAGCGGGCACCTTTGCAGGCCGGGCAGGGCACTTCGACATCGGGCATAAAGGACAATTTAGTCGTGATGGTACCCTCGCCGCCGCACTCTTCGCAGCGCCCGCCTTTGACATTAAAACTAAAACGCGAGACGGTAAAGCCCTTGGCTTTGGCGGCGGGAGTGGCGGCGAAAAGCTTGCGAATATTGTCGTAGAAACCAATATAGGTCGCCGGGTTGGAGCGCGGCGAGCGGCCGATGGGGCTCTGGTCGATGTTGATGACATCGGAGATGTGCTCGGAGCCTTCTAAAGAACGGTGTTGGCCGCTGAGCATGCGGCTGTCGTGGTAGATGGAGTAGAGTTTTTTGTAGAGGATTTCGTGCACGAGTGTGCTTTTGCCCGAGCCGGAGGCGCCCGTAATACAGGTGAAGAGGCCGAGGGGCAGTTTGACGTCGATATTCTGTAGGTTGTTATGCGTCGCGCCGCGGATGAGCAAGTTTTTTCCGTTGGCCTGGCGGCGCTGGTCGGGCACGGGAATATATTTGCGCCCGCTCAAATACTGCCCCGTGAGTGAAGTTTTGTTTTTGAGGATCTTGGCGATGGGTCCCTCGGCGACTACTTCGCCGCCGTGCACGCCGGGGCCGGGGCCGATTTCGATGATGTGATCGGCGGCTCTCATAGTGTCTTCGTCGTGTTCGACGACGATGACGGTGTTGCCGATATCGCGCAGGCGGCGCAGGGTCTCGATCATCTTAACATTGTCTTTGGGATGCAGGCCAATAGAGGGCTCGTCGAGCACGTAGAGCATGCCCATAAGGCCGGATCCGATCTGGGTGGAGAGGCGAATGCGCTGTGCTTCGCCGCCGGAGAGCGTGCCCGAGCGGCGGTTGAGATTGAGGTAGTCGAGGCCGATGCCCAGCAACAATTCGATGCGGCTATTTATTTCGCGCAGGACCTGGGCACCCGCTTCTTTTTTGCCGGCGGGCATGGGTATTTTTTCGCAGGAATCGAGCAACTCTTGTAAGTGCATCTCGCCGAGTTGGTAAATGGTCTTCCCTTTTATGGTTACGAGTAGGCCCTGTCTTTTGAGCCGTGCTCCCTTACAGGCCGGGCAGTCGTACTCGACCATAATTTTGCGCAGATAGTCTTCCATGCCGGTGTTGGCCGTGCCCTTCTGGCGGTAGTGGCGATAGCGGCGCTCAATGCGGTTGATGATGCCGTCATAGCCCATTTTGCGGCCTTTATGGCGTTTGCCCTGTTTGGCATCGGGAGGAATAATGGTGGCAAATTTTTCGCCGTGGGTGCCGTAAAAGAGCAGGTCTACTATCTTCTGGGGCAGCTCTTCAAAGGGCGTGTCGAGGCTGAATTTATAGTGCTGGCAGAGGCTGTACATGATGCGCCCACCCCAAGAATTCGGGTCGTATTTGAAGGCCTCGCGCACAAAACAACCCTCTAGGATCGAGCGGTTCTTGTCGGGGACTAAAAGGTCGGGGTGGACCTGCAAATAGGTGCCTAGACCCGAGCAGGTGCGACAGGCGCCGGTCGGTTCGTTAAAGGTGAAATCGCCGGCGTGCATTTCGCCGCGCACGGTATTGTGCGGCGGCAAGACGAAGCCCTTGTAGAAATCCTTGCCCTTTTTTGAGCGCGCAAACTTGGTATCGCTCAGATGAAAGCTCAAGAAACCATCGCCTATTTTGAGGCCGTGTTCTAGAGAGGCGATGATCTGTTTCTGTATGTCGTCCTGTATAATGAAACGGTCGATGATGGCTTCTAAGCGGTAGTCCGTATCTTCGTCGAGTTCGATTGCGTCGCCGATATCGCAGACTTGATCATCAACTAATACATAGCGGCAACCCTGGGTGCGGATATCATCAAAGAGATAGGCCCAGTCCTCGCCGTGCACTTTGAAGATCGGGGCGCGCACTTCAATCTCTGTGCCCTGGGGCAGGGAGAGCATGCGCTCGGCCATCTGGTGTGGCGTGCGCACGGGCGTCTCCTTGCCGCTGTAGGGGCAGTGCGGTGTGCCCACCGTGGCAAAGAGCATGCGCAAATAGTCGTAGATATCCGTCATTGTGCCGACGGTGGAGCGCGGGTTGTTAAAGGTCGTTTTCTGTTCGATTGAGACGACGGGCGAGAGGCCGTGCACAAAATCGACGTCTGGCTTTTTGAGTTGAGCTATAAAGCGTTTGGCATAGGAGGAGAGCGACTCCATAAAGCGCCGTTGGCCTTCGGCAAAAACGGTGTCAAAGGCCAGGGAGGACTTGCCCGAGCCGGACATGCCGGTGACGACGACGAGGCGATCGCGCGGAATTTCGACGGAGACGTTCTTTAGGTTGTTTTCGCGGGCGCCTTCGACGGCGATGGTTTGGCGCATGGATACTCGCTCCTGTCAATAAATAAGGGGACTTAAAGTGCTCTTGTATTGGGGCGCCCGACTGCGGGCAGATTGCTCTATCTAGGTAGTCGTTTACCAGACTACGTCTTCGGCATCGTAGTAGTAGGCCGGTTCTTCCAATTGAACTCGGCTCTTCTTTGTGAGATGGATCGGGGTTGCCATCTTTTCGAGATAGCCCTTTTCTACGAGCCATTCGCAGGGCCAGTCTAGGCCGCTGATTTTTGCTTTGGCAAAGTGGCTGTCCATTTCGGAAATAGAGCGCATGCCTTCGGCCTCTTGTAAATATTCGAGCAACGGCTTAAAGAGCAGCTCGGCGCGCTCTTCGAGGTAGGCGTCTACGCGGCCGATGACCTCTTCAACGTTCTTTTTATTTTTCTTTTTGTCGATCAGATCAGTATAGACGGCATTAAAAAAGGTGGGGTTGTATTCTAGGGCCTGATGAACAACCTCGCGCCCCGGCGCCTCGCCGTGCTCTAGCACTTCGATAGCGGCGAGGCGGTCGACTGCATAGGTGAGCCAGATAGAGGCGTAGCGGTAGTCTTTTTTTAGAAAGCAGTATTTTTTGGCTTTGGCCAAAGTGGGCAGCGCGTTGGTTGCCGCCCGAAAGAGCTGTGCTTCGCGGTCGCGGTCGCCGATGGAGCCGTTGTTTTCGTACCAAGCGGCGATGGAATCGTCTTTGCTAAAGAGCAGGGTGCTGCGCCCAAAGGTGAAATCTAGCCAACCGCCCTGCTGTTGGCTGTTGATCATGCGCTTAAAGCGGTCGCGCGGAATCAGCGAGGTGTGGACGATAACGCCATTGGATACGAGCGTGGGGCCCTCGCCTTGGCGACTGTCTTCCATGATGAGCCAGACGTCGAGATCGGAGCCCTGCCATACTTGATCATAGGACATGGAGCCGTAGAGAATAAGGGCGATGACAGCGCGGTCCTGGTGCGTCTTTGCAGCCAAGTCATCTACGGCTTTTTTGTAGCGCTGTTCTATTTCTTTTTGTGCTGTGTCGGCAGCCATACTCACCTCAAATGGATGTTGGCTAGTATAGTGAACATATGTTCAGCTGTCAATGAAATTTATCCTAGAGGCGGACGGCTGTCAGGTGCCCCTTCTCCAAGGGAAGTAGTGCCGTAACGAAGTCGCTGTCTGCCTCTAACATCTCTTTGAATTCCCGCCACTCGCTTTCGCTGTTCCAGCGTTCGATCTGGTCCCAGCCATCGACAAAGAGAAAGGCTTGGGGTACCAGCCTTTCTCTGATAGAAGGCCAGTGGTGGGCGAAAGAGGGCACGCCAAAATCGAAGAACGCGAAGTCTATTTTTGGGGGCAACTGTACGATAAAATCGGCGATGTCGCCGGTAAAGAACTCCACTTGTTCTTCGAGGTCGCAGCGGCGAAGGTTCTCTCTCGCCCAGATCGTTTTCTGCTCCTCGCGATCGAGCGTATAGACGCATCCGCCGTTGTGCTGTGCGGCGTGGGCTAGGTGAATGGTAGAGTATCCGGCCGAAGTGCCAAATTCGACAATGTGGCGCGCGGGGCCGCGCAGGACTTGCATATAGAGGAAGTGCGCAACGGAAGGGGAAACGGCTTTGAGGCGCAGCGGATCTACGCTGCCCGCTTTGCGCTCTGCTAGGTCGCGCGATTTGATAGCCGTTAAAACGCGCGTTTGCTGCGCTGTGAAGAGGTCTGGGAACTTCAGGATAGGTCCTTTGGCTATGGGGCTTCGATTGGCAGCGCTTTATGGCGTCTGGTCCTTTTTGTGAGCTTGGTGCACCAATTCGATGAAGGCCTCGGCGTGTGTAGGTTTGTGAAAGACAATGGGCGTGGCATTGGCAAAGTCGCCGTCGGCGAAGTGTTGGCTATAGCGTTGGCGACGACTGTGGTGCTTGCGCAGTGCCCACATGAAGAGCGAATTGCGACTAAAGAAGGAAGCAAAGAAAGATTCGCGATTATCGTTGAAGAGGCGCTGGCGGGTAAAGACGCGCCAGAGCGTGCGCCTAAACAGGCGCCATAACACAAGGGGCAGCGGATAATCGAGCCAGATAATGGCGGTGGCTCGCTGCCATATGATGTCGCGCACAGCGCCGTAGTTGCCATCTACGACCCAGGCCTCGGCGGTGACGCATTGGGTTACGGCTTCGCGAAAGGGTTCGTCTGCCAGCGGCGTCCAGTCCGGGCCCCAATGTAGTTTGTCGAGTTCAATAAAGGGTGCGTCGAGCAGGGCGGCTAGGCGCTGACCAAGGGTGGTTTTTCCCGAACCCGTCGTGCCGACGACGACGGTGCGCGTCAGGTCGGGGAGTGCATTCAAAGCGTAGTTGTGCCCTCGTGTTGTACGCGGTTATTTCTGTGCAATAATAAGATGTTCGCCGCGCAGGCGGAAAAGGCCGTTCTCCTCTTTTTTTGCCGCTCTTAACTGTTCTTCGGCTTCGGCGAGGCTCGCCCCGCCTTCTAAGGCCCCACCGACAAATTCTCGCTCTTCAAAATAGTAGGGGTACTGCCAGCGGTGGTATTGGGCGCGGGAGAAACCGTGGTCGGTATAGGTGCTGCAATTTGCGCCGTAATCGTCATCCCAGCCGGCGAAAAGGTAGTGGCCATTCGGTGCGAGCAGGTCGAGTATGCGCTGCATTTTTTCGCCGATATCCGCGCCTTTGGCATTAAAGGGGGCTAGGCGTTGTAGTATGATATCGAAGCTCTGTGGGGCAAAGGGCATGGGGCCGCGCGCGTTGGCCCTAAAGAGAGAAACGCCAGGGCGGCCTTCGACCTTCTCTTGGGTCTTTTTCAAGCAGGGCTGGGAAAAGTCAAAGGCGTAGAGCTGGGCGCCCGGTTGAGATACGTCACAGATCCAGCGGCTGAAGTGGCCGGTGCCCGCGCCGACTTCCAAGATGCGGCATTTATTGTAGCTCAGGCGGCTGATCTGTTCTAAGCAAAAGCTCATGCCCTCCCAGTCGTAGCAGCGCTCGTAGTAGAGGTCGCGGCCCTCTACGCAATCGGCGTCGAGCCATTTGCGATTGGCTTCGTCGTCTGTGCCGGCAGCACCGCCGCCGTCGATATAGAAGTCGGGGATGCCATCGGCAATTTCGTAGCGGTGCTCGCCGTCTGCGCTATAGGCGGCATTTTCGTCTTGTATTAGCTCCAGTCCCGTATGCGGGCAGCGAAAAAGATCGGAGAGTATCACGCTTTTTCCTCCATTAGGCGCAGGCGGGCAACTAAGAGCGGCGGCAGTTGCCCGAACTGCGACCACGACATCGTGCGCGCACCCGGCGTCGGGCGCGCAAAGGTCGGTTCCTCGAGGCCGTCTATAACAAAGCCGGAGGCAAAGGCTTCGGCAAAGAGTACGTGCAGGGGGCGATGAAAGTAGTTCTGCGCGACGGGCGAATTGGTCACGGATGACCCCTTGTAGTGCACGGGGTCGATATAGTGGGATATTTTGGTGGCATGGCGCAGGGATAGACGTCCTTCGCGTTCCTCCTGTTCTACCATGCGGGTGGCACCGGGGTTCTGGAAGCAGGGGTGCATTAGCGAGAATACAAAAGGGCTGCCCGGCAAGAGCACACGCGCCAGGGCGCGCATCAGCGGAGTAATGCTGGGCATGTCCATCAAAACATTGCAGGAAACGGCGGCGGCAAAGCGTTTTTCGCCGAGGCCGCAAAGGGCGTTCTCGTCGGTGGCATCCAGTACCTCATAGGAGATATTGTCGCGGTAGTTGCGCGCGTAATCGATGAGATCGGAGCTGGCATCGATGCCCGTGACCTGTGCGCCCTTTTTGGCCAAGTGGCGGCAGACGACGCCGTTGCCGCAGCCGATATCGAGGACTTCTTCGCCGGGGTGGGGGGACAAAAGACGGTCGAAGGCCGGTAGGATGAGTTCGTTGTGGAAATCGTTGCCGCGCTCGCCCATACGGCTGTCCCATGCCTCGGCATTTTTGTTCCAAATCTTGCGCGTTTCCTCGGCCAATTGAGGCCACTCTCCAGGGCGGTCTTGCATCATTGCTTTCTCGGTTGCAAAGTGGGGCTGTCAATGAACGGCGTTTCGCTGTGCCATGCATAAGATAGATCGATAGGGTCGTTCGACATAACCGCCGTATTCAGTGTCGATGATTTTGCGCTGGGCAGCAAAGAGTGCCGCGCGAGTGTTGTCGGGCAGTAGGCGGTGGTCGGAGAAGGTGGAGAGCAAACCTATATAATCGCTAGAGCTCATGTGATGACTCCAAGACTCATCGATGACGAATGGGTCGACAAAAAAACCACTAGAAAGGAGTTCGTCGCTGATGGCGAGTCCCCAGCGCTCGGTCTCGCTGCTGCTGTGATCTTCATTTCTAGTCGTTTGTGGAACGATGCGTTCATAGACTTCTTGCACGCGCGCAAAGAAACCCGTGTAAGGGGTTGGGTGCGCGTTGGTGAGTACGGCGAGAGTTCCTCCCTCGCGGAGTGCGGCAGCCGCTTTACTACAGCGGACCTGTGGTTCGAGCCAGTGGAAGGACGTCGCGGCGACGACGAGGTCAAAATGCCCTCCTATGGCGTAGTCCTCAAAGCGCTCTTCGATGATCTGGACCTGCGGAGCGTCGGCGAAGTTGCGCGCGGCTAAGGTCGCTAACTCACTGCTGGGTTCTAGACCGATGAGCGCGGCTTTGGAATGCGAGAGCGCGCGCGTCAACTGGCCCGTGGCACAACCTATTTCGAGGATGCGCGATGTGGCCCCGATGCGCGCCTGCGCCAACAGGTGGTCGACCAATGCCTGCGGGTAATCGGGGCGGACGCGGTCGTAGGCCTCGGCGGCTTGACCAAAGGTGTCGCCTCGGCGTTGGCGCTGTTGTTCGTTCACTGAGGGCTCCAGTTGCCAGCAATAGGGCGTATCATTATGAGCTTGCGTTTTTTAGTTGTTAGGGCTTGCCTGTGGGACCTTTAGCGACCTTGTGTTTTTTAACGACGAAGGT
>Ga0055584_100003276_pt1 | contig 16001 bp, 13 predicted proteins | sample OSDHelmetaG_FD_58716 | JGI IMG/M metagenome (GOLD analysis project Ga0055584, IMG submission 58716) | Pelagic marine sediment microbial communities from the LTER site Helgoland, North Sea, for post-phytoplankton bloom and carbon turnover... | ecosystem: Environmental > Aquatic > Marine >... | reverse complement strand
CCCACACCCACACCATCAGACTCAGAGCCCACTACCAGTCCGACGCCTGAACCCACGACGCCAGTCGACCTAGGAGTGGACAACCCCGGCTTTGAGGACGGCCTAAACGGCTGGACGGTGGAATCCGGAAGCCCTGAACTCATTGATGATGCACCGGAAGGCGCCTCGGCAATCAGACTCGACCCCGCCCCGGGCACCACCGTGAGACTCAGTCAATCAGTCGGCGGGCTTGAGCCGCGAACGAAGTACACCTTCGCCGTGAAGACCCGTACTACCGGCGATGTCTGGGCCTCCTTTGGAGTCGAACAGGGAGTCCAGAAACCAAAATCGAACTCAGTCCGGGAATCACAGTGGTCGGAGAAGCGGTTCACTTTCTATACCGGTGCGAACGATCGCCAGGTGAACCTTTACCTCCAGGCATACCAAACCGACGTGGCGGGCTCCGTCTTCTTCGATGACGTCAAAGTAGTGGCAGGTGATTTGCCGGTTCCGGAGCCACCAGTGGGCGTCAGTTGGCCGAGCGCACCCGAAACAGTGTCCTTGCCCAGCGCCGGCTCGGAGATCGTTCGCAATGGCGATTTCTCTTTCGGGGACGCTTCTTGGGTTGTCGATCTCGGCAGCGTCAACGATGGTCTGCTCACTTTGCAATCCCGCGATGACCGCACCGCACGAGCGGTCCAAGACACCCAGATATTGCTGGCAGCTTCACGCGCATACCGGTTGACGGTGAGGGCGCGGGCAGCCGACGGCGCACCAACAGTCGGGATCAAGGTGGGTGAGGAGTTCCATCATCTGCAGGTCAATGACGGCGACTGGCGCGACTATCACGTGGACTTCACCTCTCCCGCGACCCAAACAGCGGGCAAGTTCCATCTCGAACGGTGGAAGGGAGACAGTGGCGTTCTTGAAGTCGACTCCGTGTCGATGAAAGCGGTTGGCGGGGAATGGCTGGATACACCGCAGCCCACTCCGGCGCAGACCACCGAAACCTTGATTGAAGATTTCGAGGGCGGTCTCGATCCACAGAAGTGGCTCATCGTCGATCGCGCCTGGGGTGGCGACAACGGCGGTCTTATCCCAGAAAACGTCAGCCTCGCCGATGGGGTCTTGAAACTGAAGGCTCAGGGCGACCAGTACCGCGGTGACCAGCAGGGGCATGGCGGTCGAACAACTCGGGTGGGGGCCGGCATCGCCACTCGCGACTACTTCGCCTCCGGAAAGTACGTCGTTCGCGCCAAGATCCCGCCGGAACTCGGTGCGGTTTCCGCGTTTTGGAACTTCCACTACATCGAACATTTCCCCGACGAACCGGAGTACTGGCAGGAACCGAGTCGCATCAGAAACACCGAGATCGATTGGGAGTTCCCGACCGATCTGTCCAACGGCACCATGGATGACCCGATCAGCTTCCAGAATGGCCGGGCCAATAGTTGGGGCGGCAAACTCGGTGGTGAAGGAGCCCATCACCCAGGACGCGTCGACTTCGGTCGCAATATCGCTGATGGCGAGTTCCACGACTTCGGCATTGAGTGGCACTCCGGCGGCAATGAGGAAATCCCCAAGGTGATCTGGACGCTAGACGGCGAAGAGGTCTACCGCCACGAGGGCGCCGAGTACGGCCAGGACAACATCCCCTACCGCGCTGCCCGGTTCTGGATCGGCATCTGGTTCCCAGCGTCCGGCTACAAGGAACGAGTCAACGGCGAGTACGTGGACCGTGTCGGCTGGGCCGGGGACCCCGAGTTTGACACGACGGTCCTGGAAATCGATCGCGTGGAGATCACTCCCTTCAACGAGCCCAACGACGCCTGGGTGGCCGAGACGTGGCCCAATGGCTGGTACGCCCCGCCAAGTGAATATCCCGTCGTCGGGAAGTAGCAGCTACTGCGCGGACTCAACGCTACGGATGATATGCCCGGATTCGGTTGCCGGGCATGGGGCAATAAGTCTCGCGCGCCACAGGCGGCGCCGACGGTGTTACTGGATGGCGACTGTGGCCTGCTAGAGACCGGATAGCACCGAGACGCCAATACCGACGGCAAGGATCAGCACTAGGAAGGACAGATCCAAACTGATCTGGCCCAGGCGCAACGGCGGGATGAAGCGGCGTAAGAAATTCAGCGGTGGGTCAGTGAGCGTGTAAATGGCTTCTGCGATGAGCAACACCGGACCTTTGGGTCGCCAATCCCGCGCAAAGACTTGCACCCAGTCAAAAATCAGCCTGCCGATCAAAATCAGCCAATAGATCCACAGGACTGTGGCAAGAATCCCGAAGATCACGAAGAAAACTCAACTCTGGTTGTAGAAGCCGTCCCGAGCCTGTTGGACGGCCGGAGCATCCCGGACGTCAACGTTGGCTGGCGACAGCAAGAATACCTTCTGGGTGACCCGCTCGATCGTGCCGTTCATGGCAAAAACGAGGCCAGCCGCGAAATCAACGATGCGTTTAGCGTCTGAGTCATCCATCTCGGTCAAGTTCATGATGACTGGCGCACCAGCGCGGTACTCCTCACCAATCCGCCGCGCATCGTTGTAGGAGCGCGGGTGGATGGTGTGGATCGAGTACGGATCGATGTCCGACTGCACCGACACCGGATCAGCAACCGCAGTTGCCGTGGCTGACTCAGTCCGGGGCAGCGTCGTGACCGGAGCCGGAGTGCTCGCTGGCACCGCCCGAACCGGGGCAGCCGAGGTCCGGCTTGGCTCGTCGTACCCAGGGTGCACGTAGTTGGGATCGTCTTCGACTAGGCCGAGATACACACCCAGTCGCTTCATCGCATGTGCCATGTCTGCTCCTCGATCGGGGAAGGGAGGCGCCTGGGACATCCTCTCGTGGGCGCCTGCTGATTGGCGTCACGAACGGATACCCGCACCCTGACGTTACCTGACATAGTGACGTTCCCCTAACACCGCACTACCGACGCGCACATGTGTCGCACCGGCCTGAACGGCCTGTTCGAGGTCACCACTCATCCCAGCGGACAATAGTTGCGCCATTGGGAAGTCTACGAGTACCGATTCGCGCAGTTGCGCGAGCCGGTCGAAAGCCGCTGCTGGGTCTTCCTGCAGCGGTGCGACGGCCATGATGCCAGCCAGCCGCAGTTGTTCGGAGTCAGCCACCTGCTGACATAGCGACGGCAGTTGCTCCGGTGCCACACCACCACGGCCCTCGGCACCGCCGGACAGATCGACCTGTACTAGGGCGGAGATCGTCCGCTCAGCGCGCTCAGCGGCGCCATCAAGGGCAGCTACTACCTCCGGGCGGTCCAGGGAATGCACCATGTCGGCGTAGCGGGCAACTTTGCCAGTCTTGTTGCGCTGCAGTTGACCGATGAAGTGCCAGGTCAGCGGAAGTCCGTCGCACTCAGCGTGCTTGCGGCTAGCCTCCGGCTCCCGATTCTCTCCCACATCGGTGACGCCCAGCCGCGCCAAGATGGCGACATCGCTAGCGGGGCGGGTCTTGGTCACCACAATGAGGGTGACCTCGGCTGGGTCTCGCTCGGCCGCTGCGCAGGCAGCTGCGATCCGCTGCTGCGTCTGCTGCAGTCCGACGGCGATCTGATCGCGGCGGGCCGCTGGGTCAGGCAACTCTGATGGGGATTCAGTCACGATTCGCCTCCCCTTGAGTGCTTTCGACCGGTATCAAGGCGATCAGCATTCCCTGACGCCCAGTGGTGCCATCGCGACGGTAGGAGTACCGGTCGCTCGACTCGTAGGTACAGGCCGGATCGGCGGCCATCACTTGAACACCAGCCCGCTGCAGTTGCTCAATAACACCGGCGTGGAGATCGACGGCAGGAGTCCCCCGCCTGGTTTCCGCGACAGCGGAACTAGCGGCAGCACCCACTTGATCACGCACCTCACTAGAAACCTCGTAACAACCGGGACAGATCACTGGACCAATCGCGGCATGCATGTGGCTCGGCTCTGCCCCCAACGCGACCATCCGTTCGACCACGGCTGCTGTAGCGTTCACCGAGACGCCCCGCCAGCCGGAGTGCACCGCAGCCACAACCCCTGCCTCGCTGTCAGCGAGCGCCACCGTGGCACAGTCAGCGCCTTGCGCTAACAATCCCAATCCCGGGGTGGTGGTGACGAGGCCGTCAACAGCGGGGACTGTGCCAGCCTCACTGACAATCGCGGCGTCCCGACCGTGTGCTGCCTGCATCACCGCGATCCGCTCCGGCGCCAGCCCGATGCGGCCAGCCAGCACTTCGCGATTACGGCTGACCGAATCGGGATCATCTCCCACGTGATCGGCAAGGTTGAGTCCGGCATAGGGACCGGAACTCACCCCACCCGCCCGACTGGAGAAGTGCCAGCGGACTCCTGGTGGCGGTTCGGGAGCCTGCCACTGACTCACTTCAGGAAGTCGGGGATATCGATTCCGTCATCCGGGTCGTCAAACACGATCGGCTCCACTGGACGGCCAGTGCCGGCCGGCTGGGTTGCCGCCGGCTGATCCGACTGCCGAGTCGCGGTGGGTCGGACCGAGACGGTCTCGGTTTCAGGAAGCTGCACGGTTTTTTCGGACTCAGAGCGAGCCTTGGGGAGCCCGCCATCGAAGCCAGCCGCAATCACCGTCACCCGAGTCTCATCGCCCAGCGTGTCGTCGATGACGGCACCGAAGATGATGTTGGCCTCTGGGTGCGCAGCTTCGGATACCAGCCGGGCTGCCTCGTTGATCTCGAACAAGCCAAGGTCACTACCACCGGCGATCGACATCAGCACCCCGTGGGCACCGTCGATACTGGCCTCCAGCAGTGGACTGTTGATGGCGCTCTCCGCGGCGGAGATGGCGCGGTCTTCACCTCGTGAGGAGCCGATACCCATCAACGCCGAACCGGCGCCTTGCATCACGCTCTTCACGTCAGCGAAGTCGAGGTTGATCAAGCCCGGGGTTGTGATCAAGTCAGTAATGCCGGACACACCCTGTAGCAGGACGTGATCTGCCTGACGGAAAGCGTCGATGACGCTGATCTGCCGGTCAGTCAGCGAAAGCAACCGGTCGTTGGGGATCACGATCAGGGTGTCGACCTCGCCACGCAGCGATTCGATACCGGTCTCAGCCTGGGCGCTGCGGCGGCGACCCTCGAACCCAAATGGTCGGGTGACAACGCCGATGGTCAGCGCGCCCAGTCCGCGAGCAATGCGAGCTACGACGGGTGCGCCACCAGTGCCAGTGCCGCCACCTTCACCTGCGGTGACGAAGACCATGTCAGCGCCCTTCATCACCTCTTCGATCTCATCAGCGTGGTCCTCGGCGGCCTGACGACCGACGTCCGGGTCCGCCCCGGCGCCTAGTCCACGGGTCAAATCCCGACCAATGTCGAGTTTGACGTCCGCGTCGCTCATGAGCAGCGCTTGAGCGTCGGTGTTGATCGCGATGAACTCGACTCCCTTGAGCCCGTACTCAATCATTCGGTTTACCGCGTTGACACCACCGCCGCCGATACCGACAACCTTGATGACCGCGAGATAGTTTTGCGGAGCAGCCATTTCTACTTCCCTCCCCACGCCGCGTAGTGCGGCGGATTCGACACCGGATTTTCCGGCGATAGTCCCCTGAACGCCCGATTTACCCAACTCTCAACCTGACGTTGAGGGCCATTGCTGACCTGGCATTGGGCTGGAGCCTATGCAGCCGCAGTACCCCGTGCAAGGAGTTTCGATCAGATCACGGGAAAAATCGCGGGTAATTCCTCGACCTATAGTCGAGGTCTGGACTTGTCAGCGCTTGCGGCAGCTGGAAACGCTACTGCACCGACTCCGGCTGCGGCTGAGATTCCTCTTGGTCAGTATTTCGTTTGGGCAGCTTGGCATCGCCAACTAGAGAGGGTCGGTCTGGGGTGGATACCACATAGCCATCTGCCTTCAACGACATTAGCGCAGCCAGCACTTGGGCTTTGTCCTGGTTGAGTTCCGAACGCCCCCAGGTCACCTCGCTGCCACCATCGAGTCGCAGCGCGATCAAACCGTCATCGGAGATATTGGCCTCGCGGACCACTCCCGGTTCTTGCTGCTCGATCGCGGCCAGCGCATCCGCCAGTTCCGGCCAACGAGAATCCTCCCCGGAGATCACCGGCAGTCCCTTCGGGCGGCTGCCTTCTTCCCGAATCGGCTCGCCCTGCTGATCGAACACAATCCAATTGCCTTTTTCGCCCCGAATCGCGAACGGGATTCGCTCATCAACCTGGATCACGACCGTCCAGGGACGCTCCAACTCCAGTTCAGCGGCTTCAATCCCTTCAACCGCGACGGCCGCGGACACCACCGTCTGCTGATCGACGTCTCGCAGTGCCGTGCCATCAGGAATTCCGGCTGCCGCCAGCACCTGTTCCGCGGTCTCGGGCAAGGCTCCAACTACAACAACGTCTCGCACCGGGATCGGCGACGACCAGGACATCATCCAATAGGCGGCTGCCACCAGCCCGGCTGCCAGCACCCCAACAGCGATCACCCGGCTGCGACGAGGACGAAATCGGCGCTGCGGCGGCTCTTCGATCTGCGCAATCCCAGGCTCGGTTTCCACAATCGGGTCATCCATCAGCGTATTCATGGGCTCCCCCTTCTGGATATCGCTCGCGGAGCAGATCAAGAACTTCCGGGCCCAGCATGGAGATGTCCCCGGCACCCAGGGTCATGACAATATCTCCTGGCCGTGCTCGTTCCGCGAGGTGGCCGGCAACTGCAGACCACGATGGTTCAAACACAACTTGGCCTGGCGGTAGCGGCACATTACTGGCCATCGATTGGCCGGAGGCACCGGGTATCGGCTCCTCCCCCGGCGCAAAAACCTCCAAGACGACGACTTCGTCCGCCAGTCCTAGGCTTTCGCCAAACTCTCGGCTGAATAGCGCGGTTCGATAGTAGTGGTGAGCTTGAAAAGCGACGACCAGCCGACCGCCAGCAACAAACTCCCGCGCTGCCTGCAACGTTGCGCTGAGTTCAGTGGGGTGATGGGCGTAGTCGTCATAGACCCGGATGTCAGCTACTTCACCGCGGAACTCAAATCTACGTCGGGTACCAGCGAAACTAGACAGACCGTCACGAACCGCATCCCGCGGCATACCTAGCCCGACGCACACTGCTAGGGCCGCAGTGGCATTGAGGGCGTTGTGCCGACCCGGGACTGCTAGCGAGATCGGCCCCAGCCGCTCACCGCCAGCCACGACGTCGAACTTGTAGTCCGCCTGATCTCGACCGAGAATCTCCACCCGATAGTCAGCAGTCGGCTCTTCGCCGTACGTCACGACTCGGGTGCCGCGCTCTCGAGCACGGGATGCCAACTCAGCACTGTCAGCCTGATCAATGCACACCACAGCAAAACCGTCGTTGCGGCGCACTAGGCCCACGAAATCGTCAAACGCTTGCTTGAGCGCTTCGTAGCTTCCCCAATGATTCAGATGATCCGGTTCAACGTTGGTAACTACCACCGCTGTGGGATCCATTCGCAGGAACGCACCATCGGATTCGTCTGCTTCAGCGATGAACAGGTCGCCAGTGCCCGTGTGAGCATTACTGCCGAGATCGTTGACCTCACTGCCGATGGCATAAGAGGGATCGACACCACAGTGCTGAAGCGCCACGGTGATCATCGAGGTGGTGGTGGTCTTGCCGTGGGTGCCGCCTACCCCCACGACGGTGGAATCAGCCATCACCAGTTGCAGTGCGATTGACCGAGAAATAATGGGGATGCCACGTTCCCGAGCAGCCCGAATCTCCGGGTTGTCATCCGGAATGATCGGGGTATCAATAACCGTCTGTACCGGACCGTTCGGGGTCTGGAGTTGGTCTGGGCTATGACCGATGTAGATCTTCGCGCCCTGCGATCGCAGCGCCGCCAGCCGAGTCGAATCCCGCATGTCACTGCCTGACACCGGAACACCCCGATCCAGCAGTAGCCGCGCAAGCCCGGACATGCCAGCGCCACCAACTCCAACGAGATGGACGCGGCCCAGTTCGGCCAGAGTGCACGGCGATGTGGTCATTCCACTCCCGCCGCAGTACGCACCATCGCCGCCAACTGCGCGGCACCATCAGCAATGCCATAGTTTGCGGCCGCCGTCGTCATCTGGCCGATCAACGCCGGATCCGCCAGGATCGGCATTACCGCCGACACCAAAGTCACTCCGCTCAACTCGGCATCCTGAATCATCAGACCGCCGCCAGCGCTCACGACCGGGGCAGCGTTGAAGCGCTGCTCACCGTTGCCGATCGGATAGGGAACATAAATGGCCGGCAGCCCCACCGCGGCGACCTCGGCACAGGTCATTGCCCCGGACCGACATACCGCAATATCCGCCGCCGCATAGGCCAAGTCCATTCGGTCGATAAATGGAAGCGAGTGATAGCCCGAGGGTGCCTGTTCCCGGAAGGCATCCCCTTCATCCTGCTGGCGAGCGCCGACCGCGTGCAGTATCTGCACTCCCTCACCGCACAGGTCTGCGGCCGCCTCCCAGATCGCTTGGTTGATCGACGCGGCTCCCTGCGAACCGCCAAAAGCCAACAGCACCTGGCCGTCGGGAGCCAGGCCGAAGAACTCGCGAGCGGCTTGTTGCTGCTGTCCCCGATCCAAGTCAGAGATAGCCGCGCGCAGCGGACAGCCAAGCCGGGCCGCATGCCGCAGCGAGCCGGCGTAGTTTTCCGCCACAAACGGAGTGAGTCGAGCTCCCACTCGATTCGCCAAACCCGGTTTGGCGTTGGCTTCGTGAACCACGAACGGGGTCTTGGCTCGTCGGGCAGCCAAGTACACCGGGATCGACACATAACCGCCGAAACCACAGATCACGTCCAAGTCCTCCCGGGCAATGACCTCCCGGGACTCAGCCACTGCTTGGCGGAGCCGACCTGGCAACGAGAACAACTCCTTGTTGATGCGTCGCGGCAGCGGCACCGGCGGGATCAACGTCAGTTCGTAGCCCCGCGCCGGCACTAGATCTACTTCCAAACCCCGTTCGGTGCCGAACACCACGATGTGACTATCCGGCTGTTGGCGGCGAATTTCGTCGGCCAGGTTGAGGGCGGGTTCGATGTGACCGCCAGTGCCGCCGCCGGCAATTCCTACCCGGATCGGGCGGTCGTGGCTCATCACGTGCTCCTGGCCGCAGACTGTTGGTCCTGCACGGCGTGAGCATGTCGGCGGGCAGCGCCTAGCAGCAGACCGATTCCCGCGAGCAGCGGTACGAGCGACGAACCACCGTAGGACACCAGGGGCAAAGTCACTCCAGTAATGGGCAGCATCTTCAACGCCGCCCCGACGTTGGTGATGATCTGAATAATGAGCCACGTCCCCATACCGGCCGCCAGCAGCCGGACAAATCGATCGGGGGATTCCTTGGCCAATCGCAGAATCGAGAAGATCAGCACACCGAACAACACCAACACCATCAGGGTTCCCACCAAGCCGAGTTCTTCCCCGATGACCGGCAGGATGAAGTCAGTGTGGGCGGCGGGCAGCGTCCCCCACTTCTCTCGCGACGCGCCGATGCCGACTCCCCACCAGCCACCGGTACCCATCGCGTACATGCCTTGGGTCACCTGCCAGGCGCCGTCGAGGGTGTCGGCATCCGGGTCCAGGAAGGCCGTCCAGCGACGCACCCGATACTCCGCACCAAAAGACATCATTGCCACACCCACAAGACCAAGGGCACCCATGAACGCGAACAGTCGCAGCGGCGCTCCAGCCGCGAACAACAATCCAGCCAAGATGATTGCCAGGATCATGGCGTTGCCAAAGTCGCCCTCCATCACCACCAGGAAGACCATCACCAGCCCCACTGGCACCACTGGAATCAACAGGGTCGGCCAATCCATGACCGGTCGGTACTTGCGGGTGAGCACATCAGCCCCCCAAGCCACCAGCGCAAGTTTGGCGATCTCGGAGGGCTGTATCCGAATCGGCCCGACCTCGATCCAGTTCCGTTGCCCGTACACCTCCACCCCGATACCGGGAATCAACACCAGAATCAGGGCGGCTACGGCGATCAGCAGCAACGGCCACGCGAACGCGCGGACTTTGGACGTCGGCAATTTGGCCGCGATGAAGAGACCGACGAGCCCAATCACGGCGAAAATGGCTTGTTTGAAGAACAGGTCGGTACTGCCACCGGTCTCCCGCAGCGAGTCGATGGCTGATGCCGACCACACCATTGCGAGGCCTAGGGCGAGTAGGAACAGCGTCGACCCGAGCATCAGGTAGTAGATGCTGGCCGGATGCTTGCCCAGTCTTTCCCGGAGGTCAGAACTGGCGTCATGCTCGGTCACGCTCATGTTCAGCCTTCCTGCTCGTAGCCGGGCAGCTGACGCACCTCCTGGGCGAACAGGTCACCCCGTTTCCCGTAGTTCGAGAACATGTCCCACGAAGCGCATCCGGGGGCTAGCAGCACCGCGTCACCCGGCTGAGCCAGGCTCGCAGCGGCTGACACCACCTCTGCCATCGCCCCAGTGTCCGTCCTGGACACCTCCACGACGGGTAGGTCGGGGGCGTGTCGCGCCAGTGCCTCAGAAATCACCTGTCGATCTTGGCCCAACAGCACCACCGCGCGGATCCGGTCAGCACAGGCAGTGATCAGATCGTCAAACTCTTGACCTTTCGCTAACCCACCGGCAATCCACACCGATTTTTCGTAGGCGCGCAGCGACGTGGTGGCGGCATGAGCGTTGGTGGCCTTGGAGTCATCGATGAACCGGACACCGGCGACTTCAGCCACCTGAGCGATCCGATGGCCTGCGGGTTCGAAATCGCGAAGTCCAGCGGCTACCGCCTCCGGTGGCAGACCGTGGGCCCGGGCCAGGGCCGCGGCGGCGAGCGCGTTCGCCACATTGTGCGGGGCGAATGGATGGATATCGGCGAAGCTGGCTAGTTCCGCGGCGCCTCCTTGCGGATCGGCGACGAAGGCTCGGTCGACGAGCAGATCCTCCACCACCCCCAGCTCGCCCACCGCCGGAACACCCAAACCAAAGCCGACTGCTCGACAACCCGGCAGGACCTCGGCAGCCGCAACCATCTGACGAGTCACCTCATCCGCCACGTTGTAGACCGCCGCCCGTTGGGTGCGCTGGTAGATGCGCGCCTTGGTTCGGACATAGTTGTCGAAGGAGCCAAAATGATCGACGTGATCTTCGGCGATATTGAGGCAGACCGCGGCTTCCGGGCTCACTGTCCACCAAAACGGCACTTGCGGTGCCCCTACCTCAACCGCGATCACGTCCAGTTCTTGATGCAGCACTGCATCCACTAGTGATACGCCAATATTGGCAGCCGCCACGGCTCGCAGATCGGCAGCTCGCAGCATTGACTCCAGCATCAGCGTGGCAGTGGTCTTGCCGTTCGTTCCGGTGATCGCCAGCCACGGCGCCGATTCCGAAGAGCGCAACCGCCAGGCTAGTTCGAGTTCCCCCCAGACCGGAATTCCGGCTGCTTGGGCAGCAGTGATAATCGGCGCACCAGGGGGAAATCCCGGTGACACCACCAACAGGTCCAGGTCGGCCGGCAAACTGTCACCATCGCCTAGCCGCACCGCAACGCCCAGGTTGCTGAGCTCCCCCGCCCAGCGCTGATGCTCTTCGGAGTCGCCACCATCTACTGCGGTAACGGTGGCACCCAACTCCCGCATCGCTCGAGCGCACGCCGCGCCAGCCAGCCGAATACCGGCAACGCCAACCCGCACCCGACTCCAGTCAGAATCCAGACTCAGCGCATCGATCATGTGGTGACCCAGCCAAAGAAGAACAACGTGAGCGCTATCGCAATACACATGGCGTGGACGATCCAAAACCGGACCACGATCAGAATCTCCGGCCAGCCCAGTAGTTCGAAGTGGTGGTGCAGCGGGGCCATCCGGAACACTCGCTTGCCGGTCAACTTGAATGAGCCCACCTGCAGGATGACTGAGACGGTGATGATGAAGAACAGGCCACCGATCAGGATGAGCAGCAACTCGGATTGCGTCATCACCGCCAGACCCGCAATACCGCCACCGAGCGCTAGCGATCCGGTGTCACCCATGAAAATCCGGGCGGGGTGGGTGTTCCACCAGAGGAACCCGAAACAGGCACCGGCGCACGCAGCCGCAACCACGGTCAGATCCAATGGGTCTCTGACGTTGTAGCAGAGTTCACCTACCGACTCCGCGCACGACTGGTTGAACTCCCACAACGAGATCACGATGTAGGCAACGAAGGATGCCAGCGCAGCACCTGCGGCCAAGCCATCCAACCCATCAGTCAGGTTGACGCCGTTCGTCGTTGCGGTGACAAGGAACCACACCCACAGTACGAACAACCCCAGCGGCAATATCCAAGGAGTGTCCCGAACGAAGGAGATGGCTTGGGATGCCGGAGTGAGACCGTTCTCATCGGGGAACTGCACGCTCAAGACCGCGAAACCCACGGCCACGATTGCTTGACCAATCAGCTTGGTACGAGCCCTGATTCCCGTTGACCGCTGTTTGAAGATCTTGAGGTAGTCGTCCGCGATCCCCACAAGCGCCAGTCCAACGATGAGCCCCAGCACGAGCAGTCCCGAGGCGGAAGGCGGCGACCAGAAGATCAGGTGGGTGCCGAAGTAGCCCACCAGGATGGCAATGATGATGGCGGCCCCACCCATAGAGGGCGTACCGATTTTGGCCGTGTGCTCGGGGTAGTTGATGTCATCGTGTGACATCCGGATCGCCTGACTGTAGCCATGTTTGCGCAACAACTTGATGAGTAGCGGTGTACCGAAAAGCGTCACCAGTAGGGCCATACCGCCAGACAACATAATCAGAGGCATCAGCTATCGACCTCTTCCGGCAGCAACGCCTCAGCCACCCGTTCCAGACCCACCGCACGCGATGCCTTAATCAGGACCACATCTCCGCTACGGGCCTCCGCGGCAAGCACCTCAGCAGCCGCGGCTGCGTCGGGCAGCCACACCGATTCGCCATCCCACGAACCCTCGTGCGCTGCCCCAAGGTGGATGGCCCGCGCGCCTTCACCAACCGCGATAAGGCGATGGACGTGCAACCGTACCGCCAGTCGTCCGATCCGATCATGATCGTCCGTCGTCGAATCACCCAGTTCCAGCATCTCGCCGAGCACCGCCCAGGTGGTGTTACCGGGCCGATTGCGGCCAAACTCCGCCAGCGCCTTCAGCGCCGCGGTCATCGATTCCGGGTTGGCGTTGTAGGCATCGTTGATCACCGTGATGCCGGCGGTCGAGTCATTGACCTCCATCCGCCAGCGGCTCACAATCTCGGCCTGCTCCAACTGCGAACTGACCTCCGCAAGCGACATCCCCAGGGCGAGCCCGGCAGTTGCCGCGGCAGCCGCATTACTGGCTTGATGCTCCCCCGCTACCCGCAACCTGACTCGGGCTCGATCTTCCCCGTGGACCAGATCAAAGATCGGCCGAATCCGTTCATCTAGATCCAGATTTTCGATTCGGACATCTGCAGCGGCCGCGAAGCCATAGGTAAATGTGGTGCCGGGCGTGGTCATGCGCGCCACTCGCGGATCATCGGCGTTGAGAACTGCCACACCAGTCGCCGACAAATTCGCCGGCAGTTCTCCTTTGGCGGTGGCAATGGCATCACGAGAGCCGAACTCGCCGACGTGTGCTGATCCCACATTCAGCACGACACCAACTTTGGGGTGCGCAATGCCGCAGAGATAGTCGATATGCCCGATACCGCGCGCTCCCATCTCCAACACCAAGGTGCGGGTGGTGTCGTCGCAGCGCAGCACGGTCAAGGGCAGACCCACCTCGGAATTGAACGAGCCGGCTGGCGCAACCACCGGACCTCGACTGGCGAATACTGCCGCCAGCAAGTCTTTAGTGGAGGTTTTCCCGGACGAACCGGTGACACCGACCACGTCCAGCTCAGGCAGCAGAGTCAGCAGATAACGAGCTAGGGCTCCTAGCGCCGCAACGGGATCCTCCACCAGAATGGCCGGTCCGGCAACGGGACGTTGAGCCAGTACCGCCGCTGCACCGGACTCGAATGCCGCTGCCGCATAATCGTGACCGTCTACTCGCTCACCCACGATGGCGACAAACAGATCGCCCGGGGCCACCAACCGGGAATCTGCGGCAGCACCAGTAGCGATCGCCTGTGGATCAGCCTGGTCCAGCGAGCCACCCACAGCAGCCGCAATCTGTTCCAAAGTCAGTTGTTTCACGCGGTTGACCTTGTTCCAGCGAGCGCCGCAGCCAACTGCTCCCGATCATCAAACGGAATCAGTTGGTCACCGATCTGTTGGCCAGTTTCGTGCCCTTTACCAAGAACGAGGATGGCGTCACCCGGCTGCGCCCGGGTCACGAGTTCCGCGATAGCAGCCGCTCGATCCCCGATTTCACTCACCTCTGCTCGACCTCCTGATTGCCGCGCTCCAGCCAGCACGGCGGCGCGAATCGTGGCCGGTTCTTCGGAACGAGGGTTGTCATCGGTGACGATGAGGACATCCGCGGCCACAGCAGCGACCTTACCCATCTCTTCCCGCTTGCCAGCATCCCGGTCACCGCCACACCCCAGCGCCACCAAAATACGACCAGCGCTGAACCCACGGGCAGCTTCGATAGCTCGGGCCACCGCGTCCGGCGTGTGAGCGTAGTCCACGTATGCACCCAACTCGTCGCTAGCTACCGCCTCCATCCGGCCTGGTACTCCCGGACAGGTCGCGATCCCGGCTGCTGCGGCCGCCGGGGTCAGACCCGCCGCGACGAGCACCGCCAAAGCACCGAGGGCGTTCGCCTGGTTGAACTGCCCCGGCAGTTGCGAGGAGAGCGCAACTTGCACGCTGTCGGGTCCAACCGCTGATGCCCGCCAAGCCCCGGTCGGAGTCTGCTCGACATCGATCAGTCCCCAGTCTGCTGCCCGGGACACTGCGTAGCTTTCAGCGGGGATGGCCGTCGTGGCCAGTAGCTGCTGCCCCCACTCGTCATCGATGCAAATGATCGCGCGACGACTGCGAGCAGGAGTAAACAGGTCAGCCTTCGCCTCGAAGTACGCAGTCATGGAGCCGTGGAAGTCCAGGTGGTCTTGGGTGAGATTGGTGAAAGCCGCGACATCGAAGTGGATGCCGTCTACCCGCCCTAGGGCCAACGCATGACTGCTGACTTCCATGGCCACGGTGCGCACGCCCCGCTCTCGCATTACGGCAAGCAATGCGTGAACATCGGGCGCCTCTGGCGTTGTACGGGCGCTAGGAAGCACCTCATCGCTAATCCGCACGCCGGTGGTTCCGATGATGCCCACGGGTCCGGCCGCCGCGAGTCCGGCCGCCAGCAGGTAGGTCATAGTGGTCTTGCCGTTGGTGCCGGTGACGCCAATCATGGTCAGGTCCCGAGCGGGGTTCCCATAGATGTGCGCGGACACCTCCCCCAGAACACCGCGCGGATCCGCCACCACAACGACGGGCACCGCCGTCTCCCCGATCAGCTGCTCCCCATCCTGATCGGTCAGCACTGCGGCCGCACCGGCAGCCACGGCATCGGCCGCGAATCGGGCGCCATGGGTATTGGCACCAGGCAAGGCCGCGTAGAGATCGCCGGGCTGCACCGCACGAGAATCGAGGGTCACCCCACTCACTGCGACATCGGCCACTGTCGGTGCCGTTGCCAACGGAGAAATATCAGCCAGTTGGACGCTGGCTGCGTACTGCGGTCGCGGAGTCACTGTCACTCACCGAACTTGAGCGGGAAGTTGGCGCGCTTGCCTCCGGTCGGCGGGACATTACGCAACGCAAGTGCCTGGGTCATGATCTTCTGCGTTACCGGACCCGCGACCTCGGAACCGTAGTAGCCGCCCTGCGGGTTGTCGAACCACGCGCCCACCACGATCTGCGGGTCATCCGCGGGAGCCATCCCCACGAAACTCGCGGTGTAGCCGGAGTAGCAGCCGCACGTCTCGTCGTACCGCTGCGCGGTACCGGTCTTGCCACCCATCAGGTAGCCAGGCACCTTCGCGTTCGCGGCAGTACCACCTTCACCCACGACCATCTGCATCATGCGTTGCATA
>Ga0055584_100003274_pt1 | contig 16002 bp, 15 predicted proteins | sample OSDHelmetaG_FD_58716 | JGI IMG/M metagenome (GOLD analysis project Ga0055584, IMG submission 58716) | Pelagic marine sediment microbial communities from the LTER site Helgoland, North Sea, for post-phytoplankton bloom and carbon turnover... | ecosystem: Environmental > Aquatic > Marine >... | reverse complement strand
GGTGGCTGTCAGTTCTTTTAATAGGTGAGACGGTTTTAAAATAGGTGAGACAGAGGTATGGTGCCTAACTGGTGTCGTATCTGAGGACATCTCAGATCGATAGATGGAAGCTTATACCTGTTGTCTGTGCCTGATGAAAAACAAGCTGAATTTCCCTGTTAAAGCCGCAGAAAGTCCCGTAAATCTTAGTGAGCAGTTTTCGAGCAGTCACGCCCCGTTCGTTGTGTGGTGGTATGGAGGGGTCACAAAAAATGATAATTTTAATCAACCAAAAGTCATCCTGGTTCTGCGTGAATTCTTTGAAGATAATCGGCTGGGTGAATATTTTGCGCGGTCTGTGCCAATAACCCTATTAGGACAAGCTAGAATTGGAACTATATGGAAGAATGGCTGCTGTATTGGTGAAGTTGGTTTTGAGACGGCAGAGTTCGAAGTAAGCTTCGATAGGGATGGATGGCGCCACGTTTCATTTTACGACTCTTACCGTGAGATGTGCGACGCTCCATATCCATTGCATATTTATCCCTTAATGTACAAAAAAGACAAAAATCATTTTCTTAAGTTCGAAGATGGAGAAAAACGGACTCTCCTGATTCCATGCGTGGAGTTCTTTTCGCGGTGTTATGGGTCCTCCCAAGAAATAAAGAGGATATTGTCAAAACATCTATTTAGAGAATGGGATGACCCATACAGTTATGTATTCTCCAATTTTTTGGAGCCTGAAGCAGATGGTGCTTGGAATATTTCAATAAAGGGAAATTCAAAGCTCGCAGAGGCAGATGCTAGATTTTTAGCGTGGCTAAAATATAGCAAATATGCCAAGGTCTCTGCAAAAGAGATTTATGCACAAATGGATTTGGCTATCGAAGGCATGCCCGTAGCTGGAAAGTATCCTCTTGTTCACCTTAAAGTACGGCCATGGCACGAACAAAGGGCTCGCATCCGGGTTCGAGGGATTCCATTCGATGGTGGGCGTTCGTTCTTGGCATTGAATATTCTGGGGTGTAGTCCACCTGCAGGCCCGGAAATTAAACTTCATAGGTTGATAAGGGGCTCCGGGGCGAAAGGAACAGAGAGCGTTGAGACAATACCTGCACCCTGTCTCAGTCGAGGAAAGCGTGACCTGCCTTCCGGAAAACTCCTTATAACGAGCCGCCAGAATCCAGACCGATCAGGACCTGGGAAGGCGGTTGAGGATCCAGAATTCGTCGAGCTGGCTCACCCAGATATGGATGTTTCACCCATCGGCCAAGAAAAAATTAATCATAGGTCAGGCGCAGGAAACAATGGTTTTCGATCTGCCGACGATTTTCCTGATCGGTATTCGAGCGACGATCGGTTTGGAAATAATAAAGGCATTGGCGAGGTGTCATTTGAAGCACCATTGAAGCTTCAGTCAAAGGGGGTTTTAAGAGATATGTGGGACGCCTTTTGTTATCTGAGGGATCACTTTTCGGATAAGATATTAAAGGTTGAGTGGTTTACTTTTCGTACAGGATTTTGCAGCGATAAGGAGCCAGAGTTGATAGCTCTGGAGCCCTTTGATTACGATGACGACGTTTCTGCTGGAGTCCGAAACTGGCCATACCTTTATTCCGGGTCTTCCCAATTGCGTGGCGTATTGGTTATAAAAGTAACTACGGTTGACGATCCGATATACGTGGTTGAGGTTGAGCGTCGTTTGGTTAGAAATAAACGCAATGACGGAGAATATATAGAGAAAGGAATGAGTGGTTTCTGTTTTTCTGTGAAAAAGAAAAAAGAATTTGAAGGTGTTTTGACCCGATTCCTTTTCGATGTTCGATTCAAGGATAGTGTTGAAGGGGATATTTTGACGGAATATCCCGAAAATGTTGAATGGTTTATGCATAAGCGGTCGAGAAATGAGATGGTCGTCCAAGAAGCTGCTGCTAAGAATGCTTTACGAAAGATGGGTTTGACGTTGTGAATTCACGATTAACGTATGGAGTGGTCTTTTAATGACGATAGTTCTCGATTCTGACCGCGCGCTCGAAGATGAATGCAAAGATCAGTTTGGATTCGTGGCGATGGCTCAACGGCTCGCACCGGCCGTCGCGGAAGCATCGAAGGGCGAAGGGATGGTTATCGGTCTAGAAGGGCGTTGGGGGTCAGGCAAGACATCGCTCTTGAATTTTCTGCGGTCTGAACTGCACGTCGCTCAGAAGGATGGCGTCCAAACCATAACGATTGCTCCATGGCTGAATGGAGATACTTCGCCTCTGGTTTTGTCTCTGCTAGAACCGATGGCAGCACTATTGAAACAACGGGAAGAAGAAATTGCTGGTGCTGGTGATGATAAAGGGAATGCCACTAAGGAAAAGATGGCTGAGGTCGGCCGACTGCTCCGTGATTATGGCCCTAAAACCGTTAGGAGAGCTGCTTCCTTTGCGAATGTCGCCGGATATTTCCTTCCTGGAGCGCACGTGGCTGGTAATATGTTCACAGACGCCGCAAATGCGGCAGAGCAAATGCTGTCTTCGGGACCAACGCCATCCGATATGAAACATGAATTGGCACACAAGATTCAAGAATTGGATATTGGGTTTGTTGTTATTCTCGATGATCTTGATCGACTTGAGCCTGAACAAGCTGTAGAGGTAATTCGGCTGGTTCGTTCCGTTGCTGACTTTCCGAAAGTGGTTTACCTGATGTGTTATGACCGAGAGGTCTTGGCCCAGGCATTAGAGGTAGGGCTTAAAGTTGCAGATGGCGACCTTTTTCTCCAGAAGATTGTGCAGCTCACTTTCAATATTCCTCTGCCAGAGCCTTTTGACCTTCGCGCTTTGTTTTTCAATGAAGCTAAATCCATTTATAGCGAAGCGATGTCAAAGGATCTAGAGGGCGAGCTACTCGACGATTTAAAGTCAGCTGTTGACCGAGAAGGCATGGATTTATCCACGCCACGCGAAGTCAAGTTGGCCTTGAACAGTATCCGGTTTGTATTTCTACCGGTTAAAGACGATGTGTATTTCCCGGATTTTTGCCGTCTGCAGTTGATCAAGGTTACAAACTATAGGTTGTATAGATGGATCGAAGCATACTTGGCCGTTCGCTCCGTCCTGGTGACGGGAGATGCGAATGTTTCGAAAGAAGAAAGAAAAGAGCTAGGTGAAGAGCTAAAAACACTTCTGCCTTCTGAAGGGCTTGGTTCAGTTCGGTCAATTTCGAGTCTCGGACGATTCATTCCTGGACTATTCGATGCGGAGAAACCTGATGAGAGAGTCTTCAACAGGGTGGGCCCATCTGAAGTTTCGGAAGCCATGAAACTAAGGCGACTTGGCAGCCCATTACATTATCGGTTTTATTTTGCTCTTACTGGCCCAAAGACCGTTATGCCAGAAAAGGAATTTAACACTCTCCTGGAGCTAGCGCGTGACGACATTGAGAAATTGACTCATGCCCTCATACAAAATACCAAGAGACGTCGCCAATCAGGAAGAACTTGGTTTGGGCACGTATTGGACAGGCTGGATGATCAGTGTATATCAACCCTTGATGAGGATCAGTTGGCCGGTATGCTTAAAGCGCTTTCGGAGATGATGGACGTTGCGATGAATGAAGATGGAGGTGCCCGCTCGTTTTTTCTCTCGCTCGACAGAACTGCCAACGAAGTTGCCAAGACTTGCCTTGCGCGATTATGCGAATTGAATCCCAGTCGACAGGCTGAAGTTGTCCAATATATGGCAAGTGAAGGTAAAGCGATCAATTGGTTGGTCGGAAAGTTTTTCAGAAGCCAACTTTTTCGGCACGGGAAAGTTGGAGAGGAGCCAGAGAGCCCAGAGCAGTGGGAAATTCCTGATCCAATTCTGGATGACGCTATCGATTCCCTGAAAAAGCGAGTGGGCCGGCAGGATACAAAGAAGTTGATTCCTAGCCTACCCGACATTTCGGCCTACCTATATGGGTGGCTAAATATAACAGGAGACGATCAAGCGAAGGCTTGGGTTCGAGAATATAGTGAATCTGACGAAGGCTTTCTTGAGATCTTGAACCATATGAGAGGGTGGGCGATGAGTGACAAAGTCTATTACCCTCTAAAGAAAGATACGGTTTCCAGATTTCTCGATTGGCAGGATGTGGAGAAGCGCCTGGAAAAAATGGAAGGGGGCGAATATTCTGATCGAGTTTCAGAACTTCAATTGGCAATTAAACAATCTCGGGACTAAAAGAGAATTCAGTTATGGTTGGCGGCCGTGGGCTGAACGGCCAGAGTCGCTGTTGTTCAGTACGCTAGCTGTACCATAGGGAAATTTATATGCTAGCCTAAAATTGGATTGAGAGAGTTTAGCTCTCTCGATCACGTCCGACATTGGATGTCAGGCATGCGACACCTGCTCAGTGGTGTGACGGTCAGGGAGAGACCTGGCATCCTTCGCCTCCCCCGCCGCTCCGTCTTAATTCACCGATTCTGATACTCCGAGATTTCCTGCTTCAGGCTGGCGTACCACCCCAACAGATCATCCTCGGTCACTTCGCCCTTCGTTTGCTCCCGCGCTTTTTGTCGCTCGAGCTCGGCTCGCTGTTCGGCATACACATGGTGCAGAGCCTCAACGGAAATGTTGCAACCCTCATGATCGTTGAGCTGACTTCGAAGGGCTTTGAATGCTCCGGGGCTGACGGGATTGTTGAGTTTGCGTTTAATGTCTTTGGGACGAATACCGAACACCTGCCCCCAGTGGTCAACTGCCTGCTGCCAGGCTTGAGATAAGGTGCAATCCCCGGTGATGTAGAAGCGCACTGGCCGCCCCGGCTCGTTTACCGAGAAATAACAGTGCTCCTGATCCACCCGGTCACCTGTGGTGATCCCCGTCGTGATGCCACGAAACCCAACGCCACGCCCCGGGCGCGTGTTTGGGTGATTGGTTTTCAATGCATCAATATACTGCAAAGCCGCAGAGCGGGCAGACCAGCGAGCATCGTAATAGCGTGCTCGGGTTTCCTGGTAGCGATACCAGACCTCGGCGGGAATCGTCGGTTTTGGCGGTCTCAAACTGAGATATTTTTGATAGCGCTTTCCTCTGAGTGTCGCTGTCACGTGCCAGCCGTGAAAACCTGACGAAAGCCGGCCACTCTCATAAAAATGGATGGCCATAAGTGAGTATGGGTCTCCGTTGTTCGGTGTTTTTCAAGACAGTTGGCACTGATTTCTCTGTTTAAGCGACGTCTTTCTCTACCACTCGTTTTTCCGGGTTCAACGTGGTTGAGCCGACGGGCTCACAATTCCTGATGGGGCGACGGCCCCATCGGCCTGGAGTTCTCTTTTTTGCCTGCTCCAGAACCCGCTGACGCTGGGCGAGGATAGCGGCGTCCTCACCACTGTGGCGCTCATGCGGTGTTACGAACCGCAGCTTGCTGTGCTTGTGTTCATGGTTGTACCAGTTGACGAAGCGGTCGACCCAGCGCCGGGCTTCCTCCAGGCTGTTAAATCCCGATGAAGGCCATCCCGGGCGGTATTTCAGAGTCCGGAACAGGGACTCCGAGAACGCGTTGTCGTTGCTGACCCGCGGTCGGCTGTAAGACGGCAGGACACCCAGTTCTTCCAGCTTTGCTTTCATCGTCTGCGCCTTCATCGGGGCTCCGTTGTCCGAGTGCAGCACCAGAGGCCGGTGGAGGCACTGCTCTCGCAGCAGGCAACGTTGCAACAGCCCGGCAGCGTAGTCGCCGCTCTCAGTCTCGTAGACTTCGTAACCCACGATCTTGCGGCTGTATACGTCTTCAAACATGTACAAGTAATAGAACTGCCCACGCACGGTTGAAGCGCAGTAGGTAATGTCCCAGCACCACACCTCACACGGGCCGGAGGCATGATGCGTGGTCGCTTCCCGGGATCGCTGCGGTGCAAGGCTTTGTCCCCGATGGTTCAACTGGTTGTGGGCTTTGAGTATCCGGTAGAACGACGACTCCGAGGCCAGGTACAGCCCCTCGTCCATCAGCGATGGCACGATTTGGGACGGCGGCAGGCTTTCATAACGAGCCGAATTACAGGTCGACAGAATTTGCTGGCGCTCTGCTTCACTGAGTTTGTTTGCCGGCCTGGGGCGCACAGCTTCCGGGCGTTTATCGGGCTGTACCTCGCCTTCGCGGAACCAGCGGCGATAGGTACGCAAGCCAATGCCAGCTTCGGTGTTAATAGGAAAAAAGCGTCTCAAGCGTCCAAATTTGGACGATCCGAACGGACCCAGTATTCTGTGTCCCGTTCGGCACTCAACGCCTGTGCTGACGCTTACTTGTCGACTTGAAAGGAATCCAAACGCCATGCGACTGAGGATCGGCGCTCTTGCCGTTATTTTACTACTGACCAGTACGCCCCTGACTGCGGAACTGATCAAAAAATCCAACAGTGGCCTTTGCCACCCGCCCCAGAGCGCCTGGTACGATCGCACCCAATCCTACACCGGCTTCGACTCACTGCAAGACTGCCTTGATTCCGGTGGCCAACTGGCTCGGCAATTACGCCAGGACGCGCAGGAGACCATTGAGCAGGCAGAACAGCGCCACCAGGCCGAGGTGGCCAGCTTACAGGAAGCCTTGACGGCACAGACCGCTGAGACCAGGCAAAACGAGGCGCAAAATGCAGTGTTGGCTCAGGCGCGGGATGATTTACAGGCTGAGATCCATGGGCTGCGTGAGGCGCTCTCGAAACTCGAAGGCGATAACCGCGCGCAGGTCCAACGCATTGAAAGTCTGACTGAGCAGGTTCAGGACAAACAACGCCAGGTGAACTCACTCGAAGAAAAACACAAGCATGGTCGGCAGGCACTGGAGCACTATCGCGGCTCCGTGAAAGAGCAGCGCGAGCAGGATCATCGGCGGCATGAGCAACAGGTCCAGCAAGTCCAGGAAGAGCAACGCCACCTGCAACAAGCCCTGGCTGTGAAACGTGACGAGCAGACCCAGGCCACCCGGGAGATCACCCGGCTGTTCACGGAGGTGACTGAAGCCCGAAAGCAGTCGGACCAGTTGACTCAGCAACTGGGCAAGCGGGAGCGCGAAAATCGTCGTCTGGCCGACAAAACGGTGCGGCTAGAGCAGCAAACAGTAGCGTTACGCCAACGAAAGGCTGCCTTTGAAAAGCAGCAGCGCGTGAACGACCAACTGAAAGCGAAGGTGCAGCAGCTTGAAACCGAGCTGAGCGTGAAGAATGAGCTGTTGGATCGTTTGAGCGCTGGCAACGATTCCAGCGAGACGATCAGAAGGGCTCCTTAATGCATTCGTAAAGTTACGGTCTGTTGACGAAAGGAACAGATCGCTCGTGACCGCGATACAAAAGGAAGATATCCCGTTTTCCTGACATCCCTCCAGACTGTGTTTTTGAGACTGCTGCAACGCTATTGTGATTTAATCACACGTAGTTTTTACTGAGAGCCCAACCCTACACATTCCGAGTAAGGCGTCACACTGTTGCTGGCCTCAAGTTCCTGATTTGCGGCTGTGGCAGCTATAGGTATAACTCTCAGGACTTGAGATTGTTACCTCGTCCTCGTCAACCGCTGCCCACCGGGCATCAGGCCCGTATTCTTCTTCGCATGCGCGGTCAAAAAACAACCTGGCCTCCTGTTCTGGAGCGATGCTGACAATCGTGTATGTACCGTCACTGTTTTCTTGCACCAACATTGTGACAGTGATCGCCCTCCCACTTTCATCGAAGATGGTGTTTTCCACTTGAAAGGTATTCGATCCCGCAGATATGCCCGGAAACCATAGGAAAGCGATGGCCGTCATCAAAGCGGGTATGCTTTTGGTCGACACGTTCAACCCCTCTTTCTATTTTTCAGGGGCAGGCGACTGCCCCTGTTATAACTGCTGTTTACGCGCTTCTATTGCGCCCTTATTTCTCCAACAGCCTGAGCTGTGAGCCCCGGAATCGTGGATGTTAAATAAACGGGCCATGTGCCAGAATTATGCGATACGCAAAGTACGTTTATGTAGAGTGTACCCTTGGTATTGCTGCCAATAGTTCCTGATCTTGAGATGCCGCACTGATCGGCCTGCATCGAGTTGCTATAAAATCCTCCGTCGTCTGTATAGTATTCAACGTATCCACTGAGTCGGTAATTGATATTCACCGGAACATCACGATTGGGCGGGATGAGATTCAAAGCGGGAGGCCAATACAGCCCACTCGGTGTGACTGCACTCCTCGTGTCCTGTCCGGTTGGCTTTCCCGCTGAGACTCTGTTTCCGGGATTTTCTCTCGCTATTTTGGCCATGGCCTTTGGGTCAGTGATTTTACAAACCGCTACGTCCTGAACAGCATCAGACGCCATTATTGTCCCTTCGTCAAAGACATCCTCGCCACCTGCGGACTCGCAAATGTTCCTGTGGATCTCCACCAGTTTCTCAGGCCTTCCGTCCCTGACAAACGTATAGAACCCATCTCCCTGGTCATAAACCTTCTGTGCGATTTGGTGCTGACCACCGTAACGATCATCGATTAACACCTTACGCTCTGTCGTTGCTTCTGACGCAATAAGGTTGGAAGACGTGATAGAAAATGCGGTCAGTGTTGCAAAAAGAAATCCCCGTTTGAGCTCCTTCATGGTCTGTCTCCTTAATTGAGGTTTGACGTTTGCGAACTGCTCAATTCTCGCAATCACTCTCAGAGTAGACGACGTAAGTGGCATTGATATTACAATCAGTTAACGCGTTATTGTCGGCATACTTCGAAAACAGCTGGCTTGGCTTATAGTTAATCCGATTGCCGGCAAGCCTGCGGGCATAAACCTGGTAAGCCCAGTAGGCTGGCGTTGGGAACGCCTCAATCGCTCCCCATGGGACGCCGGGGATAACCTCTTCATCCGCCTTTGGCAGCTCAACATTCAAGACTGCTTGGTCGAAAAAAATAGAACCTACTTGCATTATGCGGTCTCCGTGGCATTGCCGTAGTGTTCCTGCATCCAGAGCAGTAGTTCGTGTCGCTCGATCGGGTCTAAAGATTTGATGCGAGAACGGAGTCTTGATTTGCGGCGCTGGATTTTTTGACGATCCCGGAAGGTGTCGCCCAGATAGCGGCTATCATGCAAGCGCGTTGGCGGGTCAAAGTTCATCCACACAGTTTCGTTTCGCGTTCCTGCATGAGTTTTAGCTGAGAAACTTATCTTGCGCCATCCCGCTAACTCTCGGTTGTAGAGGTCACATTCGTAGCCGGATAGCATTACATTGCAGGGTAGTTCAGCCACGCACTGGAGTAAGCGCATGTGATCATCTTTCGAGTAATCGCAGCGATATACTTTCGCTCGGCGACGTGTTTCCGGGATATATGGAGGGTCAACATATACCAGTTCCTGACCTTCAAACGGGTAGCGCTCCAGAAAGGTCACTGCGTCATCTTGATAGAGCTCACAAACGCCAGGAAGCTCCGACTGCCACCGTTCAACGACCTTGGCATCCAGATCCACACCGATGTTCCGCAGCGCAGCTTTTTTGTTGCGCATAACGGCTCCGCCACCGAGGTGCGATTCAATGTATGTCTGATGCGGTGGCATCAGATTGATTAAGCGCTGGTAGCACTTACCTTTCCCGCCCGGATATCTCATGAATCAATCATCGTCAGAAATGACGATGATGTCAATCCCTGTTTTTGGATATCGCCATTAGGTTTTTATGACGCATGTGGGTTAACTATTCAGCAGCAGGGCGATGAGGCCGAGCACACCACACTTACAGGTTGTATAGTTGCTTTAACCCTTGCGCAATTGGGAAATGCCTTACTCTGTCGGGGTGTCTTTAACCTGCGAGTCTGCAGACCAAGCTGATCTCTAATGCCCCGCTGATAGGGCATCCGAAGGCGCTGGGAATGCAGGCAGCCAATAGATCTTCCCCTCTAAATGAGCATTGATGCCCTGACTTAGAGCTGGTTGTCGGGCCCCAGAGACCGCCTTTTGAGCTTTGCGAGCTGTAACGTTATGGAAATACCTCAGGCCCAAATATATCCATTCTTTTTTGGCCGTCTGACTCTTGACTCCTGTTTCAAGGAGCTCCAATAACCGCTTTTCAATGCGTTTGCGTTGGTTCGGTAGCGACGACTTGGCTGGCATGGTGAGTTCATAGGCATGCTGCTTTCTGAGATGGCTGATGAAGCCTGTAAGGGCCGCTCGTTGCCCCGGTTTGGCCTCTAGATAACGATTAAGGTGCCTTTGGCCCAGGATTGAATGTCCGGCAGCTTTGAGCAGAGCGATCGCGGGTGTTAACGCAAGCCTGACAGAACGGAGGCTGGTTCTGCCTGCGGCATGACGTTGCTCTAGAACACGAAGGTAGTCCTCTGCGAGCTGACGATAAGAGGAGTTTGCGGGTAGTTGGTCCATCAAGTTTTGAATTTGCCGACTCTCGGCTGCATGCCTAAACGCTTCAGTACTGACAGTCAACGAATGAACTTCGCCAAGCCACTGAGTGAAAAGTCGGTGGCGTCTCATGTATTCAGGACCAAAAGAGCGCACCAGACTGTCTGCCTCCGGGACGCACCTCCATTGACGCTCAATTTCCTGCAAGAAGCAGGCATAGCGATTTAATCGGAGTGCAGCATATTTGTAGCCTGATCTGAGGCTCATCCACGTCCCGAAGCTCCCAAAATCTTGTGCCACCTGCTTGGTCTGGAAAAGCGCAGAATTGATCTCCATCCTTTTCCGAAAGGCATCGTGCCAATAGCAATCTTCACAACGACTGCCATATCCTGCAGGCATCGTTTTTTTGCAGCTAGGGCACTCAAGATAGCCGTGCGTGAGGCATTTTCTGCAAAGTTGCTGCTCGGCCGGCCCCTCAAAAAGCTGACGATTGCGTCGACAAGCGGCACAGGTGCCGCGAAAGGTACCGGCGCAAGCAGGACAAATACGTTTTCCTCCGTGTACTCCGGTAATCCGACTCAATCGCCTGGAAAGAGTGCCGCAGGCTTCACAGGGCTCTTGGACACGAAAGTAAACTGAACACGCATTACAGACTGGCCCGTACTGTGAAATCCGACCAGTTCGATAACGAGTTTTGCCGCACCGAATACATGGCTTGTTTCTCTCGCAGGGCTGGCAAATAGCTTCTGGGTGAGTGCGAGGCAAGCGTGCGGGATTTTGACATTTTGGACAGTCAGATCTGACGAAAACTCGGGCGTAGCAAGTGCCGCAGTAGCGATGACCATGATAGATCCGATGAATTGTGACGGGACGCTTCCCGCATTCGTCACACTCGGTTTGGCGCGGTCGTTTTTTGGGAGCAGTCATCGTTGCCTCATTTCCAGCTTACGCTGGAGTCGGGCCATCATCCGCTCCACCTCTCTGCGAGGTCGAGGTCCAGGCTTGCGCGTAGTCGCCGTTTTCCTCGGCTTACGCTTCGCATCCGGCAGTTGGTGAAGAAGATCCTGAATAGCGGGCGGCACGGAATCTATGTCTTCTGTAAGACCTTGCTTCGATATGCCGGATTCGATCAGTTTTGACTTGAAGTCCTCCTGACTGACGGTGATGAAGCTCCAAACGGTTCTCAGGAGCGCTTGCCGGGAAGCTATGGGGAGCCACTCTGTATTGGTGCCGGAATGGAGAGGGAAGCCATCCGGTACATCAATGTCGAGGAGCTGAAACAGGTGTGACTGGGTATCAGTGTTCGTACAGGCAGACCGACGAATCAGCGACACGAAAAAGTTCAACAGTTGAAACCAGTCGAAGACAGTTCCTTCTGCAATTGGTTGCCTAAAGAATCCTGTCACAAGTGTCTGGTCAGTAGCTTGTTGGAGTGCAGCTGCGTAGGGATCAATTCCTTCCGTTAACGCATCAGCAAGAAGTTCACCGCAAGTTGGGCATGTAGTTGCATTAGGTGCGAGCTCTGTCAGACGATGGGGTTCGATTGGAGACTGGCAGTTCCAGCATCGATCTAGCAGCGTGCATTGATGTCGTTGGCATCCAGTGTGCCAGGCAAAACGCCAGTTGAGTCGAAAATACGGTGAGGCGTCCTCTGCCAGGCAAAGAGGGCAATACTGTAAGCCACTTCGACGTTTGACGTTACGAGCGCCAATGGTCAACGTCCAGGGCCAGGTGGCTTTTTTAGCTAAGGGGTTTTGCTGAATTTTGCTAATTGTCGGATGGAGTGTAGCGGCCCGGATCGCGTCCGGATCAATACCAGAACGCATCGAAAGAATCCTGAGTCGATCAAAGGACAGGGAACGGTCCGTGTCTAACGTCCACATTCTCCACCCGGGCCAGATCGTCGCAGCGAGGGTCATTGGACTGCACCCCTGCCTAAGAGCCGTGCGAACCAGCCAGGACGATAAAATCTCGTCCGGTAAAATCGGAGTTGGTACGGGCCATTGTGCCTTTAGAGCATGACTTCCCGAATGCCACGTGTAGGCTGCAGCCATTTATTCTTCCTGATGATCTCTTCTGTGATCTGCTCCTGCCCACTCCGTATGGCGTCTTCGGCACACTGATTGACGAGCCGGCGCAGGTTGCCAAGATTGCCTTCAGAAATTGAATATAGGAGCTTTGCGAGCTCTCGCTGGTGAAGCTTGGAGGGATTTCTGAGAGGCAAAACAGCCTCAAAGTCTACGAGCAAGCTTTGGAACTGTTTATTGAGCTCCCAGCGTGGAAGCTCTACAACATCGAATCGGCTGGCATGCTGAGGGTCGGTATGGAGAACTCTCACCGCATCTCGTGTCCCGATGCCTACGATAGGTATAGCCAACTCATTGCAGAGCATCTTGATCGCATTCATCACCTCTCGTTGCTTTATAGCGGAACCGGTCAGCAGTGAATGGAATTCATCAATGGCCAGTATTCTTACCCGGCATTCCCTGAGAAGGTGAATGACTTGATACAGAAGTTTTGTCGTGGGGTCAGTCGGACGGTACGGGGCATGGAATCGTTCCAGTATCGAACAGTAGAGTCGTTTTTCATCGGCGTTAGATGATGCTTCTGCAACAATGACCGGTTTGATCGGATCTGCTTCGTCATTGATGTAGGGAGTGCCACACAGTTCGTAAAAACGCCGAATCAGTGTTGTTTTTCCCTGATTCGAGTCGCCCACGATTAACAGGTTTGGCATTCGCGGTTGTTTTGGCTTCCTCATCAGTCCTTGAAGGGTGTCCAGGATCTGTTGTGCTGCCTGATAACCTATCCACCGAGGTTGGTCGAGGAACTCAAGTCGTTCCTCCATGCTCAGGCAGGCTATATGCCTGAATTCGGGGTGGATATGATCATAGAGTTGTTCGCTCATGAAATATCTCCAAAGCCACGAATTTCAGCTGAGTCGTCAAGAAGATCATCATCCCAGGATTCGTTAACAGCCGATTTGGGTGCTTCGGAAGGGATCGGTTCAGCGGGACTGATTTTTCGTTCATGCTCTTTGCGGCGCTGCGCCTGCCGGCGAGCTTTTTTGGTTCTGTGCTTGGCGTCGTCTACCTGATTCCGAAGATCTGTAATCGCTTCCAGTACCAAGTGTTCGTTGTATGATGTTTTTCCCTCAGCTTTTAATTTTTCTTTTGCTTGTCGCAGTTCCCACACGCTCATTGGCGGTAAAGACAGGTTCGCGAATGGTATTTTGAAATATTGTTTCAGATCGGGGTCAAAAAACCAGAGGTAACTGATGTCGCGAGGATCCCTGCGAAAAACCAGCTGACGTTTTCTCTTTGAGTTGTCTGGGTCCTTGGCGTTTATCCACGGCCGCAACGCTTCGTCGTAGTAATGCATCCCCTCAACGGTTACCCCAAAGCTTTGAACAGTCCGCCGGAATGAGGGTAGAAAGTTTAGCAATAGCGTCGTCTTGTCTCCTGGCTGGGGTGGGATACCTATACCTGGAGTGAATTTGTCCCCGAAGATGCCAATTTCCCATTGTTTTATTGGTGGGATGCCCAATCCGCTGTGGCGGTCATTATGGTAGTAGCGGGTGATCAGAGTTACCAACCACTTCTCGAACTCCGATCGTGTCATGGTTGCATGCTTTTCTGAGTCGTATTCATCTCTTTCCGGAACCGATGAAAACGTAGTGCCTGGCAGTTCATGTACCTTTTTCATGAAGTTGCCAAGAAGCCGCTCAATGTGACCACCATATCGTGGCGCTCTTACCGGGCGATATTCCAGGTTGATGCCATACATCTGGCAAGATTTCCGGAACGTCTCAGAGCGAAAATCGGCACCGTTATCGACATGCACCGTCGAAGGAATCCCATAGACAGGCCAATCCGCTTCAACTCCATGCAGGGTTAACCAGTCGTCTTTCGGTAGAATTGAGTGCGCCATGCACATCGCTACAGACGTTGTGGAGGGAGGATCGTATGAAAGGTAATACCCGGTGACCATGCGACTAAACACATCAATTGCGAGCGTAATCCAGGGGCGCCCGGCCGGTAGGCGTAAATCATCGTCCACCAAGATGATATCGACCTGAGTGTGGTCGATTTGAATGTAGGCTAAAGGGTAGTCTGCATTCGGGAAACGCCCCGGAGTTGCCTGAAATTGGTTGCGGGCTTTTTCACGGTACCCTCTCTTTCGCATTCTGATCCGCTCTGGGATTTTCGCGATTCTGGAACGGACCGCAGTAGCACTAGGAGCCTTCAGACCCCGCTCATGGCATCGACGTTTGACCTCTAATACGACGGTCTGATCAGTCGGGCGCTGGGGTGTCAGGTATACGTCGTCGATGACTTCTTGAATAACTCTCTCGGTCAAGCCAGAAATTCGTCCCTTGCCGGCTTTCCAGCCTCGCTGTTGGGGAATCAACGCAGACACCACTCCCATACTTTTGAAGCGATTGAGCCAGCGATATAAAGTCGCGGTGCCAACGCCAACTTCTTTTGCGCGCTCCGCGACAACTGCTCGCCCCGGGCTAAGTTCGTTCACCAGTGGCTTGATCGCCGAATACCGTTTTTCAGCCTCTGCCCAATCGGAGTCTGCGATCTCCTCCAAATCCTGATAGGTGTGATCGCTTTCCTCGCCGGCGTTGTTGGCTGGGCGAAGCTCTTTAATGCGCAGCTGTGAGGATCGTCCTGTCGCCACATTAATCCCAATGGCAGAGTCATAATCCAGCACTTGAGTGATCTTATATACGTCATCACCATGTTGAAGGTAGTTGCCGACGTTCACGCTGATTCGCTGCCGAATCGGTTCAAGGGCTTCATTAGAGGGCTCGTAATTATGCTCTTCACTCATCAGCAGTCACCCATACAGTTGTTGTGTCGTTAAGCAGTCGGCTCATATCGCACTCAAGTTTGTGGGTCGAAAGTAAGTGCCAGATATGGGCCAACCCTTGGGGGCGGTAAATTCCGGGATAATGTCTGCTCAGGAGATAATGGACAGGGGCGCTACCCATTTCGCTAAGGTTTTGGATCAGGTCGCCAGTTTCGGTTTCCGGGAAAGACATGCGACTGAAGCGCTCTAGAAACTTGATATTTCGCAGAGCTTGATCCCGAATTCGGGACTCATCATGAATCTTAAATAGCCACCCTTGCTCTCGTGCATATCGGTAAGCAGCTTTCCATTTCGGCAGCCAGTCTCGCCACCGGGCCTGCCACTCGCTCTCCGGCTTTACCTCCACCAGCATTGGGAGTGGATAATCGAGATAGTCACGTGATCCGAGGCGATAATAGACAAGGAAATCGGGAGTGTAGTGGAAGTTGCGACCACCCCTCGTCTGGAATGGAATGCGGATTGGCTGGGAAACCACATTAAGCACGCTTCGAGAAAAGGCCTTCCTTATCAGGAAGTCGCGTTCCAGAGTTGATTCGAACTGGATGGGAGTTTCGCCTCGGAACATATAAGTGCCTGAAACGCTTCGACGTGTAGTCCCGATTTTCCTTACAGATTCCCTGATCTGAAGACTGTCTCGGCTATTTCCGTTCATCTCGGCCTCGTCTCACCAATTCAAAAAATATTGTCTCATTAAAATGTGTTTTTTGCAGGCTAACGTCATGATTCCTCGTTGCCACTGTCTCACTTTTTACAGTATATGACAGTGGCAGCAATCCCAGGCCCGGAGAGATTTCCCTGGCACACCGGGGGGTGCTGTTTCTGG
>Ga0055584_100003273_pt1 | contig 16004 bp, 14 predicted proteins | sample OSDHelmetaG_FD_58716 | JGI IMG/M metagenome (GOLD analysis project Ga0055584, IMG submission 58716) | Pelagic marine sediment microbial communities from the LTER site Helgoland, North Sea, for post-phytoplankton bloom and carbon turnover... | ecosystem: Environmental > Aquatic > Marine >... | reverse complement strand
GTAAAGTAACCGGCTTCAAAGAATTCGATCGCCAAGACAGGGTCTACAAACCCGTTGTGGAACGGACCCAGCACTTCAATGAATTTGTTGTGCCACTGGAACCAGCAGAATTGAACAACCAGGCAGCCCGCTGCATGGATTGTGGCATTCCCTATTGCCACAATGGCTGCCCCGTCAACAATATCATCCCAGACTTCAATGATCTTGTGTTCAACGAAGAGTGGGAACTCGCGTTCGATACACTGAGTTCGACCAACAACTTCCCTGAATTTACCGGTCGTGTCTGCCCCGCGCCATGCGAGGCTGCGTGTACGTTGAATATCGACGACAACCCCGTGACCATCAAGACCGTTGAATGCGCCATTGTTGATCGCGCCTGGGAAGATGGCCGCGTGACACCACAAGCACCCACAAACAAAACCGGTAAACGTGTAGCCGTTGTAGGCGCTGGCCCTGCTGGCATGGCTGCTGCCCAACAATTGGGCCGTGCGGGCCACGATGTAGACCTGATTGAGAAAAACCAAAAAGCCGGTGGCCTGCTGCGTTATGGCATCCCCGACTTTAAGATGGAAAAGCACCTGATTGAGCGCCGCATCGAACAGATGGCTGGCGAAGGCGTTACCTTTAAAGGTGGCGTTCATGTGGGTGTTGACCTGCCTGTTGCTGACCTGCTTTCAGGCTATGATGCTGTCTTATTGACCGGCGGGTCTGAACAATCTCGTGACCTGCCAATTCCGGGCCGTGAGGCTGACGGCGTCCATTTCGCTATGGAATTCTTGCCTCAGCAAAACCGCCGTAACAGCGGCGAAGACCTGGGCACGAATAAGGAAATTCTCGCCAGTGGCAAACATGTTGTTGTCATCGGCGGTGGTGACACGGGGTCAGATTGCATTGGTACATCCATCCGCCAAGGCGCTGAAACTGTTACGCAAATTGAAATAATGCCAGCCCCGCCAGAGCACGAAAACAAAGCCCTGACATGGCCCGATTGGCCCATGAAGATGCGGACATCAAGCTCACAAGGTGAAGGTGCTGAACGCGACTTTTCTATCCTGACCAAAAGCATCGAAAGCGAAGATGGTGTTGTCACAGCGCTAAACTGCGCCCGCGTTGACGAAAACCTGCAGGAAATTGAAGGCACAGAATTCAAACTCCGCGCTGACCTTGTTTTGTTGGCCATGGGCTTTGTGCATCCTGTGTTTGAAGGCATGCTGGAAGAGCTCGGCACTGAATTGGATCCACGCGGCAATGTGTTGGCCAATGTTCAAGACTACCAGACATCAGTTCCCAACGTGTTCGCTGCAGGTGACATGCGCCGGGGCCAGTCATTGGTTGTTTGGGCCATTCGCGAAGGCCGCCAGGCTGCCAGCTCAGTCGATGCATTCCTGATGGGCTCAACGACGCTTCCTCGTTAGGGGCAACGTTAAGGTCAACGCTAAAGGCTTCCCCTGTTGCCAATCGGCAGCATGGGCGATAGCGTGCGGTAGGAAGCCAATTTCAGGGGCATCATGACCGCACTTATCACCACACCAAAGCTGATGTATATCGGTGGCAACGCGCTGGCGAGCATTGGCGATTGCCTTGCGAAACTGGACATTCGCAATCCATTAATTGTGACCGATCCATTCATGGCCCAAAGCGGTAAGATCGACGCGCTGACAGACCTGCTAGACGAAGCAGGCCTGCATTACCGCGTATTTTCAGACACCGTGCCAGAACCCACCACAGATGTGATTGAAGCCGGGGTCTCCCTGTTAGGCCAGGCCGACTACGATGGCCTCATTGCATTTGGTGGTGGCAGCCCCATCGACACAGCAAAGGCGATCAACATCTTGTCAGCCGGTGGCGGCCAAATGAGTGACTATAAAGTGCCTGCCCAACCCAACATGCCTGTCATGCCGCTGGTCGCCATTCCAACAACGGCAGGAACCGGTTCTGAGGTGACAAAAGTCACTGTGATTACCGATACGGCAACCGACGAGAAAATGCTGATCATGGGCCTGGCTTGCTTGCCCGACGCGGCCATCGTCGACTATACGCTGACGTTCTCGGTACCCATGCGCACCACAGCAGATACGGGCATCGACAGCGTTACCCATGCTATCGAGGCTTATGTCAGCCAGAAGGCCAGCCCCTATACAGATGCCATGGCCCTTTCAGCTATGTCACTATTATATAAGAATATTCGAACCGCCTGTTCCGAGCCAGACAATGCCCAGGCCCGCGAGCATATGATGTTAGGGGCCAACCAGGCGGGGACCGCCTTTTCTAATGCCAGTGTCTGCCTCGTGCATGGCATGAGCCGCACCATCGGCGCTGCTTTTCATGTCCCTCACGGGCTTTCAAACGCCATGTTGCTGCCTGCCGTCACCAAGTTCTCCGCCCCTTCTGCCTTGGGCCGCTACGCCGACTGCGCCAGAGTGATGGGCATCGCAAGCGACGGGGAGGGTGACCAAATGGCGGTCAACAAACTCATCGATTGCTTGGCAACATTGAACACAGACCTTAATGTGCCCAGCCCCGCAGTTTTTGGCATCAACCGCGATGCCTATTTCAATGCCATCCCCATCATGGCCGAGCAAGCCATCGCCTCTGGCTCTCCTGCTAACAACCCGCGCGTGCCGAGTGCCGATGAGATTGCTGCGCTGTATGAAGAAATTTGGACATAGAATGACGCCCACAAGACGCTACAGACCTCTTCTTACGGGACTGGTATTTACACTGGTTTTAGGTACCAGTGGCAATGCCCAAACGAATGCTGATGAAGAGCTGCTAATACAACGCGCACAGGCCATTCATGACGAGGTGCTAACCCTCGATACCCACATCGATATTCCAGCCAACTATGCCACCCACGAAATAGACCCTGGCGAGGACTCGGCTCTTCAAGTCGACCTGCCAAAGATGCTGACCGGCGGCCTAGATGCGGGGTTTTTCATTGTTTATGTCGGCCAGGGGCCACTAACCGATGAAGGGTTTGCCAGTGCCTACGACGCGGCTATCGCAAAATTTGATGCCATCGATCGGCAATCAGCCCTCTATGGGCACGTCATTGGTTTGGCAAGAACCCCTGGCGAGGTTGATGCCCTAGCAAAAAGCGGCAAGCTAGTTGCCATGATTGGCCTAGAAAACGGCTATTCCCTAGGGGCCAATCTGGAGCACTTGCAGGAATACTATGACAGAGGTGCGCGCTATATGGGGCTGACCCATATGGGCAATACCCAGCTTGGCGATAGTGCCGGTGGAATGGGCGGGGCGCCAGATCCTCTCCATGGCGGACTAAGCCCCCTTGGCCACCAAGCCGTCGCAGAAATGAACCGACTTGGCGTGATGGTTGATGTATCGCATGCGGCCAAAACAACCACCTTGCAGGCGATCAAGGCATCAGAAGCACCGGTGATTGCCTCACACTCGGCCATCCGGAAATTCCATGACATGTCACGCAATATCAGCCGCAAGGAAATGCGCGCCATTGCCAAAAGTGGTGGGGTTTTGCAAGTGGTCGCCTTCGACGCCTATATGCATGAAGTGCCTGCCGAAAAGCGCGCCGCCATGGGCGATATACGCAAAAATATGGGCCTCAACACCCGCGAGGCCATGCGCGCTGCCACCCCAGACCAATGGGGCGCTCTGCGAACAGAAATCCGCAAGCTCGATGAGACTTGGCCACGCGCCGGGGTCTCCGACCTCGTTGACCAGATAGACTACGCGGTGAAGGTAATGGGCATCGATCACGTGGGTATCGCGTCAGACTTTGGCGGGGGCGGGGGCATTGAAGGCTGGGACGGCGCGGACCAAACCTTCAATATCACTTTGGAGCTTGTTCGCCGCGATTATAGCCAACGAGACATCGCCAAAATTTGGGGTGGGAATTTATTGCGCGTATGGCGCAATGTCGAACGCGTGGCAGCACGCCTTCAACACGACTCCAGCAATTAGCCCCTAAGCCGACCCGTCATTCGATGGCGGCAAAAACGATTCAGGCTGGTCAGCCGGCAAGCTTTCCACGTAAAGCGACTGACTGGGAAAAGCAAAGCCAGACCCGGCACCTTCGACGATATCCTTGATGGCGTAAGCAAGGCGCTCCTTAATCTCTAGCCACTCACCCCATTTAGTCGTTTTCGTAAAGCAATAGAGCATGAAGTCGATGCTGGAATCATTAAAGCTGTCGACGCGCACGAACGTTGAAACTGTCGGCGGCTGAGCAAAGTCGTCATTACCGATGATACATGCTTCAATTTCATCGCGGATTTGGCGCAGCTGCTCAACCGATGTGCGATATTCCACCCCGATTTTCCAATAGATCCGGCGATGGGTCATCTTGGAGAAATTCGTCACGGCATTATCGGACATTTTAGCGTTCGGCACATACACAGGTGCTTTATCGAACCGGCGGATCAACGTAGAGCGGAAGCTGATATTCTCTACTGTCCCCTCGACAACACCATCGACCAATATCCAATCGCCAATATTAAAGCGTTTTTCAATGAGGATCAGCACACCAGCAATCAGGTTCTTGAACAGGTCTTGGGCCCCAAGAGCAATGGCAACACCAAACAGTCCAAGGCCTGCCAATAGTGGTCCAACCTGAATACCCCACAATTCCAGTATGGTTGCTGCACCAACAAAAATAGTAAGGCCACGAATGGCCTTGATTAGCCACACAATCATCACAGAGCCCAGCAGGTCGTTCAATTTGTTCAAGAGAACGCTGATCGGGCCAATTACACGATACAGTGCCCAGAATATGTTGAATGTCACGAGCGAACGGACCAGATTCGCAGCGATTGCGCTGTAGTCTGCTGACAAATTTAGATAATCCAGAGAGAAAAATACGCCAGCCACCAGAGGAACGAACCGCAATGGAGCATCCAGTGCCTCAGCAATATTGTCATCTATGTCTGATTCTGTTTTCCGTGCCAAATGCTTGATGTTTGCAATGACAAAACGTGCAAACAGGCCCCGAACGATCATGAAGCCTGCAAAAATAGTTAAGGCAATCACACCGCGACCGACGTCAATGCCTAAAAAACCAGTTTCCCAGACATCAACAACAATCAACCAAAATTCATCCAAAGTTTCCACGGCTACTGGCTCCCCTTATAAATGCCCTCATAGATATGAGGGCAGCCTATAGCCTTTATGGGACAAATAGAATCACTTTGAGGTGTGTTTAACGTTGAGAGCCCTCAGAGGACGCTGCCAAGCGTTTGCTACGCCGAGCCATCTCAAGATTCATGGCAACATCAGGGTTTCCAGGCTGGTACATCAAGGCTGCCATATAGTCTGCGATGGCAGCATCATAGTCACCCATACCGTATCGGGCGCCGCCTCTGTTATTCAAAGCCTGCCATTGACTGGAACGGACGGCCAACGCTTTATCGCAGCTTTCAACTGCGGCATCATAGAGCTTGAGTTGCAGGTTCCCCGCGCACAAATTTGTATAGGCCATGGCTGCAATGTATGGACCCAGGTTTTCCTGGAAAGCGCTCTGCGTTAAGGCCATACCTTCTTGAGAACGGCCACTATCAATGAGGCGTGCTCCCTCAATTATTTGCGTCGGCGGGCCAAACCAAACAGATGTTTTAGTTCCACCTACAGAGCCAGACCCGACACCATAAGCAGCATCAGATGCTAACCCCGCTATCAAGAAGGCAGCCAGCCCGATAAACATTGAAGATAAAGTCGAAAAGCGCTCCACCATCTCCTGCTCCTTTGGGGGAGATCATAGCACAATTTGCGGCACCACCAAAATTTGGCTAGTCTGAGGGGCCTATCAGCGATGTCGTCCAGTCAATGGCCTGATCTATCGCTTTGTGGTTTGCCCGATCAAATGCGTCGACAACAGAAGACAATCCACCGCCGTGCGGCTGCTGCCGAACGTCGATAACTTTTGTGCCAACAATCTTGAGTGGCCCAAGCTGCACCAGGCTCAGAGCCATGCGGATGTGAACCTCACCCGAAGCAGAACCATCGAAATACTCGGCTTGAAAATCGCGGACATCAATTTGTAGTTCGTATTTGGCCGGCACCACTGCACCGCCCCGTCCACTGGATACTTGTTGACCCGAATTTTCGAATGATTCTGCCAGAACTGCCTGAACCATCGCGCTTACCCGGGTATTCCACCGACCACCAGAAAAATATTGCAGCTCGTTGGCAGAGGGGCGCCGGGCAATCGTCCGTGTATCCAATCCACCCGTGGCCGTCGGATCCTCAATCATAAGCATCCGACTATTGCCCTTGGCACTGGGCTTTTCCAGCGCCGTTAAATTATAGAGCGCGGGGGCATCACCCGAATTGGGTAATTCAACAATTGATCCACAGCCAACAAGCCCAAGGGAAATACCGCCAACCAAAAGAATTCGAGAAAGAAAATGCATCATTCGGGAGCCTCAATCATTGGCTTGCTCGGTGGGAAAATGAAATCCACAGGGCTTTCATCAAGTTTCTCAGCAATGCGCGACAAAGCGGAAACCAACCTACGGGCTTCCGTTGCCATTTGAGAAATTTCGGGTAGGGCCGTCGATGTAAACGTCGTGATCGCTACCCGGTTTTCGTTCACCATGGCATCGAGGCTACCGCTTAATTGCCTCACATTTGTGGAAACTTCAGCGAAGTCTGTCATCACCTGAGCCAGCTCGTCTTCTGTCAGGGTTTCTATGTTGGCCGCAATCCGGTCAACCCGGTCCATCGCCGACCGCAAGGATACAATGGCTTGTTGCATATCCTCTGTTTTCTCAGCAATACCACCTGTCACCGTCTTGGCATCTGCCAGAATACCGTGCACCAAGGCGATATTCTCATCACTCAAAAGCTGGTTGCCACGCGACAGTAGTTCGATTCCTTCTTGCACCAATTCCGGGGCTGACAGCATCAATCCCGATAGCCCGGTCACCTTGGACGGAATAATTGGGTAGTCTTCCCCCGGCAACACTTGAAGCCCTAACCGAGGAACATTAGTTTCCGTTGCCGTCAGTTCAGAAATCTGCACGAACGAAACGCCCGTCAGGCCCATTGAATCAATGCTCGCAACCGAGTGCGTTGTAACCGGTGTACCACCAAAGACCTGAATATCAACGCGCACAATGCCGGGACTATCTTGGTCTAGTTCAATGTCATAAATAGACCCTACGTGAATGCCGTTAAAGCGCACAGCGCTGGAGCGGCTGAGGCCCGTGATCGCTGAGTCGAAATTGACGGTGTAATAATCATAATCACGCTGAGGGCCCACTTTTGCCGCCCAAACTAAAAACGCGACAACGCCTGCTGCCATCAACAACACGAAGCTTCCTACAATTACGTAATGCGCCTTGGTTTCCATTACCTGCCTAGCATTTCTAATTTGCCCTTATCATACACATCTATATGAAATATCGAGAAATTTCCCATTGCTCAATCCCCTTGGTCAATACCCGCCGCGCGGGAGCGCGGAATATTAATCCCCGCCGCGCGGGAGCGCGGGCCATGGAAATATTCATGGGTCCAAGGGTGGTCGCTCGCCAGCATGTCATCCATCGTGCCGATCAGCTTTACCTTCTTGTCTGCCAGCACGGCAATGCGGTCGCACACAGCATGCAGGCTATCAAGGTCGTGTGTCACCATAACAACCGTTAACCCCAGCACCCTGTGTAGCTGACTTATCAAGCTGTCAAAGCCTGCTGCGCCGATGGGGTCGAGCCCGGCGGTAGGTTCGTCGAGAAATAATATTTCCGGGTCGAGCGCCAAAGCGCGGGCGATACCAGCGCGCTTGCGCATCCCCCCCGACAGTTCCGACGGGAATTTTGCCCCTGCATCTGGCTTCAGCCCCACCATCGACAATTTGTAGGCCGCGATTTCATCCATCAATTGCTGTGGCATGCCCTGGAGTTGTTCTCTCAGAGGCACCTGTACATTCTGCGCTGTCGTCAACGAGCTAAACAATGCACCGTCTTGAAAAAGCACGCCCCAACGACGCTCTACCGCTTGGCGGTCACGAAAGTTAAGGCTGGCCATATCCTGGCCAAACAATTCTACTGTCCCTGCCTGAGGGTTGTTCAACCCAATAATCGAGCGCATTAACACGGATTTACCCGTGCCCGACCCACCAACAATGCCAATCAGTTCGCCCCGGCGAATATCGAGGTCGAGGTTATCCAAGACAGGTGCTCCGCCAAAGCCCATGGTCAACCCCCGCACACGGATCGCCACATCGTCACTACTGGGTGTTGGGTCGTTGGTTGAGACTGGTTCTTGGTGGTTCACAAATACAATCCCTAAATACCAATAGTGGTGAAAATGACCGCGAAGAAGGCATCAAGCACCAAAATCATGAAAATGGCCTCGACCACGGATTTCGTCGTTTGCCGGCCTACAGATTCTGCACTCCCTGTTACGCGCAACCCTTCGTAACAGCCAACAATGGCAATGATCATGCCAAATAGCGGCGCCTTAACGAAGCCAACGCCGACGTCCCAGCCCGTCATAATATTATGTGCACGGTCAATAAAAGACGCAGGGTCGATACCCAGGTCGATCCACGCGACTATTATTGCGCCAAGCATCGCCACCATATCAGCATAGAAGGTCAGGATAGGCATCAGAATTAGGAGGGCAAGAAAGCGCGGTACAACCAAAATCTCAATAGGGTCCAGCGCCATCGAGCGCATGGCGTCAACCTCTTCATGCATCACCATCGCACCAATTTGCGCGGTAAATGAACTGCCAGACCGACCCACAATCATGATCGCGGCCAACAAAATACCTAGTTCACGCAGGATAACCCAGGTCACCATATCTATGGTTAGGAAAGCAGCATTCATATTACCCAGGATCGACGCCGCCTGATAGGCGATAACAACACCAATCAAGAACGAGATCAAACCCACAAGGGGTAAGGCCTGAATGCCGATGGTTTCAATCTGGTGGATAGTAGCCGTAAACCGCAGTCGTTTTGGGTCGGCAATGGCTCGACCCACAGCCGTCAGCACCATACCAAAAAAGCTCAGAACCCTCACGGCACCGGTGAGGCCACTGATAACGCCAGCACCAATATCGCCAATGATACCAACCAAACTGATAGGCTTGGCCGCAGCAGGCTCAGCAGCCACATCATTTTCACTTGCCTGGCGCAACAGCATGGCCTGGTCATCTGATGCACCCACAGTCTCGACAGTTACACCGTCTTGTTGCAATCGCTTGATGGTTCGGTAAATGAGCCAAGCACCCGCCGTATCCAGAATCGTTACGGCTTCCAGGTCAATCTGGACAGGTCCATCAGCTGGGGGGACCACATCATCAAGGCGCGAAAAAAGATCGCTTGCGCTGGCAATGACCCAGTCACCGCCTAATACAACGTCGAGAGCTGTGGCCGTTGGGCTTTGCCTTATCCAGGCAGTATTTGTTGCGGGCGATGCGTCAACCATTTCGCTTCACATGGTCCAATCATTGAGCGAGGAAAGGGGTCTTTTTACCATATCAGAGCAGGCACGTCCCCCCGACATTTGCCATAAATCTGATGCAGCAAATTACAGCATTGTGAAGAACCCCAAACAAGGCTATACAGCCTTCCTAAATTGGAACTGGAGTAAGAAGAATGAACGAAGGCCAACTGCCTCTACTGATCTCTTTCATGGTATTCACGATCGCTTTCATGGGCGGTCTGAGTGTGCTGTGCTCAAAATACATCAAGCAACGCGCAGAGCTTGACCAAAACCAAGACTAATACCAATCTTGGCACCTAAATGGCCGGCGCTCTTGCGAGTGCCGGCTTTTTTTATGGCTATTCGTCTGCGAGACTTCCTTCATCATCTTCGCTGGATTCACCCGCCTGGATGAGCATTCGTTTATCCCCAACCAAAGCCAGACAAGTCAGCACGCCATTTTTGTAGGCCCCGGTATCAATGCCAATGCGCCGAGGCGCGACTTCATCAGGGTAAACTTCGGGTTCGAATCGAATAGAGTGGCCGTGCACCACGACTTTGCCATGGTTGCGATGAGACTTCAAAAAGGGCTCTCTAATCCACAATAGGTCTTCGGGCTCTTGCTGGGCTATAGCCCTTCCTGGGCGAATACCCGCATGCACGAACAGGTAGTCGCCTACTTCGTAGGATAGTTCCAAGGCACGTAGGAAATCTCTTTGCTCTCGGGGAACAGCAGCCAAGAACAAGCGGCTATAGTCTGCCATAACGTCAGGTGTTTTTTCCGCCGCACTATCCACTGCGATGCCATAGCTGGAAAGAGTTTCATCCCCACCATTGCGCAACCAAACCAGCCCACGCGACGGCTCTTCGAGGAAAATCGTCATCATTTCTTCATGATTGCCGCAAATGAACACCAGGTTGAAGCCAGGAATGTCCAGCGTACAGAGCCGTTGCAACACGCCGTTACTGTCCGGGCCTCTATCAATATAATCCCCCAGGAATATCAGGGTCTTTTCGAACCCTGGATAACGCGCGGCATCTTCAACGATCTGGCCAAGCAAATCGTCGAGCAATCGCAAATGGCCATGGATGTCGCCAATGGCATAGATGCGCTTGCCATCTGGCACAGTAGGGACCTCAACTTTGCGACTGAATGCTGCTGCTAGTCTTGTCCACATTCCCAGTTCTTGCCTTTTCCGCTGAAGAGCGCTGACAGGTGTATCAGCGGGCAGATACAGCCCTTTTCAAATAGGCTCTAATCTGGTTATCGCGGCTACGTTGGGCGTGGTCATAGGCCGAATAGCCCGAATAATCTGTTAACTCCGGGTCAGCGCCAGCGTCTAGCAAATGCCGCACGATGGTTCTGCGGCCTTCTTTAACGGCCTTGATCAGCGCTGTCTCGCCCAGATCATCTGGCAAGTCCAGGGTGGCACCGCTTGTTGCCAATACGGCAATGACCATAACATCGCCTCGCATGGCTCCCTGCATCAGCGCTGTCATGCCCGTACCTTTAACGGCAAGGTCAGGGATCGCGCCATATTTCAGCAATTCTTTCACCATGCCCGCATCGCCAACCGATGCAGCAGCAACAATGGCCGGAATGTCGTTATAGTCGCGCGCGTTGGGCGTGCCACCATTGACCAGATAGGCCATGGTGTCGGCATATTTGTGATCGCGAATATCTTGGACAAACTGCGTATCGGCAGGCATCTGGCCATAGGCTGTATTGACGATAGACACCAACACCATAATCGCAAAATTGATGGGCAGCAATGTTCGTAGGTTGATCACGCTTTTACCTTTACCTCAGCAGTGGCTTGCTTTCAGCCGCTTCGTTGAATGTCGAATATCAGTATATATCCTGAATGGACCAACATATATATAGGGACGTCGCTGCCATCTTGCAGCATAGATAGAGACAATAGTGTCTACCGGAGCCCCGCCATGCCAATTGTTAAGCGATCATTCCTGACAATCGCGTTTTTAGTGTTCGCAGGCGGTGTCCTGATGAGCAGTGGGTGCGGCCAGCAACAATGCGCCGTGAAGGGAGACCCTGAGGCCCTTATTGGCGGCGCTTATACCGCCATAGACCATCATGGCGACCACGTTTCCAGCGACCTATATCTGGGACAGTATCAATTGGTGTTTTTCGGGTTCACATTTTGCCCCGACGTTTGCCCCACGGCCTTGGTCAACATCAGCGCCACACTCGACGATTTAGGCGATGACGCAGCCCACTTCCAGACATTGTTTGTATCGATCGACCCTGAACGAGACACGCCAGACGTGATGGCCGAATATTTGAGCAACTTCCATCCGTCTTTCGTTGGATTGACCGGCAGCGCAGCACAAATCAAGGACCTCGCCCATGTTTACCGCGCCTATTATGCTCGTGGTGCCAGTGCTGATACGGATGATGCAGACTATACAATGGACCACAGCTCTATCATTTACCTGCTGGACTGCGAGGGTCGCTACATCAAACACTTCGACCACAACACCAGTGTCGAAACACTGACGCGCACACTGAGTGAGATGATCTAGCATGACAGACAAAGCCGCCCCTTTTTGGGAAACCACAGCTCTTGCCGATATGTCCCAAACCGAATGGGAATCGCTGTGCGATGGCTGCGCCAAATGTTGCCTGCACAAGTTGGAAGACGCCGATACGAGCCAGATCAGCCAAACCAATGTCGCCTGCCGTTTGTTAGACCTGACAGATTGCCACTGTACCCGCTATCCCGATCGCAAAAGACTCGTGCCAGACTGTGTTGTTCTCGATTCGAATAACGTCACGCAATTGGACTGGATGCCCGCAACCTGTGCTTACCGGCTGCTCGCCAACGGCAAGCCCTTGGCAGACTGGCATCCATTAGTCTCGGGCGACCCCGATTCGGTCCATAATGCGGGCGCTTCGGTTGTTGGCCGCGCCATCAGCGAACGAGATGCCGGGGAATTATCGCATTATCTGGTAGAGTGGGACGTATAGGCCAAGGCCTGACGGGGAGTCTTATTCCGCGGGAAGCCCTGATACAACGGAACGCCAGATCCGCGCCGGAATAAAGCCGCCTGTTACCCGGTTCATCGGACTTGCATCGTCGTTACCCAGCCACACGCCTGCGACCACATCGCCGGAATGGCCAACAAACCACGCGTCGCGGGAATCTTGGCTGGTGCCAGTTTTGCCCGCAACATCACGCCCCGGAATGCGCGCAGCTTTACCGGTGCCTGCCTCTACGGCAGCAGTCATGATTTGTTGCATCTGCTCTACCGGCCCAGGTGCGACGATCCGAATGCGCGTATCATTGCGCCGATAGACCACCGCGCCATCGCTGGTCGTCACTTTTTCAATGGCATAGGGCAGCACCTGATAACCGCCATTGGCCACCACGCCATACGCGCTCGCCAGTTCGATCAAGCGCACTTCGCTGGTACCCAGGGCCAAGCTGGGTTGACGCACGATGGTGGTATTAATTCCCAGGCGTTGAGCCGTTTTAATCACCTCTGCCCGGTTTGATCTCTCCGCCAGCTTAACGGCAATAACATTATTCGAACTGGCAAAGGCCTCCTCCAAGGTCATGGCGCCTTTGTGGGTTGAATCATAGTTTCGAGGCGCCCAGTTTTCCAGAATGAACGGTGTATCCCGCATCTTAAACGAAGAGCTCATGCCCGCCTCAAAAGCCGTCAGATAGACAAAGAGCTTAAACGCGGATCCTGGCTGGCGCATGGCCGTTACGGTCCGGTTATATTCACTTTTTGCGTAGGAGCGCCCCCCGACCATCGCCTGGACGGCGCCCGACGACGACATCACCAGCACGGCGCCTTGGGAAACCTTGCGAGACGCACCCCACTGCTCCAAAGCGTCGTCAAGGGCCGCATGGGCCTTGGCCTGGACCGCCGGGGCGAATGTCGTATGCACGACAAGGTCTCCACTGGTGTGATCGACAAAGCCCGGCAAGGCAGCCATGACCCAATCGATAAAGTAACGCTCGCTGCCATTGCGCGACCGGCTTGATATTACCGGGTCTGGCGCAGCAGCACGGGCCTCTGCCGTCAGCAATTCAGCATCAACCATAGACCCCAAAACAACCTGCATGCGCCCGAATGATGCTGTGCGGTTAGATAATGGTGAATAACGGGATGGAGCCTTGAGAAGCCCCGCCAACAAGGCGGCCTCGCTCAGCGACAGTTGGCGCGCTGAATGGTCGAAATATTTACGACTGGCCGCTTCAATACCATAGGTACCGGAACCAAGATAAACCCGGTTCATATAGTGCACCAAAATGTCGTCTTTACTGAGGTTTCGTTCCAGCCAGAAGGCCAGCATGGCTTCCTGCAATTTGCGTTTCAGGGTGCGCTCTGGCGTCAAGAAGAGGTTTTTCGCCAGTTGTTGAGTCAGGGTGCTGCCACCTTGCACCACATCGCCAGCCAGCACATTGGCAACAATAGCCCGCAGCACGGCCCAATAGTCCATGCCCCCATGCTCATAGAAGCGCCGGTCTTCAATGGCTAAAACGGCATCAACCATCACATCGGGAATTTCCTGACGATCAAGCCATTCTCCATGGCCTCCCCCAAGCGCTGCAAAACTTGTCCCATCGGCGGCAAGCAGGGTTGTAATCGGCGGCTGTTTCTCGGCCAGCGCGGCATCGATATCTGGCAGGGTAAAAGCGTAGTAGGCAAGCAGCGCCCCCAGCCCAATGCCGCCCCAGAGAACAACCAGCAAGCCCCACTGCCATAGGCGCCTGCCAGGTTTCTTTCCCTTGTGGCGGGAGCCCTTTTGGCCCTTGGCCTGGGCTTTAGCGGGTGTTTTAGGCTTGCGGCTTGGCACAGGCGCTATACGTCGAGATTGGCGACATTCAGGGCATTAGACTGAATGAATTCCCGGCGCGGCTCAACCACATCACCCATCAATTTGGAGAAGATGTCATCAGCCGTATCGGCATGGCTTACCTTCACCTGCAAGAAGTGGCGTGCTTCTGGGTCCAGTGTGGTTTCCCACAATTGGTCGGGGTTCATCTCACCCAGGCCTTTATAGCGCTGGATAGCGATGCCTTTGCCACCGAGGCGCGTTACGGTCGTCAACAGATCCAGCGGTGAAGACGCTTTGAAGCTTTCATCCTTGTGCCGCAGAACGCCCGGGCTAGCATAGTGAGCCTGCAATTCAGCCGCCAGGCCATCAAGGGCGCGGGCTTCTGCAGAATCCATCAATTGGGCATCAATAATGTGCTGTTCTGTCACACCACGAATGTCGCGTTCGAACACCAGCCCGCCTCGCTCTGTCGGTCGACCTGTCCAGCCTTGTTCGGCCTCGGAAGAAATAACATTCATCCGTGTGGCGACATAGTCCGCCACCTCAACCGCTTGTTCAGCATTAGACATAACATCGTCGCTAAAGGCACCGGCAATAGCCATCTGTTCGATCAGCGGTCGGTGATAGCGCGGTGGGATGCGTTCTATCAGCGTTTGAACGCGGGCCGCTTTCGAGACGAGATCACGCAAATCGACGCCCGCCATCTGGCTGCCATCATGCAGTTCAAACACCGAATCGCTGATGCCGGAATCAATAAGATAATCCGTAAGGGCCTCTTCATCCTTCAAATAGACCTCAGACCGACCCCGAGAGATTTTATAGAGCGGCGGTTGGGCAATATACAAATGCCCGGCCTCGATCAGCTCTGGCATTTGGCGATAGAAGAAGGTCAGCAGAAGCGTACGAATATGCGCACCATCAACATCAGCATCCGTCATGATCACGATCTTGTGGTAGCGCAATTTTGCCAGATTGAAGTCATCCCGGCCAATACCTGTGCCCAGGGCCGTGATCATGGTTCCAATTTCCGTCGAAGACAGCATGCGATCAAACCGCGCGCGCTCGACATTCAAAATCTTACCCCGCAACGGCAATACGGCCTGATAGCCACGGTCGCGGCCCTGCTTGGCAGAGCCACCAGCGGAATCGCCCTCCACGATGTAGAGTTCGGCTTTTGAAGGGTCGCGCTCTTGGCAATCTGCCAATTTCCCAGGCAGGCTGGAAATGTCCAACGCACCTTTACGACGGGTCAGCTCGCGCGCTTTACGGGCGGCTTCACGAGCCGCAGCGGCCTCAACCACTTTACCCACAATAATTTTGGCTTCATTGGGGTGCTCTTCCAGCCATTCACCCAATTTTTCATTCATCAGGCTTTCGACCACGGCACGCACTTCAGACGACACCAGTTTATCTTTGGTTTGGCTAGAGAACTTCGGGTCGGGCACTTTCACTGACAGCACGCAAGTTAGGCCTTCACGGGCATCATCGCCGGTGACGGAAACCTTTTCCTTCTTGGCAATGCCGCTGGATGCCGCATAGCCGTTGATGGTGCGCGTCAACGCCGCGCGGAAACCAGCCAAATGGGTGCCGCCATCGCGCTGCGGGATGTTGTTGGTAAAGCACAGCACATTTTCGTGGTAGGAATTGTTCCACTGCAACGATGCCTCAACAACAATGTCGTCGCGTTCCCCAATCACCGAGAGTGGGCCAGGGTGAATGGCCGCCTTGGCCCTATCCAAATAGGTCACAAAGGCCGATACACCGCCTTCGTAAAACAAATCGACAACCTT
>Ga0055584_100003272_pt1 | contig 16008 bp, 13 predicted proteins | sample OSDHelmetaG_FD_58716 | JGI IMG/M metagenome (GOLD analysis project Ga0055584, IMG submission 58716) | Pelagic marine sediment microbial communities from the LTER site Helgoland, North Sea, for post-phytoplankton bloom and carbon turnover... | ecosystem: Environmental > Aquatic > Marine >... | reverse complement strand
TGTTGCTGGTGTTGTTGTTGTTGCTGCTGGTGTTGCAAATGCATTAATGGGGTCCTGAGTAGCAGCTTCTGCAATCGCGTTAACATCTGCGACATCCGGATATTGTTGCAAGAGGTCTTCTCCATTCTCGCCTCCTAACATGTCATCCTTGTCCCCGCCACTTTCTTCAAGTGCGTTTGAATAGGATAATAATGCATTAACTTCATCATGTGTCATAATCGACGTCAACTGATCATGTGTGATAACTGCTCGCATATGTTTTAACATTCTTTCCTTCAGTTTCATGTTCACGTTTTCTGTCTTCTTTCTGATACAGCTCTTGTAATATTGTAATCCGTTTTTGGTGACAATGACTGGTCCATCATCAGTCAGATATGTAGAGTAAGCCTGTCCATAAAACGTAACAACTGACTCCCCTACCGTAGAAAGTTGATAATTCGCTGTCAATTTGCCGAAATGCGTCGTAAGAGTGTCTTTGAGTTTGTCAGGAACAAAAAACAGACCATAACGTGGAGAGATCAAGGGAATCCAATCCACCATTTCATCTCGACTAAATTTTTGATTTTCTTGCAACTTTGGAGCAGCTTTCGTACCAAATTGCTGTGCGATAAAATCGAGCGATTTTTGTGAATTCCAAAATACGTGGTTGGTAATTTTCGCTTCAAGCCGTGGAAAAACATCGGGACAGCCAGATTTAATCTCACTTTGTTGATAGAATCCCTTAAAATAACGCATAATGGCGTCCATAGTGGCTCTTGTGGAGAACACGAATGGTGTGACGTCTGGTCCGATCGGATGCTCAACTGGTGTGGCACCAGTTGTAATTTTATAATTGTCAGAAATCCTGCTCAAATCATGGATATAGCCGCTTCTATGCGCAAAGATTGGGTATCGATATGGAGGACATGAAGCGTTTACATTGGAGTCCGTGAGATTTTCTAGGGTTACGGTGTCTAAGCCATCAGCGTCCGTTTTTGCTGCGTCTGAGAATCTATTGGCCTCTATTGATGCTGACCTTTTCCATCCAACTGTATCGTCTAAGCGTCTTGACAGGTCAAGTAGTTTTGGATTTTCAGTGACAATCGTCAACCAAAGAAAACTCTTCTCGTGTTCAATTTGGCTCTTTTCTTTTTGTGATTCAAGTTGTTCCAACACATATGCACTTCCCAACTTCTCTTTTTTCGAATCTGGCAATGGATCTGGGAACTTTTCTCGGACGTCTTTGTTGAAAAACGATTTTTTCAAGTAGACCTGGAGTGTCGAAATCACCTTGTTAAAGTTTGGGTATTTAGAAATTTCATCCGCTTTGTTTTCAACTTCTGTGAAACGATTTTGTGTATCTACGTGTCCTCCCTCCACCGTTGTTAGCAAACTGGTAACCATTACTCGAAATGCATCCGGATTTTTTATCCATGCATATTTCAATTTTTTCAGAAATTGGGCCCCTGGTTTAATAGCAAATGCTCGAAAAATCAGCTCCTTTTTCATACGTGGCTTTCTGTGAGTGACTTTTTCATTTGCGGTAGGATCCTCATGATTACCAGCCGTATAATACTCGCGAAAGAATAATGCTTGTGGTATGACTATCTCAAACCATCCATCAAGTATTAAAAATCCGTCATTTGCCTTTTTCATTAACTCGTTCCATCTTCTTTCGGCATCCCATTTGACTGGTACTTCGGGGTTTCCTTTCAGATCACCATACAATTGTGGATTAATGTATGATGGGAACTCTCGTGGGTAACCCTGATTATTGTAAAAATCGTCGAGCAACTTCTGGCGTTTATCCATTCTTAACCTTTTACGTTCACGTGGAGCTACAGCATTCGATGCTTGGACCTCCATATGTTTTTTTTTGATTTTTCCTATCTTTTTTTTTGTGTACTATCGAAATCATACACACACAATAAAAAAAAAAAGTAATGACAGACACTGTTGGCTTGAAACGATCAGCTGATCCAGAAGATCCTGTAAAAATGAGTGATGACGAACCATCAAAGATGTTGAAATTTGATCAGTTTGTCGCACAAATCGCAGGTTTTATTGGTGTCGCAGTCGTCGTTACAGAATTTCAGGTTCTGAACAAAGGTGGCAGTTCAAAAGGATTTTTTTCAGGTGAAAATAGTGTCCTTCTAATCGCATCGGTTGCTATGATCATTTCCACTGCCGTTGCAAACGGCTACATTGCAACGACTAACATTGACCCTGATTCCACAAAGGAAAAAATTCTAGAGATTGCAATGAATCCGATGACTACTGCAGTGTATTGCTTTTTTGGAGGTAAGTATTTAATGAATCATTATGGATCCCGGAGTGGGGGGGGTATTGGACTGTATCCATAATAAAAGATTTCTTTATGACTTCTTCTTTATGACTTCTTCTTTTCAAAAAAAAACAAAAAACCCCTATCTCCACTTCCGACCGACATTTTCCCCGAGAAAGTCTAAGTACCAATGAGTGACGTCCATGCAAATGACATTCCCTGCATCCTTTGTCTTCATTTCCATGACGTATTCTGGCCGGTCATAAAATCCGGGTTCAAATATCTGCATTGGCGAAGGGGCGAAGATTTCATCCGAAACTTTAATGATTGTCATTGGCACCTTTGGTGATCGATGATGTGCAGAATACCAATCATGAATACTTTGAACATGATCTAGGGTAGTTGCCCCTGACACCGAAACCCTGTTCTTATTCAATGTGAATGTCGCTTCTTTGATATTGTATCTGTGGTCTTTTTTACCCGGTAACCCAGCACCAATCATTAATGGATCGTAGTGGCCAATTTTACCAGGAAGCTTATCATATAACACATCAGTCTGCGTTGCCATATCAGGAACAAAATAACACATGACACCACTTGTCATCCCCTTAACGTTTGTTGCACTAAATGGTTCGAGTTCTTTGTATGTAACCCCATCCGAGAAGTCCTTTTTCACTAGCTGTGAAGTCGTCTTTATCTCAAAGAACGGGACACTTGCATTGGCGTACTGGTAATAATCTTTAATCTCGTCAGGTTGATTGTACCCATAAGAAATCAGGTTCGCCCTCACGTCATTGAGTGTTGGCAAAGTTCCGGTAACGGTAAGATGATTCTGATCAATAACATTCGTGAGTGAATTCGTCCACTTGATCTCCACTGTCAATTCGGTTGCACCACATCGATGAACGTCAAGCACATTTGATTTACTTCTTCCCCACGGCAAATTCACCAATGGGACAATCCATTGGGCTTCTTGTGATGCAAGTTCAATTAACTCTTCATGCATGAACCTTTCCGGATCTCCAACCGTCCATGGAGGGACCTCACATGTCCAACTTGGGGGGACATTAGCTTCCATTCTTTTCTCCCGATCGTCTGATTCCCTTGAATGAATCCAGAGACCATACAATTGTCTCCCTTCAATCTCAAGGACCCTGTCCTTTCCACAAAGAAACGTCAAAGTATCAATCATTTCAAAAGGGGCACCTCTAATATAGTTCATACCAGTAAATGAGCCGGCCTTGTCAGTTGTGTCCAAACTTGCGTCATACGCGACATTGGTCCCAGTACCATTCAAACGCGGCACATCGATCACGACGTAGCTGTTTCTGAGTGTTTGGATTTGATTATGTAAATTTAAGGTACTCTTCGTGCCCCTTGACAATGTCTGCACACTACCGTCAACGTGGCTATGTGTCACCCATTCGAATTGCGACATCGCAACTTTTGGATATTGGGCATACAAATTGTTAAAAGTTTTCAATTGCTTAGTTGGTCTTTTGTGATATAGTTCCTTTGTATAGGAACCGCTTTGGTCCAGAATTGACAAAGACATGGTTGCTTTTTTTCGTAATTGTCTCGATCTCAATCTTTTTTTGTTTGGACACTGGTATTCGATATGATCACAAAAAAATTTCTCACATTGTCGTTTGTTGAGGAGAAAAAAATATAAAACGATAGATGACAGGTATGTTAAAGAATCCAACACATAAACCGATAATCATGGAAGATCTCACATACGTTGACGAATCTTTGCTCTTTGCAGGGAATGTCAAAGTGGTGATCCCCAAAGTTGCCAATTGTGCGACATGTGAAAGGCTGTACAAAACGATGCGAAATCGAGAGAAATGTGACTGGGAAACACAATGCCGTGTCAACTTCACGAAACCCGTACAAAAGGTAATCGAAGAATTGATCAAAGGCGATGACAATTTGAGACAAGGTACTGATAAGTGGCTGAAAACAAGAGAAACGCTGTCATGTTCCGGATCAATTGCCCCAGCTTTAACTGGATGTGGATTCCCTTCACAATATGAAGAATTTGTTACTAGTCGTGCACGTGCAAGACTTAATCTGGCGAAGATACCGACTATCAAGAATGATGCAATGCAGTGGGGCATAGAGAACGAGCCTCGTGCATTCAGGCGATTTGTTTGCGAGACTGGACATTTCGGGATATCTTCACCGCCAATGATCTATCATCCTGATCACCCTGACATCGCAGCATCTGCAGATGGTGTCACATTATGCGGGGCAACGATAGAAATCAAGTGCCCTTATCGAGAATCAAGTCTCGCCCGTCGAAAAGTTGTGCCATCTCAATATTTTGCTCAATGCTTTCTCCAGATGGCGTGTATGGAGAGTTCACAGCACTATTTTGTGACATATTCGCCACAACGCACAAATGGACAGGACGCAAAGAAGGCGAAGTTGGGACCTTTCTGTGATATTCTTGTCATCGACAAGTTGAGTATTTTCAAACATTTACGCCCGGTCATCTGTGGGCATATTCGAAGAGATGTATTGACCACAATAACAACAATTCCAGCACGAAACGCAGAAGATGTTCAAAAAATCGTCTCCGTATGGTTTGACAAGATGCTGTTACCGTGCATACTCTCTGCGAAAATTGGGATTGAAGCTGCCATGTCAGTCATCGAGAGAAATGAAAAAGAGAAAGTGAAATTCTTGGAAACTTTTGTGGGTGATGTCATGGACATCATATTTAAATAAAAAACACAATAGTTATTTTTCTTCCCACGAACAATCACAATCAACACACAATGCATTGTTATCGATGTTCTGTACTTGAATCGATTAGGAAAAATATCGATCGATATGACGATGGATGTCAAAATGGGTACCATGTTCTTGCGAGTTCGGATTGTATTCGATATGAGACAAATTACGAGTTTTGGACACTGTTCTTTTGGTTTTACCTGGATCATTGTTCCTGGTATGACGTTTTTGACGAAGAAGCTGACATCTTTCGTGGTGTCGACTTGAACCAGACGATTTCGTACATTAACGATCCAATGGACCACGCATCAATGTCAGTCAATGAGTTCCGTGTTTTTTTTCGCGAAGAAAAGCGCTCACGTTACTACGCTGGATTGATACTATGCTTGGTTATGCAATCCAGAGTGATTACGGCCAGTGGAACTTTCATCGACGACGAAAAGGTTGATTTTGTCAATATGACTATGAGGATTGCACTTCATAAACTTGGGATCGTAACACCGATACTCGACCATGTTACATGGAAACTCAGCTCGGTGGAACAACACGTACTCATACAAAATACATTGATGGTTGGGTTATACAATACTATCTATTGGCCAGAAAAACCTATTCACCATAACTTATCACGGTTCATTTATTGTAAATGGGAATACAGCCAGAACTTGCCGAGTGATTACCGAGATATGATTCATTGGTTGCGAGTAATGCCTGAAAGATATTCCAACATGATCAAGGGAGTAGAGAAGCATGTAGTCAAAGCTCTGCTTCCATGTGATCAATTTGACGAAGGCGATTTGGTTACTCAATACAAATATATCGTAAATGTTGTTGCGAAACTATATGTGATATGTATGTTATCTGAACACGATTTGACTTCTCTATTACGCAAATACATTCCCTGTCAAACCAAGAAAATTCTGTTGTACCTTGTTACTCATGTCGCCTATACCATGCCAGGGGTGTCGAAATTCTACATTGAGTACTCGATCTGATTTTTTTTGTTTCGTTTTTCCGACTTCTTTGTCTTTTGATCAGTGTGGAGGGAATTCTTCAATAAATGGAGATGATCGACAAAGACAAAGTTGATTTGAATTCATTGAAGATACCACATGGAGGACTTGAAAACATGTTTAAAAACACCTCACGTTTGGCAATGACCCCTGTGGACGCCGCAAAACACCAAATAGAGAGAGCAGAACGATTTCACCGATCATCACTGGCCTTTTATAAAGGACATACAAATTCCGTGTATCTATTTTCATCTCTGCATAATTACTTTAGTTGCATGAATATGATAATTTCAGGAATTGCTTTGCTGTTATCTGCACAATTGAAAGAACGGGACAGTTCTGGGGACGACGATGACAATTGGTTTTCATCTGCGAGACTTATCGATTTATTATTTGGTATGAATATTGCCTTGATTACGATTGGTGCAATAGTCCGAGTTTTCAATTACGAGAAACGTGCAAGGAAACATGAATCAGCGGCAACAATATTCTATTATATTGCTGCATGTATGAACAAAGTCATTGAAAAGAGGAGGAATACATACGACTTTCTTCTGAGAGAATCTGATTGGAGTGACCTTTCATCTCATCGATCAAGTTTACCGTCCTTGAATGGAATTGCTGATACTGTGCACGAATCTGTACATCATGGTGCCCAAAACAGTGATGTGGTCAATGTGATCAGTGAAATTGAAAAGAATACACCCCCTCGATGGAGACGAAATCAAATCACGTCACATATGCGTGCAACTGAAGATATTCAAAAAACACTGGATGATGAGTATGATGACGTTGGTGATATATTAGAACAAGTCGAAAAAACATTATACGAGACAAGAGATCTGTCAGTGACCATACAATACAATGTTCTGTATGCGTTGTGGTTGATAGATCGACAGACAAGAGATAGTTTAAAGATGAAAGGTGATGATCCTTGTCGAATCAATAGGCAAGCATCTGCGAGACCATGTGAAACAGAAATTGAATCCCCGAGACCCCGTAATGCGACATTCTGTTTTTGTTTGTTGACATGCCGACAATTTCTATCGTTCATATTTTTTGGTATCTGTATCAATTTTATGCACAAAATACTCAATAAGTACGATTATTCGCCCGACATTGAAGAAACACGGACAGATGTTGAATCATAGTTTTTTTTTCTTTGGTTTGAAAGAAGAGAAGTAAACGAGTCAAAACAAGTATTTGAATTTGTTTGTTTGTGTTTGTGTTGAGTAAAAGTTTCTAACTTGAGCCACAAAGTGGTCAAACCGTCTCCCAAATCGGATGGATTCGCCACTTGGCGGGTGAGTGATGATGGTGCAATTCCCCATAATCTCAAAGTCACAGCCAGCCAGACTGAGATCGCTGAGCTTCCTAGGCACAACAAATATACCCATGACCATCACTATCACAGTTCCTCGTCGCAACACAGCGTCCTCCATAGATCCGGCGGTTCAAGCGCAATGTGATGAATTTGTGGAAAATATGATATCGATGTCCCGACAACAAACCGATGTTACGATTGCTCCTGACGGAACCAAAACTACAACAATACATGGACCATTAAAGAATTTTTCGATTACCGCGAACAAAGTATTTACTCTTAAAGTGTTCGATGAAGAAATTACAAATGACAAGGAGATGGCAGTAGAAGAAGAGGGAGGAATTCAAAGCACTGTTGTCAGGAGTGACGACTGTTACGATTGACTCTTCTTTCATTTGGCAAACAATAAATCATTTGGCAATACAAATAACACTCGTTGACCAATAATGAGTGCGACCAAACCAATCCAAGTTCTGACTCTCCAATTCTTTAAAACGTTGGATGATATTCACAATTGGCGAACTGGCCTCACCACAAGAACAACAACCAACAAAGAAATGAGACACGACGAAAGTCATGGATGGGTCATTCAATTTGAGTACATTTCTGGTTTTACAGGCATCTTCACCAAACACATGAACTCGTTTCTCTTTATCCAAAATTAATGTGACATGCTGCCCACATTCAATCCTCATAGCATCACTCATCCACTGTACCCTTGTTGGTACCAACACTTTTTCAAGGTGACTGAAATCTCCGAGCTGGCAATGTAGATTATCACCCCAGACATAAACATCACCAGAAACGGCAGCCAAACAATGTAATTCTCCGCAAACAATTTCTTTGAGCACTTTCCCACGCAAAGTGATAATTTCCTCTGCCAATGAACGATCATTGTTGTCACCAAGCCCAAGTTGGCCATAGTAGTTATTACCACATGAAAATACTTGTCCTTTATCACTCCAGAAAAACGTGCAACAGGGACCAACTGCAATACCGATAATGAATTTATCATCTAAAACACCTCGGACTTGTTGTGGCACGTCTGTGCCTTCGTACGTACCATTAGATAGTTGTCCAAATCTATTACTTCCACATGTGAAGACACGCCCATCACGTGTCAAGAACACTGTATGCCAAATGCTACATTGCACATCAACAATAAATTGACCAATTAAACTCCAAATAGGGACAAATCGGTGAGTGGGCCGTTCTTGGCCAATTCCTAACTCGCCGCTTTGGTTATACCCACGACCAAAGACAGTACCCTCATCATCCCATACCAAAGTAGACCAATGCCCCGCAACAGCCCCTTTGATCACTTTACCAGTCAGTTCATGCGCACATTTTGGCGGCATATTTGAAAACCCTGGACAGCAGTTTTGCTCGAGTGTCACAATCTTCATTGTTTATGATGTTTGTTTTTTTTCATTTGGAGTTGGAATATAAGAATGACTGTGAAAAAAAAAATTGATCAACGTGTCTTTTTATATTTTTATTTCATTTTCCACGATGTTTCCCAATACATTGATCACTTGCTCATGATATAATTTCACATCCCAAGGAACGATAGATATTCTCACGTTCTCCTGACTTGTTCCATACTCAACAAGTACACCAACAGGCATGCTATTCGTGATATCTTCATCGGCGAATAATGGATAATCCATACCCAGAGCAACGAGATATGTTTGAAGCTGAATCCAATGTGATAATTGGATTGTTTTGTGAGGTGTATTTACAGTGTATGGAACAAACGCCATCCAAGCAGGCTTTTTGATGTCCCTCCCATTATCGATCCACAGCGATTCCGAAGTCTTCACTTCGACTGGAAGCACAAATTTGTGCTCGCGATTTGATCGAGATTGTAGTGTGATAAGATAATCGATTTTCCCTCGAATCACGGCGTTTTGCTCTTTCAATTGCAATGTCACTGGAAATTCAGAGGAGACTTTCAATATGTCAAATCTCTTTCCGATATTCTGGGACCACCATTCAGAACATTTGAATTTTTCCTCGAATACTTTTTCTTGTAAGATGGATCCACGACACTTTCTCAATGAGGAAAATACTTGCAGTATGTGTAAGTTCGGGTCTGGTCCATCAAGACAATCGGGTATTTTCTCCTTGAGTATTTTCTGTGCCAAGAAGCGAAGTTCTAATGGTGTCATATTGTGTTCAAGTGATTTCTCCGCGTGAAACTCGATCAAGTCCTTGAACGGTTCCACAAATTCCCCATCAGACAATATCGGGTTCCCGTTTGTATCAAGACATCGTGTTTTCACGTTCTTGATTCTGGTTTCATTATTTGCGAGTATCCGACGCCAAGCAGAATGAAAATCATATCGACCATTGAGATTACTGGCAGATGCGAGGGATGTGGCGAAAATAACCAAAGTGTTATCCATTTTAAGGTTCAATTGTTTTCCCAATCTTGTTTCGTGTTAAACCTTGATAAACAACTACAACAAAGAGAAAAAAAAACCCCCATACACATTCACATTCACGCTTTATTTATCTACTAATCCCAAATCACCACACTACATCCCCTTCAGCAAAATGCCAAACCCACAGTAAAATCTCGTGCCCCCATCTTGTTAGAAGCTCTGAGATATGGCCTGCCATCAGTACCAGTGAACTGAAAACGCAACTTTGAAATGTCCTGACCAAGTCCCGAACCAAGTATGGGATAGAATGGCTGCTGATCACCTTCGGGTAAAGACGCAATGGCCCCAATATCATACCCGGACACATCTAATGTCAAAATATGCCGCTCTGAGTTGTTATTATACGAATTTCCGACACTCTGTCCATCCACGTATAGACGCATCAAAACAGTTTCACGTCCTTCCATGATTTGCATACGAGCGGAACCACAAAATACACTCATGACTTGGATAGTGGGAAACTCTGAACACTTCGCCAAGTACTTCGTACATGGCCCGATCCACTTTGAATACGTCTCGTAATCAAGTTCACATTTCAATGTGACGTCATTGATGATAGACACTGGTCTGTCCATTGTAGCTTCCAATACCACATCTTCTTCATCGGATCCATTCATCACATCTAAAAATAGATTATCGAAACGGATTTTGGGATTAGGGTGCATGGGGGAGATTCCATGATGTTGGCTACAATGCACCAAAAATGCATATGACCCATTCGATGAATCCACTTCAGCAGTCACACCAGAGACATTCAATCCATCCCGCTTCTTCATTGGTGTAATATTGAGGAACCCGAGTCGATTAGCAAGTCGTGTATCAATGATTTCGTGTGGTGCGACCATTAATGTACCCAGTTTAAAGTCGCTGACCATTTCTGCCTGTGAACTGGTCATCAAAAGTCGAACGGTCATGCCGTTACTCTTCGTAGAGTACTTTTTTTGAAGACCGAGTGTCTCTGACAGATCGACGTGTCTCACGACAACAGTACCAACATCCCCAGTACTGACGAGAGGTCCCTTCAACTTGACAATCATCCCATTTTCGAATAGATCGGTCAAGTTGGAGATGTTCAATGTGACGAGTTTTGAAAATTCATGTGGAAGTTTGTATTCAAATGGCGTAGCACGGAACTCTGTGTCTGAATTTGCCCTTTCGACGACATCAAACACTTCGATTGAGGTAACCTTTGGTTGATGTTGTGCATTCCATCGAGGATCCAAGTGTGTATCTCCATGCACATTGTAGTATTTTCGAGCACTACTTGCATTCTGTACAGTGAAATTTAGGTCACCTCTTGCTCTAAGACTCATTCGCCCAGATGCCTTCAGAACGCCCCACTCATACTCTTGTTGAAGTTTTGGTGTCCCTTCTGTATCGAGGTAATCGGAAGGTAAAAATGGATCAACTTCATTTTCAAGACCGCCAACATATACTGCATATCTCATTGCATCTGTCAGCGCATCCGTGAGATTTCCGGGGTTCCCGTACGGGATAGTTACTCTGAACGTCATTGGAACCGGATAGGTTAGTCCTTGTTGATGCGCGTCAGTGTCCCATTTCATAGGGATGTGTTGAGTTTCGGTGATGAATACACTTTGTTGTCCTTGTTGAATAACGTCATCATTTGTCGGAATTGTAACGCTCTTGACTTGACATGAAGTCGCTCCAGAAAGGTCAACCTTCGGTGCGTACTCAAACTCATTGTAGTTGTTTGGGACACAATCCGATCCTTGGATGGTGAGTTGAATTGGAGGAGAAGAACTCGCCATGTTTTTTTTCTCTTGTACAAAGTGTTATTATTGTTTATGTGCATAATTTCACGGTTATTTATATGGACAAAAACAAAAATAAGAAAAAAAAAACGATACCTCAAATATGGATGAAGCCAGACGTTCAATTATCAATCGAGCTCTAACCGAACCGGCAATCAGAAGAATTGCACGGAAGGCCAATATACAAAATGTTTCTGCGGAGAGTTACGATGCCATTCGTATGATATTCGAAGATGAACTTAGACATGTTGTTAAAGATTCTGTCGCAATTGCAGGGTCACATACAAACACAATAACTTCAAGTATTGTACGCACTGCTTTAGAAATGAATGGTCATCCAATCTTTGGACGTGTTGAATGATCTTTTTTTTGTCACTCGAAACATATTTTTAAAAAAATGACATTCCATTGTTTAGCACTTACATTAATCAATGGAATCCAAGAACGCGTATACATTAATTCGCCCGAAACATTTGCATAATCAACATCTCCCAGATTTATGCGAAAAAATTGTCAATGCATACAAAAACCAACTAGAACAAAGTCTCTGCAACTATAGAAAGACTCTCGTGGCAGTATCCTCATTTACCAGTTTCTTATACTTCGTCAAGGCGCGATCTAAGATACTGAATGATATCGTCACATTCATTTGGATAAACCCAACAGATACACTTAGATATCCAATTATACAGGTAAAGTGTAATGTATCACCAACACACAGTACACCTGCCTTGTTTATTGGTGGATCCACAATCGGCGGTTATGTTGAACAAATTGCAATAGAGATCTTGAAAGGGGATGAAACTCGCATTTGGCCAAAAGGCCCAAATCGTAATATCGATATGTTTCCCGGGGAAAGGGCTGTCAGAGACACTACCAATGAAACACTTGAAGACGATTCAATGCAATTCTATAGTGCGATGAGATTAATCAATGTAAAGTTGGACATGCTTTCACCGACACTCGATATGGAGAAAGATAGTGAAGAAACACAAATCGCAAAACTACAGTCGATTGAATCGTTTAAAGTCCGATCAAAATGGATCGATCGTATTATTTTTTCGACTCAAGTTACCCATAAATACCCAGCAGAAAAGGTTGAGTATCTATTAAAACTAATGGCCGCAAGCGCACCCATGTTCGACACAACGTTGGCAATTCTTGTCACTATGGCAGAAGAAGAACAAACCACAGAAAAACTTATCTTCCCAAACCCATTTTTGTCAGTTTTACCCCGTCCTGTGAAATGGTCACATGAAACATTGACAGCGCAGATGCGCATTGTTTTGAGTAATCCGTTTATTCCGAATCAAATAAAATGAAATCTTTTCATGTCTTTTAGGGGGTTATGCGGGCCATGTGATCGTGGGTTGAGGGGCGCTCAATTTAGTCAATTCAGTGTCGATACGAGTTTTCACGGCATTTGAGTCATCATCGTTGACTTGCTTAACAACAGTCCCATTCTTAGAAATAAATAACTTGGCCCTCTCCAGTTCTTGAAGTTTTGCTTCTTCGCTCGCATCAGCGTCTTGGAGCTTTTTGTCGAGAATATCCAACACGGATCCAGCCTTTTCTTTATCACTCATATAGTCTGTCAGACTTCCAAAATCATATGGTCTTACTGGAATTTCAGCCCCAAACAACCTTCGTCTCCTCTTATTAGCATCTAAAAATGATGTGCTACTCTCATCGATAGTGTCTTCATCTGGAAGAATGTTTCCAGCAAAAGTGGACCCCATTTGATTCCATTCACGCTGATTTCCGCTCCCAGAATCAAGAGTTTCATTATTTTCGCCTTTGTCGCTGCTCAAAGCCCGGATCTCATCTCTGATATTTTTTTTATCCCAGTATCTGTTGTAAGAATACCATTTCGAGATTGAATCTTGAGCTTCTCGGACATCAGTGATTGTCCTGTTATGTTCACACGTCAAAAACAAGAAAACCCTGACAATGTTGAGTCTATTTGCAGCTTGTAGATCACCATTCGTCCTTGCGTGATTCAATGCATAAGACATGACTTGTTCATCAAATGTTTCAAATGCACCACAGGACAAGGACAAGAAGTTTTCGACCGAAACAACTGCCTTGTGACGTGCAACTGTCATACAAATAAGTTCGAACATAGACGGATCCACTTTTACACCTAGAGACTTCGAAAAATCCATACATCGATCTTCAAGATTAAGTCTTTTCGCAAACTTTTCACTGTGGAGATATCTAATCATTTCACCAAGACCAATGTACAACAAAGTTGCTTGTAGTACTGGAACACTGCTCCGACTCGATTGTTTGATTTGACCAGTCTTAAGTGATTTGATAGTGTCTGGCTTTTCAGAATTGAGTATTGTGTATACCAAATCCCTAAAGAAGTTCCCTGTTTTTAGTGCATCAATCTCTTCGTCAGTGTACATCCCAAATTTGTATGCTTTGATCTCTTTGGTCAAGTTATCCCATACCTCTTGTGTTTGTGCATAAGAAGTCAACTTCCTGTTTCTGGTGGGGTGACTATTGAGCAGTTTCCGCGCATATTTCAATTTAATTTCGTATTTTTTTTGTTCTTTCTGCTCAGGGGTTAAGGTTCCGTCACCGTCCACAGCATCCAATTCCAGTTTAATCGAAGTTTTGTCTGCAGCCTCCAAGTATTTTTCGATTGTATCCACATGCATCGACCCAAGATGCTTGAAGGCTTCTGACTTTCCTATCTCATCGATAAGTAGCTCAAGTTCTTCGTTTGTGAGAACACTTCCTTGAATTAACATTGATCTGATGACAAATGCGGGTAATGGGAATGTACATGTCCCTGGAGGGGCTAAAACGCCATTGGGCAAAGTTGACATATTCTGAGCACCTTTATGAGTCCCTGCTCTCAACCTCAGATATTCAGTATCTGCAAGTAACATACGCAAAACCGAGTTCTCTTGCGAAAAAATCTCATCGGTACTGATGTCGTTTTTCTTCGCTGTTTCGATCAGCTGTTTCCGTAGTACCTGTAAACCAGAGACGACAAATGTCGCGATTCCATCTTTTGCTTCGTCCTTAACAATCCTCAAGATGTCCTTAACCTCGTCCACTGTCATGTGGGGTTCACCAGGTGCGACGTACACATCAGATAGGTTTTTACGCACAATCATTCCAAGTCTCTCGACTTGATCACTGAATAAAATTGGAATACCTGTCGATGACTTTGATGCTACTCGATTGAAGTAATTGTATCCACCATTTTTCGAAATTTCTGCCATGGGTGCAACAATTTTTCGGTTCCCAATCATTTTAAACACGGCAGGACTGATAAAATTCTGGTATTCGTCAATTGCATTATCAAGAAAAGCAACATCAACATTCATTGGAGCTCTTGTCGATTCCTTTGTAAGATAAACCAAGAAAATATAATCCCATTCCTTATTTGTGTCTGGATTTTTCCCGGTCTGAAGACCAAGAAACCTTTTCATCTCTTCAGCAGCCTTGTTGTCCTTTTCAAAGAGGATTGAATCGGTTTGGTCACTATTAAGCTTCACCTTAACACGTAAAACCCCACCACTCCCTTCAGCACTATCGTAGGGAAATGGAAATGTCAATAGATCCCATATTTTTGGGTTTTCTACTGCTAACAGTAACATAAATTGGTTTCCAATGAAGCGCGCAATCCGTTCTGTTGTCATATCAAACAACTTTTGTGGCAGTTTATAAAAGCTCTTGTCTGATCTCGATATCCTCATTTGATCTCTTGTCAGATCCTCGAGTGGAATTTTTAGTTCGGCCGGAGTGACGAACATTGAATTCATCAGAATTTTATTTCTCTCAAAATTCTGAATGCGGTCTGCCAGGATTTTAATGGCGTCTTCAATTTCCGTTCGGTATTGTGTCGTCACAGTATTCGTCGGGTTCTTAAATTGTGCGTAGTGGTCATAATACCCTAGGGATGCTTCAACTTTTGTCTTCTCTTGTGCGCTGTGAATAAACACTTTGAGTCCATTGTCTTGGTTTAATGTCGTCACAGCATGTCTTGCGTTGAGAACATCAACCGCGTAAATGTCGCCAAATGTAATTGCGATGGTTTTGTCAGAGACTTTCTGTTCCTCAACGATCTTGTTTTGGGACGTCATTGTTTTCTTGGAAAAACTTAATGAATGAAGGTCTTTGCATTTCTAGTTCAGAGAAAAAAAAAATATAGATAAAAAAAAATCAAAATCCTTTCCGATTCCCGTCGGTGATGTCAACCTTTGGCCCAATGTTGTTTTTACGTTGATCTGGGATCGGTTTCATTTGTATTTGTTGACGATCGTGGGGCCAGTCCAATCCACTGCTGTATGTTGTGCGTGTTTGCTTAACGGATGTTTTACGTGTTGCCTTCATTTTTCGGTCCATTTTTTTTATGTTCCTTGTGAAAAAAAAAACAAATGAATCACTGCGAAGATTACCCGAACACATACAAAAAAAAAATAATGAC
>Ga0055584_100003271_pt1 | contig 16009 bp, 13 predicted proteins | sample OSDHelmetaG_FD_58716 | JGI IMG/M metagenome (GOLD analysis project Ga0055584, IMG submission 58716) | Pelagic marine sediment microbial communities from the LTER site Helgoland, North Sea, for post-phytoplankton bloom and carbon turnover... | ecosystem: Environmental > Aquatic > Marine >... | reverse complement strand
TGCTCCCCTGCTGGTAGCGGATCCCGCCCTCGGCGGACGCGCGGGAGCGCAGCGTCTGAAGCAGTGGGGGCGTGTCTTCGATCCGTCCGCACAGCGAGGCCAGACGCGCGGTCTGCGCGACGACGTCGGTGGGGACCCGGTCGGCGACGGAGATCAAGGACCGGAGCCCGTCGCGGAGGGGTGCATCCGGCACCGTGATGCCCCGTGCCTCCAGAGCGGCGAGCCCCTCGAGCGCATAGGCGTGGGCGTGGGGATAGAACCGGTCCGTGCCGGGGTGGCAGGTGAACCAGCCAGGGGTCCAGCATTCATCCAGGAAGCGGGGCACGAGGTCGGCCACCGGAGCCGGGTCGTCCAGGGCCAGCGCCAGCTTGAGCAGGTGGGGGCCGAACTCCCTGGACCAATGCCCGTCCCGGGGAGCGCCGAGCTGGCCGGTCCGTTGGGCGAGGCAACGCAACAGGAAGGAGCGCCCGCGGCTCACTGCCCCGGCGACGAGCGACGCCTGGGACGGCGGACAGACGAGCTGCCAGCGGTGCAAGGCGGTGACGACGATCGCGGTGTCGAACGCGTAGCGGGCTCCGCCGTGAACGACCGCGCCGTCGGCTCCGACCCGTGCGGCCAGTTGCTCGGCCAGCGCCGCCCCGTCGCGATGGAGTCGCTCCTCGCCCACCAGCGCGTCGCCCCGGGCCAGACCTTCGGCGTGGAGCGAGAGCAGCAACCCCATGGCCTCGGGGTATTCGAACCCGCTGCCGGCGGGGTTGGCCCACGAGAGCACGGCGCCGGCCGGCGTGCGGACGTCGCCCCCCAGGAGCCAGCCGTGGTGGCGCTCCTCGAACGGCAGGGCCGCGGGCGGCGCGGCGGCAGTGGCGGCAGTGGCGGCATGGGTCATCGACGGGTCCACGGGCCGCGCATTGTAGTGCAGATGGCGCGGGCCTCGGCGTCTCCTTCGCAGGCCGTGGGCTCGTGGGGGCGGCCGCGTTGACGGGGGCACAAGCACGACCCCGCGGCTACACTGCGATTCGGCAGCTCCACCCCACAGCGAGGTTCCGTGTCCGCCGCTCGACCGCGAGTGCTCTTGCTCAAGATCCCGTGCGCGAGCGACGCCGCGGCGCCGCCGTTGGGCTTGGGCTACCTCGCGGCGACCGTCTCCGACCTGGCCGAGGTCCGCATCCTCGAGGGCATCCGGCAGCCCATGGACCCGCAGACGTTTCGGCACGTTGTCGCGAGCTGGCGCCCCGACGTGGTCGGGTTCTCGGTCAACACCCACGCGGCGCCCAACCTCGCGGCCTACGCCCGCGCGGCCGAGGCCGGCCACCCAGCCGGTTTGCGGGTCGCCGGCGGCGCCCACCCGACCGCCCTGCCGGCCGAGACCCTGGCCTCGGCCCCGTTGCACTGCGTCCTGCGCGGCGAGGCCGAGCTGCCGTTCCGCCAGCTGGTCCGCCTGGTGGTCGGGGGCAACGGCACGCTGCCGGGGCCCGCGGCGCTGGCCACCGTGCCGGGCGCGGCGTTCGCAGACGGCGACGGCGTCACCGAAGTCGCGGTCGAGCTCGTCGACGACATCGATCGGTTCGGCATCCCCGCCTGGCACCTGATGCCGCCCGCCGACTACCCCCATGCTCCGCACGGCGCGTTCGCCCAGCACTACCCGGTGGCCCCCATCCTCACGAGCCGCGGGTGTCCCTACAGCTGCGGCTTCTGCAGCGTCCCCCAGCTGGTGACCCAGAAGATCCGCTACCGGAGCCCGGAGCTCATCGCCGACGAGCTCCGCCTGCTGAGGAACCGGTTCGGGATCCGCGAGTTCCAGATCGTCGACGACAACTTCACGATCGACCGCCGCCGCGCCATCGCCATCTGCGAGCACATCGTGGCCGAGGGGCTGGTGATGCCGTGGAGCTGCCCCAACGGCGTTCGGGTGGACGCTCTGGACGACGAGCTGCTGGACGCGATGCGGGCGGCGGGCTGCTACTCGATCTCGCTGGGTCTGGAGTCGGGCAGCCCGGCGGTGCTGGCCCGCATGGTCAAGCACCTGGACCTGGACATCGTCCCGGCCGTCGTCGACCGGATCGTCGCCCGCGGGATGGAGGCCCACGCGTTCTTCATCCTCGGCTACCCCGGGGAGACCGAGGCGGACGTCGACGCGACCATCCGGCTCGCCCGCAGCCTGCCCCTGACCCGGGCGAACTTCTCCCTCTTCACCCCCCTGCCGGGGACGCCGGAGTACGACCGGCTCTCGGCCGGACAGCGCGACCGCATCCTGAACCTCGGCGACTTCGCGGAGGTCAGCTACGTGGCCCCCGGTCTGACCGTCGAGACCCTCAAAGCACAGCAGCGCAGGGCGTTCATGTCGTTCTACGGGCGACCCCGGCAGCTGGGCCGGCTCGCGCTGGCGGTGCGCACGCCCGGAGCCGGCTACCACCTCGCCCGCCGGGCGGCGCACTGGCTGCGGGCCTACTGACGTCGTGGGCCGCCCCCGCGTCCTGCTGATCGACCCTCCGTCGCAGCGTCCGGTCCTCCGCGACTACTACTGCTCGACCCGACCGAAGGCCGGCTACCGCTGGCACCCCGTGGATCTGCTTGCCCTGGCGACCCGGCTGGCCGGCGACGTCTCCATCCTCGACTGCGTGAGCCGCCGCCTGGATCCGTCGGCGGCGCGGCGGCGAGTCGAGGAGATCCGGCCGGACTGCATCGTCGGCCTGGTCAGCGCGCGGACGGAGGCGGCCGACCTGCGGTTCCTGGAGGGCCTGGACGCGCCCCGGCTGGTCCTGTCGGGCGAGGTGGCCCTGGACCCGGCCTTCGACTTCGCCGCCCACCCGAACGTGGCCGGCCTGCTGTTGGACTTCACCGCGCCCGAGGCGGCGGACTTCGTGCTCGGGGAACCCGCGGCGGGGCGGGTGCGGACCCCGGACCACGTGCCGTCGGCGCCGCCGCGGGGTGTGGAGTACCGACTCGGGGGCGTCTTCCCGGCGCTCGCCGGGCGCTACTCCCTGCCGCTGTGGCAGGGCGGATTCGCGTCGCTCCTGACCGACTTCGGCTGCACCTTCGCCTGCGCCTTCTGCAACTCCGGGCGCCACTCGATCGGCCACAAGCTGCGCGCCTTGGATGAGGTCGACGAAGAGGTCGCCGCGCTGGCCGCGCGGGGGGTGCGGCGGCTGTACCTTCGGGACATGACCTTCGGTGGCGTGCCGGGGCACACGGCCCAGGTCCTGCAGATGCTGGCGCGGCACGACTTTGCCCTGCGCGCCTTCCTCCGCGCCGACCTGGTGGACGACGCCATGGCCGATGGCCTCGCGGCCGGGGGACTGCACCTGGCGCAGATCGGGGTGGAGGCGCCGACCGCCGCCGGTCGGCAGGCCCTCGGAAAGCAGCTCGCCGACCACGCGTTGCGGGCGGCGAGTGAGCGGCTGCGGAAGCGGGGCATCGCGGTGGGCCTGCACTTCACGGTCGGAGCACCGGGGGATGACGCCGGCCGGGCCGATGCCTGCCGACGCTACGCGGGGGAGCTCGGCGCGGCCTACTGCTCCATCAACGTGCTGCAGCAGCGCCACGGGTGCGAGCCGGTCCACGCGCCGGCTCAAGAGGCGTCGCGGCGCCTCCACCAGGCCGCTCGTCGGGCGATGAGGGCCTACAACGTCCGCGCTCCCGTCGCCCTCGCCGCCGCCCGCTTCCGGCGGGGGCGCCGGGCTATCAGCGAACGCTCTCTCTAGCCCGCAGGGGGGCTCAGCTGGCCGAATCCCAGGCGCCGCCTTGCTTGTAGGCGATGTTGAACAGGTCGAACGGGACGTAGTGGTCCGCGGTGACGAACGCCATGTGGCAGTTGGACGCCTCCTCGAGGTCGAGGGCGTCGTCGGCATGGAACTTCTCGACGATCAAGAACTTGAGGAACGGGGGCGTGTAGGCCTCCTGGTACCGCAGCACCGACGGCAGCGCCCGCAGCAGGCGGGGCAGCAGCCGCAGCCCGGTCCGCCAGCCCCGCGGCCTCAGCAGGCGCACCAGCGGGGTGTAGTCCCGGCCGTCCCAGAACAGGATCATCGGCATGGTGCTGAGCTTCTGCTTGAGGTTGGGCGTCCGCAGGACCCCCTCCAGCCGAGCGAGCAGCTTCATGGTGTCCACGAAGTCCTGCGCCCGGATCCGACCCTCGGTGTGTCGCTCGATCTCGGCCAGCATGTCGGCGACGTGGGTGTCCCCGTCCTGCAGGTTGGCTCGGCTCTGCAGGGAGCTCGGGTAGAAGCTCAACCAGAAGACCCGGTCGTGCTCGCAGGCGAAGCGGATCAGGTCGTCGGCGTAGTGGGTGTTGACGCCCTTGACCATCATCGTGCCGAGCTGGACCTTGAAGCCGTGGGCGATCATCGCCTCGATCGCCTCCTCCTTCATCGCCTGGTGGCGCTCCCCGCGCAGCAGCTCGGCGATGTCGTCGTCGAAGCCGTCGAACTGCAGGATCACCCACTTCAGCCCGGCGTCCCGGAGGCGGCGCAGGTAGGCCGGGTCGGTCATGCGGACGCCGTTGGTCGCCAGGCGGGGGATGTAGCCCCGGGCCACCAGGGCCTCGATCAGCTCGGGGAGGTCCTTGCGCACGGTCGGCTCGCCGCCGAACAGGACGATGTTGGGGCGCCGCAGCTTGCCCCCGCGGCCGGGTTGCGGGGGCGGAAGGCGCCCGACGATCTGGTCGATGGTGGGGTCGGGGTGCGCCAGGAAGCTGTTGGCGTCCGCGCAGCAGACCGGGCAGTCCAGGTTGCAGGCGTTCGTCACCTCGACCATCACGTTGTAGGTCTTGTCGAGGCAGCGGTCGCAGGGCTCGCCCTTCAGGCACTCGAACGTGCGGCAGAAGACGTAGTCGCCGACGACGTCGTCGAACGCCTCGAAGAGGGTCGCGTCGCGGTAGTACAGCGCCGCGTGCGGCCCGTGCTCGGGGCAGCGGCCGCGGATCCACACGTCCTCGCCGGACCCGTCGGGTTGCAGCGGGCGGTCCGCGGCGCCCCCGCTGCGGACAAACAGCTCCGCCGGCACCACGGTCTGGCAGGTCGGGCAGAGGCTCTGGGTCGACCGGAGCCGGCGCTCGCCCGGGAGGTCGACGCGAGGCAGGGCAGCGCTCACTGGAAGAGGGGCTTTCCGGCCGCCATGTTCCGTCCCACGGACCAGGCGCCCAGCGCCACGGTCATTGCGTGCCGCTCGACCATGCCGCGGAAGAACAGGTGGCGCGTGCGGAACCTCGCCACCGGCCGGTAGGCGCTTACGCCCGCTCGAACCCACCGCGGCACGTCGTACTCGCGGGTCTTGTCGTCCAGGAACTGCGACGTGAAGTACAGCGACTCGTAGAGCTTGCGGCGTTCGGGGAAGAGGTTCGTGGACTCGTGCCGGTACGTCGACCAACCCTCCAGGGACGTCGGCGGGCGCAGGCCCATCTGCACCGACGTGTCGAAGAGGTCGGTGCCCGGGTACGGCGTGAAGTTGTAGATGGGCGACAGGTGCAGGTTGGGGTTGAGGTCCAGCAGCCGCAGCATCAGGTCGACCGTCTCCCGAACCTCCGCCAGCGTCTCGGTGGGGACGCCGCACAAGAAGCTGTAGAAGAGCGTGATGGGGAACTGGGCCAGGCGCGCGGTGACCTGTTCGACGTCCTGCACCGTCCCGTCCTTGCGGACGTAGTCGCGGAGGCGGGGCGAGCCCGACTCGATGCCGCAGGTGAGGCGCTCGCACCCGCTGGCCACCAGCAGACGGTAGTCGTCGTCGGTCATGCGCTTCAGCCCGAGGATGTCGACTCCCTGGACCTGCCACGTCACGTCGAGGTCCATCAGCCCCTCGGCGATGGTCCGCGCCCGCTTGAGGTGGGTGAAGAACATGTCGTCGACGAAGTAGATGTCCTGCACGCCCTGGTGCTCGACCAGACGCCGGATCTGGTCGAGTGTCCGCTCCGGGCTCAGGGCGCGCCACTTCCGCGCGTTGAAGACGACATTGTAGCAATAGGTGCAGGGCAGGGGACAGCCGCGGCTGGACTGGAAGTAGGCCGAGCGCCGCCCCTTGTAGAGGGGCAGATACCGGTCCATCTCGACCACGTGCCACGGCGGGTCGGGGAGGTCGTCGAGGGAGACCCAGTCGCCTTGCTCCGAGCCGTGGACCGCGCCGTCCTTCTGGTACCAGATCCCCGGGATGCTTTCGGGATTCGTGCCCGCGGCCAGCGCCGCCGCCAGCGCCGCCAGCGGCCGCTCTCCCTCGCCCTGGATGACGTAGTCCGCGTAGGGGCTCTCGGCCGTCTGCTGGGGCATCAGGCTGGCGTGGATGCCCCCCCAGACGATGGGCAGGTCGGGGCGGCGGGCGCGCACGACCCGACACATCTCCAGGCTGCTGCCGATCATCGGGCCGGTGAACGCGGTGGTGCCGACCAGGAAGACGGCCGGGGTCAGCGTCTCGGCCAGCCGCTGGGCCCAGTCCCGGCCGTGCAGCCGCCGGTCGAAGACGACGATGTCGAATTCCTGCTCCGCGAGGGAGGCCGCGTGCAGCAGGGCCAGGGGCAGCGCCGGCGCCGACCGCATCTCGTCCCAGTCGCCCACGGTGGGCTGGAGCAGGACGATGGTTCGGCGGGTTTCCATGAGGGCGCCAGCGTAGCCGAGGGGAATGGGGTCTGCTGGCGTCTGAGCAGGCCGCCGGGGGCGCGTGCGAATCTGAGTCAGCCGCCGGCCGGCGCGCCCGTCGACGGTTGCCGACGCGGTCTCCCTGCCAGGAGCAGGAGGCCGAGCCAGCCGAGCCCCGCGGCCATCCGCGACGGCCTCAGCCCGGGGGGCTCAAACCGCAACTCGAAGCTCGACGACCCCGGCGGGGCGAGGAACCCGATGTGGAACGCGTCGACCGGGAAGAGCTCCGGGGACCGGCCGGCGGGGCCCTGATCGACGAGGCTCCAGCCCGTCAGCCAAGGCCGGAGCAGGACGACCAGGGTCGGCGCGGAGGATTCGACCTGGAGGGCTCGCCCCCGGCACGCGACGCGCCCCGGGGGCAGCCGGGCCGGCAGGTCGATGGGCGCTTCCAGGACGGCGGTCACCAGCGGGTCCTGGCCCCCCACGACGACGGCGTCCCAGGCTGCGAGGAGCGCCGCCTCGCCCTCGCCCGGCACGGCGATCCAGGACTCCGGCACCCAGCAGTCGGGCAGGGGATCGGTCACCCGACCGACCACGCGACGTCGGTCGACCGCCACCTCCGTTCCGGTCAATCGCAGGATGCGTCCGCCCAGGGCGTCGGGTCGGAACAGGGCCTCCAGGGCGGCCGGGTCGACGTGCTCGAGCCGGTGCCGGATGTCCCCCTCCTCGCGCACGAGCGCGTCTGCCAGCGGCATCAACAGCTCGGTCGTGCGGCGCTCGGGCATCTTGGCGCGCCCCGACAGCGCGTCGACTCCGTGCCCGGGGCCGACGTGCAGCGGCCACCGCCGGCCGTCGAGCTCGCGCCGCACGCGCCCGGCGGCATGAGCCTGGGACTCGAGGACGACGTCGAACATCTCCTCGGCGTCGTAGTGAAACCGGTGCAGTCCGGCCAGGTCGGCGACGTCGACGTAGCTGGATCCGAGCTTGTCGAGGTCCGCCCCCCGGGCCCGCTCGGTCAGCTCCAGGGGGACCGACGGCACTGCGACGTGAAAGCGCACTCCGAGCAAGGCGAGGTCCAACAGCGCCAGCCCGAACACCACCGCGCTGCGCGTCGGCGCGCCCCCGATCCGGCGGATCCCCACCCCCAGCGCAGCGAGCACGGCGGCCGCCTGGGCGATGCTCCACAGCCACGCCCGCGACTCGACCGGATCGGCGAAGCTTGCGCCCGGAACCGCGGCGCGGAGGACCATCGCCGCCGCCAGGACCGCGAGGGCGGCGGTCGCCCCCCGGCCCAGGCGGCCCCGCTCCCAGAGCAGCTCCAGGCCTCGGGCGCCCGCGACGGCGGCGGGGATCAAGGCGAGCGCGCCGTAGATCAAGTCGATCGGATGGGTCAGCAGCAGCAGGGGCGCAAAGACGTAGCGGAGCCCCGGAACGCTGGGGCTGGCGGCGGCGGCCAGCAGCAGCGCGGCGAAGATCCAGAGCCGGCGGACGGGACCGCGCAGGGCGAAGGGACCGAGCAGGAAGCCCAGGCCCGCGGCCGCCCCCAGCGAGAAGTCCCGGTTCATCCAGAACGGCTTCGGCGCCAGCCAGCCCGCCAGGTTCCAGCCGTTGTAGGTCTCGTGGACCGGCCCGCTCAGGGCGACGAAGCGGTCGACGCCGTCGCTGGCCAGGTCGACCGCGAGGAGGCTCGGCACGAAGCCGGGCGCCCCCACCGCCAGGGCGGCCGCGGTGACGACGCAGACCCAGCGCCAGGCCATGCCCCGGAGCACCACCCAGAGCCCCCAGGAGGCGCAAGCCGCCGCCGCGAAGCGAAGGTGGGACCCCAGCAGCAGCAGCCCCAGGGCGACGGCGGCGAGGGCGGCCCACCGACGGCGGCTGCCGTTCTCATCGGCGCGGCACAAGCGCTCGGCGGCGCCGATTGCGACGGGCAGCCAGAGGTAGATCGGCAGCACGTCCAGGTGGCAGTCCACGAACGTGATGGCGCCCAGCGGACCCGCCGCGACGGCCGCTCCCGCCAGGGTCGACGCGGTGGACCCCAGCCCGAAGACCCGCGCCAACCAGCGCACCGCGAGCAGAATCCCGATCGCGTGGAGCAGGGCGGCGACGGGCAGCGCCACGGAGACCGGCAGGACGAAGAGGAGCCACGAGGCCGGGTAGTGCGGGCCCATCGGCACGACGTCGGCGGCCAGGCTGATCCCGCCGAGCTTTCCGGGGACGAACCAGGGGTCGACCCCGCTGCGCCAGGCCCAGGCCAACCACTCCCAGTTGGCGACCGCGTGGTAGAGCGCGTCGTCGGGCACGTCGACCCCGCGTCCGAGCAGGAACGGCCCGGCGGTGACCAGCACCGCGGCCACGGCCAGGCAAAGCTCGATCGTGGAGCGCCGGAGAGTCACGGACCCCAAAGACGCGAGGCGAACCGCGGCGGCAGCCCGGCCAGGTTGGGCAGTAGAGGGACCACGAGGGAAGCACCGGCCACCCGCAGCCCGCAGCGAGCAGCCGTTGGCACCGCCGGAGGATACGGCAAGTCGCCGGGGAGTCCCGGAAGGCCGCGGTGCCGTCTTCCCCCCTTCGTCGGGGCCGCGGTCGGGGCCGTTCGGACGGAGGGCTCCGCTGGGCGGGGCCGCCCTTGCTCCTTGGGTAGACTCCGGGGATGCGGGTCCGCCCTGTCGCGCCGTCCTCCGACACCCACGCAAGCCCGAACCTCCGACGGTGGGGGCGGCGGCTGTTGTGGCTGGCTCTGTCCTGCATCGCCGGAGCGTTGGTGCTCGAGCTCGCCGCGCGGGTGCTGGTGCCCCCGCGGACGGGGCTCGGTCCCGCGTTTGGGCCCGACTCTCGCCCGGGAGTCGTCTACAGCCCCCGCCAAGGCGAGTCGTCGATCGGCGGCTGGGAGTCGGCGGATCGGTGGGCGGCGCGCATCGACGCGCAGGGCGCGCGGGTCACGCCCGCCGGCGACGAGGGCTGCCCCCGGGTGGTCGTCTACGGCGACTCGTACCCCTTCGGCTGGGGGGTCTCGGACGGGGAGGCGTACCCCGCTCTGCTGGGCGCGCCGCTGGAGTCGCGGATCGGCTGCCGGCCGACGGTCGAGAATCGTGGGGTGCCGGGCTACCACCTGGGTCAGAGCCTCGCGCGAATGCAGGCCGACGGGGCGCACAAGGCGGCCGTCGTCGTCCTGCACGTGGAGCCGTTCGACGGCTTCCCGGACTTCGACTTCACCTCGCCGCTGCCGCTGCCCCGGCCCCTGGTCGCTCGCTCGCGCCTCCTCTGGATCGCCCAGGCGGCGGCGATCCAGCGGTTCGACGAGTCCATCGTCAAAGACGCCGAGCGCACGGCCGCCCAGACTGCCGTGCTCCACGAGCGGCTGAAGGCGCTGGCCGACTGGCGGAACCGCGACGGCACGACCGTCGTCCTGGTGGTCGAACCGGAGGTGGAAGAGCCAACCCGGCGGCGCCTGCTCGCGATCGGTCCGTCGGTCAACACCGAACGCTGCGACTCCGAGGGAGACCGGCTGCCGGAGAACCGGCACCTCTCGGCTGCCGGCCATCGGTGCCTCGCCGACGTCCTGGCGCCGATCCTGGCGCCCCTGCTGGCGGACGGGCCCTGAGGGACGGCCGCCCGCGCGGCACTGGTTGGCCTCGCCGCTCAGGCGCGCGAGACGCGGATCGTGTGGATGCCGCCGAACCCGTCCGGCTCCCGCGGGGCCCGGGCGGAGCTCGTTGTTGAATACCGTCCGACGGCGTCGACGCAGCTGACGTGGAGCTGGTGCCGGCCGGGACTCAGCGCGACCTCGGCGCGCCATCGCGACCAGACGAACGGCTGCGCCGGCTCGAGGAGTTCGGCGAGCACACCCGGGCCGTCGTCGACGGCGACCCGCACCTCGCGCACCGGGTGCCGACCTGCGTAGGTGGCGCCGACGACCTCGACCCGGGCGTCGTGGACGACTTCGCCCTCGACCGGAGACGTGACGAAGGCGACGGGCTGGACCGGAACGTACTGCGACGTCCCCGTCTCGAGGTTGCGCCAGGACGCCGGCACGTTCTCGCCGGATCCGAGCTCGGAGACCCACTTGACCGACGGCACGCCGTACTGGCCGAGCGCCAGCAGTCGACCGGGAAAGCCGCGCAGGTGGGGGAGCGGTCCGCCGTTCATCCCGACGGCCAGGACCACCTCGTCGGCCAGGATCGAGTCGATGGGGTGGAAGAAGTCCTCGCCGTCCCGGGCCGACGACCGCAGGCAGGGTCCGACCAGGGGGACGTCGTACCGGGCGAAGAGCTCCTTGATGGAGACCACCCGCCACTCCGCGGTCCCGATCGCGGAAAAGCGCCAACGCCAGTTCCGCGCGATGTCGCCGGCGAGCGGCATGCTCGATGGCAAGAAGCCGTTGCCGTCGCAGCACAGAGTCAGCGTGCGGGTCTGGGACGGCAGGGCCAGGACCTCGGCCCAGGGCACGGAGACCCGCCGGTCCGGCCCGGAGAGGGTCAGCTGCAGCTGCGACAGCGGCTGCTCCTCTGGAAAGCCGTACTTGGCGAAGACGTAGAAGTCGTCCTCGGGGGTGATGAACGGCAGCAAGCGCCCGGGGCCCCGACGCTCGGCCAGACCCACGCGGCGGCGCAGCCACTGCCACGTCCCTCCGGCCAGGGCCGCGGCGGCTCCGCCGACCAGGATGCTTCGTCGGGTTCGGTCCCTGCTCACGCCTGGAACCTAGCCCGAATTGCTGGCCCGCGAGCGCCGGGACCGGGCGGGGCCGTCGGGGCGAGCCGTCGGGTAGGGTCGGTCGCATGCGACACCTGCCCTTGATGGGACTGCTCGCGTCGCTGTCGGCCTGCACGGCGGAGCCCGCGCCCTCCTTTCCCCAACTGCCTGCGCCCCCCGCGGAGCTGACGCCGGCCCCTGCGCCGACCGCCGAAGCAGCGACGCCCGTGGGCGAGGCCGGCCGACCGCCCCCCGTCGGGGTCTCCGGGGTGGTCGAGGCGCTCGGGACCCGGTCGACCGTCGCCGGCGCGGCGGTCGTCGAGCTCGACAGCGCCCCCCCGAACGCCACCGTCTCGGACGATCTTGGCGCCTTCGAGCTGGTTCTGACCGGCCGGAGTCCCGTGCAGCTGTGGACGCCCGCGGCAGAGGGCCGCCTGGCCGCGTCCGTGGCCTTCAACGGGGGCTACGCCGACCTCGTCGGCGGAGACGTCGCCCTGGTGGTGCCCGGCCAGCAGGAGGCCCTGGCGCTCTTCCAGGAGACCACGAGGGTGGCCTGGCCCGAGGGCGTGGGGGTCGTCGTCGTCGAGTTCGAGGTGCCCGAGCGCCGAGTCGCGGAGGGGCTGAGCGCCACGCTGTCCGCAGAGCACCTCGCGCCGTTCGTCTGGAACGAGGCCGGCGAACCGATCCCGGGCAACACCCTGGTGGCCATGCCGTCGCGACCGTGGCTGATGTTCGCGGCGGTGAAGCCGGGCGAGGCGAAGATCGAGGTCCGGCCCAACCCGAAGATGGGCTGCGAGGCCCCCACCCGGGTGACGGTTCGCCCCCGCATGTGGACCCGGGTGCTGGTCCGCTGCTTTGGCGAGGGTTGAGCCCCCCGGCGGCGTCGGTGCTCTACGTCCCGGGGGTCAGTTGCCCCGTCGCCACGAGGTAGAACCACCAGCCGCCCACGACGGGGTAGGTCAGCGGCACCAGGGCCAGCAGCGCCCGCTGCCACCGGGCCTTGTGCCGCCGCCACAACGCCGCGCAGGCCGCCACCGCCACGCCGCACTCGGCCGCCGTGAACCAGAGCCCGAGGTGGGCGGGGTCTCAGTAGGAGATGGGGCTGATGAAGCGCCAAGAGGTCAACGGCAGGAAGTGCCGGTGCGCGTCGACGTTGTGAAACGGCAGGTCCAGGCAGCAGTGGAGCAGCAGCCCGGCGAACAGCGCCTGGGCCACGGGCCACCGCCGCCACCGCGCGAGCAGCAGCGCCGCGGCGGCCAGGGGGATGGAGTTCAGCCAGTCGAAGTGGTGGTGCACCTCGAAGTAGCGGGTGTTCCAGATGTCCGACTCAGACGTGCCGGCGAGCTTCTCCAGGACGTAGAAGCCCGCGATCTGCAGGTCGGGGAGCACCGACCCCAGCAGCACCGCGGCCGTCTGGCGCCGGTCGAATCCCCGCCCGAGGAGCGCCAGGTTCAAGACTGCGTGGGCGTCGGTGTTCACGGCCGACGCCGTAGGGCAGCCCCGCGGCGCCGAACGCTGCCCGACCGGCGACCGTCAGGTTTCGTCCCGCCCCTCAGGCAGAGCGCGCGCGGGTGCCCATAAAGTCGACCGATGCGCCCCGCCGAACGAAACCTGCGGCTCTACCCGGTCTTTCAGGCCCTGGTGTTCACGCCGGTGCTGCTGCCGGTGATCGTCCTGTTCTGGGAGGAGTGCGGGCTCGATCTCTTCGACGTCTTCCTCCTGCAGGCCATCTTCGCCGTCGCCGTCGTCGTGCTCGAGGTCCCCACGGGCATGGTCGCCGACCGCCTGGGCAAGCGGACCTCGCTGCTGCTGGGCACCGCGACGGCGGGGTTGGGCGTCGCCTGGTACGGGGTCAGCTCGACCTTCGTCATGTTCCTCGGAGCCGAGGTGGCCCTGGCGCTGGGGTTGGCGCTGCTGTCCGGCGCGGACAGCTCGCTGCTCTACGACTCCCTCAAGGAGCTGGGCCGGGAGTCCGAGTACGCCCGTCTCGAAGGGCGCGCCCGCGCCATGCAGATGCTGTCGTTCGCGGCGTCGAACATCGCCGGCGGGCTCATCGGCGAGCACAGCTACCGCGCCGCGGTCTGGGCCAGCGGGGCGGGGCCGGTGCTGGCGTTCGGGATCGCACTGCTGCTGGTGGAAGTGCAGCCTCGCGGCGCTCGGGAGTCCTTGGCCGAAGCGTGGGCGGGGTACCGGCGGCTCCTGGGCGAGTCGCTGCGCTTCGTGCGCAAGCACCGCCTGGTCCTCTGGTACGTCGCGTTCGGGGCGGTGATGACCGGCAGCTCGACGTGGCTGCTGTGGCTGTACCAGCCCTACATGCAGTCGGCCGGTCTGCCGGTCACAGCGTTCGGCGTCGCGTTCGCCGGCTTCAACCTGTTCGCCGCGGCGGTCAGCAGCCAGGCGTCGCGGGTGCAGGAGGCCGCGGGCAAACGGGGGACCCTGGTCTTGCTGGCGGTGCTGCAGATCGTGCCGCCGCTGGCGATGGCGGGCTTCGTCCACGTTGCCGGCATCGCCCTGATCCTGGGCCACCAGGCCGCGCGGGGACTGGTCCGGCCCCTGCTGAGCCAGCGCATCCTCGCCTACACCTACGCCGACAAGCGCTCGACGGTGTTGTCGCTCCTGTCGATGGCGGGCCGGTTCTTCTTCGCGCTGACGGCCCCGTTCGTGGGGCTGGCGGCGCGGGAAGGCTCGCTGGAGGCGGGGCTGGGGCTCCAAGCGTCGCTTCTGCTGGTCGCGTTCGTCCTGCTCGCCGTCGCGTTTGCCCGGATCCCGCAGAAGTTCTTCGCCGTGAAGGACGCCGTCGCGGCGCGCCAGTAGTCCGAGCCCTGCGCCCACACCCGGTCTCCTCTATCCTCGCGCTTCCGACCGCCCGGAGGCCCGATGATCCCCGCCCGCGACCGCGTGACTGTCCTCCTCGACGAGGAAGCCATCCAAGCCCGAGTGGCCGAACTCGGAGCCGAGATCTCCGAGCGGTACGAGGGTTGTGACCTCACCCTCGTGGGCATCCTCAAAGGCTCGGTGCCGTTCATGGCCGACCTGATGCGCGCCATCACGGTGCCCGTTCAGATCGACTTCCTGGAGTGCAGCTCCTACGAGGGCGGCACCCAGACCACGGGCATCGTGCGTCTGGTCAAGGACCTGTCCCACTCGATCGAGTTCAAGGACGTGTTGATCGTCGAGGACATCGTCGACACGGGGCTGACGCTGTCGTACTTGCGCAAGAACTTCGAGGCCCGAGGCCCGAAGTCGCTGGCCATCGCCACCTTGCTCGACAAGCCGGGGGGGCGCCTGCCGGAGACCGCCGACCTGCCGGTCGAGTTCGTTGGCTTCAGCATCCCCAAGAAGTTCGTCGTGGGCTACGGCCTGGATCTGGGCGGCTACTTCCGCAACATCCCGTTCGTCGGCGTCTACCACCCCCCGGAGGAATGATGCCCACCGTCATCGCGACCCCCGATGCCCCCGCCGCCATCGGCGCCTACAGCCAGGGCGTGCGCACCGGCGACTTCGTCTACACCTCGGGGCAGCTGGGGATGCGCCGCCAAGGCGACGCCTGGGTTCTCGACGGCGACGTCGCCGAGCAGACGCGGCGCTCGCTGAAGCACGTGGCCTCGGTCCTGACGACGGGCGGCTCGTCGCTGACCAACGCGGTCAAGGTCACCGTGTTCCTTGCGGACATGAACGACTTCGCCGCCATGAACGCCGTCTACGAGGAGGTCTTCTGCCGGGCCCACGGCGTCGAGCCGGGCGAGCCGGCTCCGTTCCCGGCGCGGGCGGCCGTCGAAGCCGCGCGTTTGCCCAAGGACGCGCTGGTGGAGATCGAGGCGGTCGGGGTCGTGGCGTAGCGCGCCGTCGGGCGACCGAGTCGAGCCGCCGCGGGCGGGTCGAACCCGCGCCGTCCGCCGGGCCCATCCCTGCCCCGGTCGCCTTTCGCCCGGTCGGTCGGCGCGGATGTCGCAGGCTGGTGGGGCGTCGGGTTGGAAGCCGCCCGGCGGGACGGACGAGGCTTCGCTCGGGGGCCGAGATGAGTCGATTCGGGTACGGACGCGCAGGGACCGCGCTCAAGTCGCTGGGGCTGGCCGTGGGCATGGTGGTGGCGGCGACGCTGCCCCAACTGACGGCGACGGGCTGCGCTCCGGGCGGGAGCCTGCGGGACCGCGACGCCGATGGGTTCGAGCGCGGCGAAGACTGCATGGACTGCATCAGCACGCGGGAGGTCAATGGCCGGCGGGTCCGCTGCGACGAGGTCTTCCCGGGCGCCGCCGAGCAGTGCGACGCCTTCGACAACGACTGCGACGGCACGATCGACGAGGACGCGACGTCCACCAACGACTCCGAGCGCTTCGACAACGACGGCGACGGCGTCGACGGGCCGCCCCAGGCGTTCTGCAACCCCGCGCGGGTGCCCCAGGCGGGGAACTGCTTGTCCGGGCTGACTCTCTCGGGGTTCAGCTGCTCGGGCTCGGTGCGCCTGCGGGAGGACTGCGACGACGAGGACCCCGAGGTGTCGCCGCAGCTCGACGAGGTGTGCGAAGACGGCAAGGACAACGACTGCGACGGCGACGTCGATGAAGAGGGCGGGCTGTTCGGCGGTGGGTGCGTGGACGACGACGACGTGGAGGACGACGACGACCTGGTCGACGACGGCGTGCCGTACGACGAGATCGGCGGCCTCTTGTTCTCGGCCCGGTTCGTGATCTCGGCCCCCGGCGACGACGACGACTCGGCCGGCGACGACGACGACTCGGCCGGCGACGACGACGACT
>Ga0055584_100003270_pt1 | contig 16011 bp, 14 predicted proteins | sample OSDHelmetaG_FD_58716 | JGI IMG/M metagenome (GOLD analysis project Ga0055584, IMG submission 58716) | Pelagic marine sediment microbial communities from the LTER site Helgoland, North Sea, for post-phytoplankton bloom and carbon turnover... | ecosystem: Environmental > Aquatic > Marine >... | reverse complement strand
CTCATAAATCCAAAAGCTTCAATAAAGTTGTTAAAAATAAAAGTCTTGCTCAATTTTTCAGATTCAATCACCCAAGCAGAGTTTAAAGGTTCATTTAAGGCGCCTAGTTTTTCCATTATCTCTTCTGAATTTAAAGCGGTAAGTGTCATTTTATTATTTTGTAAGTTTGGTTGAAATTTTTCGGCCATGCCATACAAAATCGACTGGCCACAAGTGTTGTGTTTGCTTATCGTAATTTTCCCATAATTGTTTATAGCTTTGTTTCAATGATGGGTGTTGTCGTCGCTCAGATAGTTGCGATAACGGCCAGAGCACAAATGCATTTTCTGTGATTTCTGGTCTTGGCAATTCAATGTCAGAAGAGACACCGACTTTATTGCCATATAATAAAACGTCAATATCCAGAGTCCTGCCACTAAAACGTGGCTGGGTACGATCTCTGCCACAATCATCTTCAATTTTTTTTACAGTTTTAATTAAAACGTCCAATGGCATTTCCGTATCAAATGCGACGGCCATATTTAAAAAATTATCACCATTAAAACCTATTGCTTCGCTTTCAAATACTGAAGACAAACTCAGATCATTAAATTTTAATAATAGAGCATCCAAACAAGACTGAAAATTTTCAGCTGGCTCTATATTCGACCCAAGGCTCAGTGCGACCCAGGTCAAAGTTGTTTAACCCCTCTTTCAATAATCACACCTACATCTCTGGAGCCGGTAACAGCGCCAGGTTTCCCAAGCGTAAGCTTCAACCACTTTACGCCGAACTCTGATAAAACAATCTCAGCTATTTTTTCAGCCAGGGTTTCTATTAATTGAATTTCGCTTTCTTCGACAAAAGCAATTAAGCGTTTAGAAACAGCCTTATAATCCAACGCGTCACCAATTTCATCCGTCTCTGCTGCTTTTTTGATATCACTGGCCATTTTAAGGTCAATAGTGATTTTCTGTTTTATTTCTTTTTCCCAGTCATAAATTCCTATAACGGTTTTTACTTCCAGACCTTTTATATAAACAATATCCATAGTTTTCCTAGTTTGTTTGTTAGCTTTTAGTGTTTTTAAAGAGCCTCTAGCTGATCTAAGGGCCAACGCGGTTTTGCTCTAATTGTTAAATCATCATACTGACCTGCTAGTAAACGTTGACAGCCGGCATAGGCGATCATTGCGCCATTATCCGTGCAATATTGTAAGCGCGGGTAATATATCTCACCGCCTTCCTTCTGCGCCATGATTGCCAGCACTTCCCTCAACCTTTTATTAGCGCTAACGCCGCCAGCTATGACCAATGTACGCATTCCAGTATGTTGAAATGCTCTTTGGCATTTAATACGCATTGTATCAACGACTGCTTCCTGAAAAGCATGGGCGATGTCTGCCTTACTTTGTTGATCAATTTTTGTAGTATCAGTTTCACCATCCAATAAACCTAAAATCGTGTTGAGAGTAAATGTTTTTAGTCCGCTAAAAGAAAAGTCCAATCCAGGCCGGTTAGTCATTGGCCTTGGAAAAGTAAAACGCCCGGCTTCACCTTTTTCTGCAATCTGAGCAATATGTGGTCCTCCCGGGTAAGGTAAACCCAACATCTTTGCGACTTTATCAAAAGCTTCACCCGCCGCATCATCCAATGACTCGCCAATCAAACGATAAGACCCAATTCTATCGACCTCAACTAGCTGGGTATGACCACCAGAAACCAAAAGTGCCACAAAGGGAAAAGTCGGCCCCTTTTCTTCTAATAAGGGCGCCAATAAATGTCCTTCCATATGATGAACACCAATGGTGGGTATACCCCAGGTCATGCCTAATGCCCGACCAATTGACGCCCCAACTAACAAAGCTCCAGATAATCCTGGGCCAGCCGTATAAGCTAATCCATCTATATCACTTTTGCTGCAATTGGCTTTGCTCATGACTTCTTGAATTAAAGGCAAGGTCTTGCGTATATGATCTCGAGATGCTAATTCTGGAACCACTCCTCCATATTTTTGATGAATGTCTACCTGACTAAAAAGCGCATCTGCAACTAAGCCCTGCTCACTATCGTAAATAGCAATACCTGTTTCATCACAGGAAGATTCGATACCTAATACTTTCATGGTTTCTAAACGTGATCTCTCTCAAACTTAAAGGCTTAGCATTATACATTTCCTGGGAAATATGGATAATTGGGCGCACTTAGTATTTTGGAAGTATTTATGCTGTTATTTAATAGTTTTAAGCGGTGGGAATTTTCAGCCTGCCTTCCCTTGCGTACTCTGATTCTAGTAGCCAGCCTACTAATAGTTGCAGCCTGTAGCACAGTTGAGCCTTTAGAAAATCATAACGAAACCACCGAAATTAGCACGCCAAGCCAAAATGCTGAACAAGTTGTCGAAGATCTGGTAAGTTCCGCCGGCAATTCAGGTGATCGAGATATAGAAAATATCCTGTTAGAGGCTGCTCCTTTAGACTCAGTAATTCAACCTGAAAGAGTTCAGCCTATTGAACCAGCCGTGGCAATGACTGCCAATCGCGTTGTAGAACTTGAAATCAATGATTACCTACAAAATCGTCGAAACCTTTTAAAAATATGGATTGACCGTGGCCGAATATGGTTTCCGATGATTGAAACAATTTTTGCCGAAGAGGGCATTCCGGATGAGTTGAAATATCTAGCGCTAGGAGAAAGCTCTCTTAACCCTAATGCAAGAAGTTATGTTGGTGCCGCAGGGATGTGGCAATTTATGCCGGCGACAGCTAGAAGTGAAGGCTTACGTGTGGACAGCTGGGTTGATGAAAGAAGAGACCCCGAGCTTTCTACACGAGCTGCTGCAAAGCATTTAAAAACACTTTATGAATCCTATAGTGGCAACTGGCACCTTGCATTAGCAGGATACAACTGTAGCTACCGGTGTATTTCGCGAGCAGTTAATCGTGCAGGCGGTTCTATTGAAAACCCTCCCTCGTTCTGGGAAATCTATCCTTATTTACCTCAACAAACCCGCGACTTTATTCCAAAATTTATTGCAGCTGCATTGCTTATTTCAGACCCAGAGCTCTATGGCATTCAAGTAGCCGATCTGGGTCAAGAATATTCCTACGATATTGTGCTTATTAATGGCATGTTGAGCCTTGAAAATGCTGCCTTGCTAGCAGGAGTTGATCTGGCAACTATTAAAAATTTAAACCCCTCTGTACGCAAAGCTACATTGCCTGATAGCGCTGAACCATTTCCTTTAAAAGTTCCGTCTGGTAGTTATCAGCGTTTTATCAACGCCTTTGACTCAATGCCCGCAGAAGAAAAAATAGCACCCACCGAATACACAATTCGTTCTGGCGATACTTTAGACAACATAGCGCGACGATTTGAAACATCAGTGGCAGAATTACAAGCTGTGAATAATATCCGCAATCACCTAATTTTCCCTGAACAAAAAGTAATGATTCCGGGCCGTGGAATTAATACCAATATTTCTATAGCTGCAAACAACAACATAGTGAGATCGATCGAATATGGTGATGCGATATACCGTCCAATACGGCTAGCTGAAGGTTTTCAATTGGTCGAACAAGCAGGGTCTACATCAGATAACATGTTAATGGCTGTTAGTCTAAGTGATGATATCGTTGATAATTTAATTGTACCCACAATCTATCAAGTCCGTCGTGGCGATACACTAGGGCAGATTTCCGAACGCTTTGATGTGTCTGTGCGGGATATTCAAAACTGGAATAATATTCGTGGCACAACTATCTACGCTAGACAAGAATTGACTTTACATACTGCTGCGACAGCCCCAAGTCAACAGCTATACAAGGTTCAACGTGGCGATAATTTGGCAGCCATTGCTCGCCGCTTTGGCCTAACTGTTGATGGTTTGAAACGACTAAATGGTTTAAATAGTGATCTGATATTTCCTGGTCAAGATTTGCAATTGAATTAAGACAAACTACAGCCGTAATAATCAGATTATAACTTTCACTTTTCCTTCACACTTTTCTGCTTTCAAACTGCTTAAATAAGCTAGATATTTAGCAGTGAGATGGTTATTCTCACCTGTCTACCGATAGGCTCGTCTAAGCCTTTAGAGTATTAGACAATAAATATATAAAAATAAAACTCAGGAGTTTGTAATGAAAATGACCAAATTAAAATTAGCATTGGCAGCTGGGATTCTATTTTCTAGTGCAAGCGCAATGTCACAAGAAATGAATTTTTTCGTTACCAGCGCTGGTTCCGGCCATGGTGGCAACCTTGGTGGACTTGCTGGGGCAGATGCCCGTTGTCAGGCCTTAGCATCTGTAGCTGGTGCTGGTGATCAAAGCTGGCACGCCTATTTGAGCACTCAAGGCCCAAATGCTGTTAATGCCCGCGATCGAATTGGTTCTGGCCCATGGTACAACGCTAAGGGAACAATGATTGCCAGAAACCTTGAAGAATTGCACCAGGAAGAAACCAACCATCTTAGTGTGGAAAATGCGCTAGATGAACATGGCGCTCCAGTCCCTTACGTTGGTGTTGATAATAATGGTGTGCCTCTTCCGCTAGAACTCCAAATCACTCCAAATGTTGAGCATGATGCGCTAACTGGATCGGACATTAATGGTATGGCCTTCCCAGCTGGAGAAGATCAAACTTGTGGCAACTGGACCTCTAACGATGAAGGCAGTGCGATGCTTGGTCATATTGATCGTCGTACTCTTGGACCAGGTTTATCACCTTGGAGTGTCGCACATCCATCTGCCGGTTGTAGCCAACAAGCTTTGGTCAATACTGGTGGTACTGGTCGTTATTATTGCTTCGCTACAGACTAAACAACTGAGATAATTCATGTTTAAAAAAGTAATCTTCCTGGCACTTTTGTGCCAGGTTGTGCCTCTAAATGCTCAAGAGTCAGATATTGTAGGCTTCTGGAATCAGCCCGCCCCCGGGCTTTCTCTAGGTGGCGTAGCTGCATTATTTGGTTTTAGTGAAGACGCCATTGAGAGAGCCGATGGCCCGCCTGTAGTCGACTTTTTAGGGATACCCCTCAATGAAGAGGCTCTCTCCCGAGCGCTGGCTTATGACAGTGCAATACTCGGAGTTCCAGAGCATGTTTGTATGCGGCACCCTTCGACGTATTCTTTTTGGGGACCTGCTAATCTGAGAATTGCTGCACAACTAAACGAAAATCTGGATATCATCTCCTACTCAGTAGGCGGAACATTCAGGCGTGCTGACAGAACAATTTGGATGGATGGTCGAGACCACCCCTCTGAGCATGCCCCTCACACCTGGGCTGGCTACACAAGTGGTCAATGGGAAAACGGGACTTTAGTCACTAAAACAACTCACCTCAAATGGGGCTGGATACGCCGTAATGGCGTTCCTTCAAGTGATCAGGCAACAGTCTATACCTACTATCAGCGCAACGATGATGTTCTGACTATAACCTGGTTTGTTGAGGATCCACATTATTTAACTGATACCTACATGAAATCTGCAGATTTTATAATTGCTCCCCAAGGCGTCACTACTGCCTCGTTTGATCTCGAAGCTGCCGATACCAATAACGGTGTTTTTGCTGAGTGCCTCAACCGGGCAGAAATTGCCAGACCTGAAAAGCATTATGTGCCGCATTATCTTCCCGGAGAAAACCCTTTTATTGGGGAGTGGGCTAATGACATTGGCGTCCCTATAGATGCTACTTTAGGCGGAGAAGAAACTGCCTATCCTGAATATAGAGATCAGTTATAAGATGATTTCACTTAGCATGCAATTTCTCATAAAAGCTCGGCCTATATTGCTCAGCTTAATTTTCGCTGTCCTATCAACAACAGCATTTGCCCAGGTAATTCCTTCTGAACCACCTGTATCTGGTGAGCTAGAAATTATTCACGTACAGGGAAATGTTTGGCTTATAGCGGGTGTTGGAGGCAATGTGGCCGTGCAAGCCAGTGAGCAAGGCGTGTTTGTAGTTGATACTGGTGCAAACGGGTTTGGTGAGGATGTCATTTCTGCCATAGCTAAAATTTCTGACCGGCCAATTCGATATATCGTCAACACCTCCATCGCTGATCAACACATTGGTGGAAATTCAGATTTAGCCATATTACCCGGTGGCTCTACAAGTGGGGCAGGACGCGGCGCCAGAATAAATGTGATATCACAGGAAAATGTATTATTCAGGATGAGTGTATCCAGAGGGCCAAATGGTGAGCAAATACATCCTCAATTATCGTGGCCAACAGACGGCTACTATGAACCGCAAAGGGGACAAATTTTTAATGGCGAAGCTATCGACATTATTCACATGCCTAATGCTTATAGTGACGGAGATAGCGTAGTCTATTTTCGAGGCTCAAATGTATTAGTCAGTGGTGATGTGTTCACCAATACGGGTCTACCCCTGATTGATTATAGTCAAGGCGGGTCATTGGCCGGCACTATAGATGCTCTGGATCAAATGCTTGATATCACAATTTCAGATGATCTGGCAGAAGGCGGCACTTATATTATTCCAGGTCATGGTTATATTTCAGATGAAGCCGATCTAGTCGAATACCGTGATATGACTTACATCATTCGCGATCGATTACAAAAATTAATAGTCGAAGATGGTTTAAATCTTAGGCAGGTGCTAGAAGCTAGACCACTTCTAGGCTGGGAAAGTCGTTATAATCGTCCCGAATGGACTGTCAATATGTTCCTGGAAGCTGTTTACCAAGAATTTCAATAGCGCTTATCTGAATACACAAAATGCAAATTAAAATACATACAATAATATCCAACTTTTCTTTAAGACCAACTATGTGCGCATTTGTCACAAGCGTATTTATGGTCTTGCCGCTTAATACCCAAGCACAAAGTGAATCACTTTATCAGCAATTTTCACCCATAGAACTTACTGGAAATTGGGTCTCAGTTGTTACTGAAGACTGGCATATACGCATGATTACACCGCCTGTGGGGAATTTTGATGGCCTTCCTCTGACTGAGAGAGCCCAAGAAATAGCACATGCGGTTGATCTTGAGCAAATTGAAAACAGTGGGCAAGCCTGCCAGGCTTTTGGGGCAGGAAGAATTATGCGTGAACCAGGCCGACTTAGAATTACCTGGGTTGATGGTGATACTTTGAGCATTAATACTGATGCCGGCGAGCAAACTCGCTTATTACACTTTGATAATATCCCTTCTCCAGGAGCTCCGAGCCTGCAAGGACACTCTATCGCTGAATGGCAATATGCTGGTGGCTTTGATCCCGAAAGAGCCGTGTTGAATCCTGGGCAAGCTGGAAGTCGCAGGCTATCTCGTGGCTCTGCTCTGGAAATGAGCGGTGGAAAGCTGTATGTAGAGACTAGTAATCTAAGTCCTGGAATGTTGAGAAAAAATGGCGTGCCTTATAGCGGGGCAACTGAACTTAAGGAGTATTTCAACACCTTGAGAGAGCCTGATGGAACAGAATGGCTGATTGTCACAACCGTAGTACGTGACCCGATAAACTTACTGGTTGACCATATCACCAGCTCAAACTTTCAGCGTGAGGCGGATGATTCAAAATGGAATCCTACTCCCTGTAGCCTGCACTAGTATTAATCAGCAATCATTGTAATTACTGCTCACACAAGCCTGTGCACTTGCTTGTGCATTCACTATTTCTTCTTCACTTAATTCTTGCTCAAGTGCCTGAACATAAATGTCAGCCTGGGCGTTGCCTTGTTCGGCAGCCAGCCATGCCCACATATAAGCGGTAAACAATGATGATTCCGCTACCCCCTGTCCATTCACATACATAACTGCAAGATTAGCCTGTGCCGGGGCATAACCCAAAGTTGCTGCAGATCTATAAAAATATACCGCTTCGTCATTATCCTGATCGGTGCCTAGCCCAGTGGCATAGATAATACCAAGGTTAAACATGGCCTGAACATTATTTTGTTCAGCCGCTAAACGATAATAACGAATAGTTTCGGCAAGGTTTTGTTCTACACCAAGGCCATTGGTATATAGCCAGCCAAGATTTAAAAATGCCTGAGAATAATTCTGCTCGGCAGCTAGACCATATAAGCTAATTGCTTGATCAAGGTCTTGCTCTACACCTTGTCCATTGATGTACATAACTGCAAGATTGGTTTGCGCTTCAGGGTTCAGCTGATCGGCTGCCAACTGGTAGTAACGTGCTGCTTCATCGAAATTCTGAGGAACTCCGACCCCTAAATAAAGTTTGTTGGCTAAAGCTACCTGAGCTTGAACAAAATCTTGTTGTGCAGCAAGTTGATACAAACTAGCCGCAATGGTGGAGTTTTGAGGATAACCTTCTCCAGTATCATATTTAAGCCCAAGCGTATATTGAGCTTCTGCGCTGCCGAAATCAGCAGCTCTTTCATACAGCCTTAAGGCCTGGTCATAATTTTCATCCACTCCATAGCCGAACTCGAAAATAACTCCCAGCATATGGATAGCATCATCATCACTTTTATCAGCCGCTTCAGTAAAGAGGCTTCTCGCTAGATCATAATCCTGAGAGACCACGGTTCCTTCTAGGTAGATATTGCCTAAATATACTTGAGCCGGAGCGTAATCCTGTTCAGCGGCAAGCTCATAAAGCTCTATGGCAGTATCAAAATTCTGCTCAACGCCCTGTCCTATATAATATTGATTACCAAGATTAACCTGAGCTGGCGCGTAACCCTGATCCGCTGCCTGCTGGTAAAGTCTTATCGCTTCATCGAAATCACGCTCAAGTCCTTGACCAGTCAAATAAAGATTGCCTAAAGCCACTAAAGCCTGCTCATCTCCTAAACCTGCCGCGGTTGAATAAAAGCTCACTGCCTCATCTAGATCCGTATCGACACCCTGTCCATTAAAATACATATTGCCAAGTTTTACATTGGCCGGAGCATAACCTTGATCTGCTGCTTGTTGGTATAGGCGATATGCCTCATCAGGATTTGGTATACCTTCTAGTCCAGAAAAGTATCTATCCCCTATCGCGACTAATGCTTCTGCATTACCTGCATCAGCGCCAAGCTGAAATAGCCTGCCAGCCTCAACAACATTTTCCTCCACACCCTCTCCGTTGTCGTACATACTGGCCAATCTAACTTGAGCTTCGACATTGCCCTGGTTTGCTAGTTCAGTATATTGTGTAAATGCCGTATCAAAATCACCGGCTTCATATGCCAGTAATGCAGCCTCTAATTCAAATTCCGCCGCGTGCAGACTAAAAGGCAAAATTGAACAGCAAACGAGTAATATCAAACATTTGCAGCCTAAAAGTTTGCGGGTAGAGGGGGAGTTTAATGGAAGAATATTATTCAGGAGCATTGTTCTTTTATCGTCTCTCAAAGATCTTAAGTAAGATTTTTATCTTCTAAAGGGCTGAATTTATTCTTTTTTACACCAAGGTGCAATTGTCGATCTTTGATAAGGCTAATTTAGCCAGTTTTTGCTTTTGCCAAACAAAAAAAGACCAGCACAAGGCTGGTCTTTTTTACTAACTGTTTTAACTAATTACTTTTAGCTTTTTAATTTGACTAACAATCAATCGTCAGCAGGGTTAATAGCAAATCCATTCAAAGGGTTCATGCTTTCGCCATTAACAACAGCGTCAAACCAAGCCGCAGCTGGACGTCCATCACTTAGCGGATTCCCACGGATAGTAATTGGAGTGCCTACTGGTAAATCGCTACGCTTAATACCTGCTCTCAACAAAGAGCTTGGCCCTTCAGCTTCGAAGCCCCAAGTTGTTACTGATCCATCCTCGTTGGTGACATCAATAATCAGCCACGAATGTGGATTAGTATATTGAAATTGCTTAACAACACCGCTAACTTCAACAAGTTGAGTGTAATCAAACATTGCACCAGAGTGATGGGCAAAGCTAGGTAAACTCAAAAGAGACAGTAGGGCTAAGCCCGTAATTAAATGTTTTTTCATAATCCTTCTCCTCAATATTATTCTACAATTCTAGTGTTAGAACTAGATATTATAAACCATCTAAGAAATCAAATTCTGAAAATTGGCTAGTGCCATCTTCTAGAATAATGATGTCATTATTTACATTCTCTCCACACCACCAGTAGCGGATTCTCAACAAGGTGTCATCATTTGCAAGCTCAATCCAGCTTTGACGCGAATACCAAGGCTCTACCAAATTAACTGGATCAAAAACCCAGAAGTCTGCTTCAAGCAATATACCATTGACCTTGCGCCAGCGTTCAACAACTTCTACCTGATCTGAATAATCAGGCTGTGTTCCCCGCTGGTATTGTCCGGCATTAAGATAATTTGTGTGAGTAACTAGTATATCTCCATCCCAGAAACCAATAGTATCGCCATTCCATGTTGGATAAGCATCTTCCGGGGCCGTATGTGCTCGACCATCGGTATAGACACGACGCACATCATTAACCATTTCATTGACTAACCATGTTTGGTCAGGTGTGACTATGAATTCATGCAAAAAGGGTTCACTTGCCCAACGCGGGTGGCCTGGAGGTCGGCAATCTGAAATTGGGTCATATTCACCACCGGTAGCAGTAATTTGATCAATTTTCACCTGTCTTGCTGCCATACCATTCTCGGTCAATTGAGCAGTTGTTTGATCAGCAGGGATATCCGGGTCAAAAGATAGACCGCCCCTAGCTCTTGTATAAATACCTGACCAATCAAATTCAGGACGATCCATATCTTCCCAACTCAGCTGATCACCACCCCCTGCCTGTTGTTCAAGATACTGGTACATTTCAAAAGCACTATCAAATTCTTCACCAAATGCTTGTAGGCGCTGCTTGCTACCTTGCCACTGAGCATCTCCTTCACCATAATCCAGCCAACCTACAAAATCCTGCGCCAACGCACTGAATGGTGAGGATAATGCTAGTGTGAAAGCTGTTGCTTTAAATACTGATCTTTTCATTTTTATATACTCCAACCAATAATCCACTATTTATAACAGCCGCCTAGTATATAAACGATTACGATAAAGTACCATAAAATTAAGAAATTCCTTCCAAACACTATAGACCTTCAATAAAAACAGGACTATTCTTTGTTAAAGATCCTTATGAAAAGATAATGAATAAGAAAAAGTTAACTAGTTTTTATAGTTAGTACCGTTGTGACATAGAGGCTCACATCCAATGTGCAAACTATTCCACAAATTAATACTATTTATCGCCAGCAAAGCAAGCCTAAGACTTGTCGTAATCTTTTCTATGGCACCCTTTGCTGCCGCTGCTTACTCACAAGCTTTGTCCGACTCTGAGAATCTAATTTTTGAAATCACTTTACCTACAGATAATTCTATAGAACTCTCTACTACCGATGGCGCTGATAGAGAAGAAAATATGGCTCTGTTTGAGTCAATAGAACTTTACCAAGACTCTATCAATAATTTACAGCTGACGACTAACGACCCTTATAACTTTGAATTACTCGAGCAATACACAAGCCTCGGAGATGCTTATAAATCTCTTGGACAACATGAAACTGCAATTAGTAATTACGATAATGCAATTCAAATTAGCAAAATCCAAGGCGGTCTTTTTAATTTAGAGCAGCTCCCTCTGTTAGAAAAAATTATTCAAAGCTATCTCGCATTAGGCGATATGGAAAATGCAACAATTTGGCATGAATACAGCCACTATCTACACCTTGAAAATTACAATGCAGCTGATCCTGAAATGGTAGAAGCAACATTCACCCTGACACAGTGGTATATCTCAAATTTTTTCAGAAGCAACTTCCAAAGCCCCAGCCAAAATTTACAAATGGTAGATGACATGATCTCACGCCAACCCAGGGGAACAGCAGGGATGGTGGAAGATCAAGACATAATGCAACAATTTTTAGCAAACCCTAACCAAGCTCAATTTGAGAATATTTTGAATGGCAACATAAGAGATATTAATCCAAGAGATATAGAACACCCTCTCTTATTAAGAGTAGGCAGTATTTATGAAGAACTCCAAAGAAAGATCTATGCTGCTGAAGAGCCAGATATTGGATCTATTGTCCAAACGGCCCGCCGCATAGCCGAATTGTCTTTTGTAACGAAACAGGAAATGGATTTTGAAAGACAACACACGAATTTTAATATGAATTATACTAATACAAGGGAGCAAGCGTATAGAAATTCTCAGCAGAGAATGGACCAAAGTTATGATAGTGGCAGAAATGCACTGCAATACATTATTACTTTGTTAAAAAATATCGAAGCGCGCCCTAGATTCCTAGCTTCTGCTTTAATTGAATTAGGTGATTGGCACCTTGCTTATGGAAAAATACCCGCAGCAGAAGATTCCTACAAAGAAGCATATGCAGTAATGCAAGATATGGGAATTTCTATTGAAGCTGCAGACCAAGCTTTCAATGGCCGTGTCCCTTATCAAATCCCCCGAATGGCGACCCATATGTTTACTAGAAGAAGCGCCGGCATTTCTAATAGTGCCAGGTTAAACTATCAAGGCTATTTTGATGTAAGTTTTACCATTGATGGCCAAGGTAATGCTGATAATATTTCATTACTCGCTAGTAGTATGAATCATGATGAGGATGAAAATGAGGAAGATGAATCTTGGAGAATACATAATTTAATTAAATCTAGTCTAAGGCTTGCAAAATTTCGACCTTACTTTAATAACCAGACTTTGGTTAGCCCTGGGCAAATTAACCTTCGCTATTATTACGCTTATGCGGATTAGTCTTGAAATACAAGAACATATTTTGATTAAGTCATTTGCTATATTTACAACTTTTAATAGTTAAACTGCCTAGAATAAAGGCTACCTAAAAAATACAGTATTTTTTATAATAAGAAGAAATCATGAAAATTTTACAATTCATGCAAAATAAAATGTCATTTGGATATTGTGCCTGCATTATTGTTGCCTCTCTAGTTTCTACCTCAACCAGCGCGCAGAATATTGAATTAGCAAATCTCTTTTTTACACCTGTTCCACTAGATCAAGCTGATTTAATTACACTAAATGCCGGTGGCTTAGCGGAGGTTGATAGGCAATCGGCAGCAGACGCAATACCTAGGTTCCAAGCAGAAATAAGCGCTTTGGAAGAAGCAAACTCCAATGACCCTGAACTGATAACGCAACTTAATACTCTAGGATTAGCCCAACAAACTATTGATCAACATGAAGATGCCATCGCAACCTTTGATAAAGCTGCCGCAATAGCAGTAAATATTTATGGAGAAGATAGTCTGCAGCAAGCTCCCATGCTTGAACAATCCATTTTGAGCCATTTGAAACTAAATAATATCTCTGAAATAACAAATATAGAAGAATTTCTATATGAGTTAAGGTCTGAACAATATGCGGCTGATTCTGCAGAGATGTATTCCGCCATGACAAATCTTGCAAACTGGTATATCTCATCTTATTTCAAAGAGGGCTACCTCTCTCAAAATATAGGATTTATTCCACGATTAACTTCTGCTCAACGAGTATCTCGACAAGTAGGAGTTGGCGGAGCAGGCGCTAGTGATGGTAGCGATAATAATATTAACAGTCGAGGCAATCTGCTAGAAGCGATAGCCAGCGGCAATGTCCGCGACGTCAATATTAATGATGTTATTGATCTGCGTTTACGAAAACTTGAAAACCTATATGAGGATTACCAGGATAGTTATAGCGGTAACACAACCCTAACTATGGTCGTTGATGTGGCTAGAAGAATTGCTCGCTTGTCTTACCACGCTAAACAAGAAATGGATTATGAAAGAGAGGGCAATGTATTCGATCCAATCTATAACGGTTCACGTGAAGAAGCTGTGCGTAATTCAGATCAACGTCGTGATGAAAGTTATGATGTTGGTAAAATAGCCTTAGAATATGCATCTAACCTAGTGCAGTCGGCTGAAGGAGTTGGGGCTGAGCAAGTAGCATTGGCCTTATTTGATTTAGCTGACTGGGAATTAGCATATGGCAGAGTTGAGACCGCAAAAGAAGCTTACCAGGCAACCTATCAGGTCTTTCGCGATGAAGGCTTTAGCGATGCAAGTATCGATGCGGCCTTTAATATAGGCGTGCCTGTTGCAGTTCCAAGGATTGGCGCATTCCCCGCTACCCAACAAACCTCAGGAAGCCTAGGACTTATCCAAAATCCAAACTATTCTGGATATATCGATGTAAGTTTTTCTATAGATGAACTTGGAAATACCAACGATATTGCAATTATAGGGAGTAGTGAAAACGAAAACGGAAGAATTCAAGCTATACTTGAAAGCCAGATTAAATTAACTAAATTTCGACCCTTATTGAGAGCTGGAGAATTGATATCTCAAGAGCCGATTGAATATCGATACTACTATTCTTATTGATATCGTAATCCAGATTGTTTTAAAGTTGGGGGCTTGTCTCCTATATTTAAACTTTAAAGCCTAATAATTAATTGCTAAATACTAACCAGGTGTTTTTAATGAAAAAAATAATTTTAACTTTTATCTTCGCGCTTAATATTGCTGCCTGTTCTGAGGAAGTTGCCGTGCAAAGCATCCCCATTACAGACACCGTGGAATCACCAACAATAACTGATCTCACCGCTGCAGCTATTCCTGCAAATGGTTTTGTCATTAATAACGCAAAAATACTTGATGGCATGGGCGGTGTTATCGAAAATGGCTCCATTGTTGTTCAAGACGACAGAATTGTATCTGTTAATAACGGTGATTCCACCGTTGCTGGAGCCTTAACCATTGACGCCGAAGGTCGAACTCTGATGCCTGGATTTATCGATGCGCATCGCCACATTATTACTGGTGCAGACCCTGCTGAGTGGCTGGCAAATCAAGCCGAATCTGATATGCAGGCATTTCTTGAAGCAGGCTTTACTACCCTCTTATCCGCTGGCGATGCCCCCGATCAGATTCTTGAATTAAGACGCAGGACCGCCGAAAATGAAATCTTGGGACCACGTATTGTTGCGGCACAATTTACGGGCCTGGCTGCTGCAAACGGAATGGCCGGTATAGAAGGTGACCCAGCACGTTTTGATAATGCCCGCCCTCCCCTTAGAGCAACAGAGGCTATGCCAGCACTTCCAGAAGAAGCTGTTCGGGGGCAGGTGCAAGCTTTGTTTGATAGGGGTTTTGATGCGGCTAAAAATGTTATTAATATTTCTCCAGGAGGGCCTGAGGAAGCAGCCCTTGCTATGATTGTTGAAGAAACCCAACGTTTAGGTATCCGCACCATAACGCATGCCGTTACCGTCATTGATACATTGGCAGCGATGAGGGCCGGCGTTGATCAGCTAGTTCATACCCCTCATATTGGGATGTTAACTCTAGAAGAAGCTCAGCAAATTGCGGATTCTGGTATCCCGATGACGTCAACACTTGGAATCTTTGTCCCCTTTTATGATGATAACAATGAGCCCATCTTCAGGGATGCACTACCTTTTCCCTGGGACACAATTTCCAGTGCCGGACAGGGGCCTGTAAATGCCCGCCTACTCTGGGAAGCTGGAGTTGTATATGGCTTTGGTACTGATACTAGGTATGCACCAAATTTGACCTTCAAACATGAGCTGAAATCATTATTCCTGGTATTTTCAGAGCAAGACATTCTCAGAATCATGGGGCAAAATGCAGCCATCAATATTGCTATGGAAGATCAAATAGGCACCCTAGAAGCCGGGAAAATTGCCGATATTGTCTTAGTTGACGGAGACCCTGCAGCCGATATTTTTGATTTACTTAATGTTGATGTAGTCGTTAAAAGCGGTCAATTTGTCGTCGATAAACGCTAAATTCCAATTCACATGGTCTTTGTTTAATTACGAGTCTAAGTAATTTTATTTCTGGTTGATAATCTTTGCATTTCAGGGCATTAGGCTTTAGAATCGCCGCCCTGATTATGTATACAACCAAACTTCGGAGCATAAATGCCTGTTGTAAGATTAAAAGAAAACGAGCCATTTGATGTCGCCTTGCGTCGCTTTAAGCGTTCTTGCGAGAAAGCTGGCGTTCTGGCTGAAGTTCGTCGTCGTGAGTTCTATGAAAAGCCTACATCTGTCCGTAAGCGTAAA
>Ga0055584_100003268_pt1 | contig 16014 bp, 17 predicted proteins | sample OSDHelmetaG_FD_58716 | JGI IMG/M metagenome (GOLD analysis project Ga0055584, IMG submission 58716) | Pelagic marine sediment microbial communities from the LTER site Helgoland, North Sea, for post-phytoplankton bloom and carbon turnover... | ecosystem: Environmental > Aquatic > Marine >... | reverse complement strand
TTGATCCTATCGCCGGCACGAAAGCGATCTTCCAAGTTAACCGTCTCCCATTGTTGACTCGCTTTCCGTCGCACCTGAACCTGGCCCTGTATGGAGACGGCGCTGGCAGCCCATTCCTCCTCTATTTCTGTTTGGCTGACCGCCTGTTGGGGAATCATTAACAGACCGATGAGGCCACAGACCACCTTTGCCAGTCGACATCCCTGTCGGCAACCGGCACTATTGTCACCGTGTTTGAACCATCCCCTCATTCTGTCCACCCCTGTATGCTATTTCTGTCCCATGATCACCGTTCCATCCCAGGTCTCATCCGGCGGGTTCTGCTTGAATGCTTCACATTGTTTTTTGAAAAAAATCGAAGGGCCGTCGGCACGATAGGTGGATAACGACCGCTCAAAAGCCTCGATCGCAAGATCCCAATGCTTCTTCCGGTAAGCACGCATGCCATCTTCAAAGCAACTGCGAAGGTGATGTTGCTCCACGCCGCTATCTTTAGCGTAACCCATCAATTCATGAATCGCGACCGCATTGGATTTGCCGAATAACATAAATTCGCCAAGCCCACGGGTCATAAAGCCGTCCAACAGGTGCAGGACTTGATCAGAAACCAGAATTTGCGTGCCGAGATGTTTGTTCAAACTTTCCATACGCGAAGCCGTATTAACAATATCCCCCACCGGACGATACTCGTAATGGTCTACGGCACCGATGTTGCCAATCAGGATGTGGCCCGCATGCATCCCAATTCGGGTGTGAAGTTTGATTTGTTCGTTTTCCCGATTGAATGCGTTGATTGCCTGGACGATACCCAGGGCCGCGTGACAAGCTGCCGTCCTCAACGTCGCATCCGGGTTGGCTTTTGCCCATATTGCCATCATGGAGTCACCCACCACATCGGAAACGATGCCACCGAATTTTCTAACCGGTACAAAAAGCTTCTCGTAGTATCTGTTCATGAACCGGCTTAATTCCTTGGGATCCATCATCTCCGAAAGCGCAGCATATTGCTGCGCATCGGTATACAGGCAAATACCGTAAACAACCTTGCTGGTGGCATCGATGTCTCCGATATTTTTAGCCAATTGATCGATTACCGGGTCCGGTAGAAAATAACCGAACGCTTTTCGGATCCCTTCACGTTCCTTGGAGGCAATACAGTAGCGGCAGACGACCGTTCCGAAAAGTGCCAACGGTGTCAGGATAAATAGGGGAATGAAAACGGGAATCCATAGGGCCTGCGTGTTGAAAAAAATCATCGCCGTGGCCAGGTAAAGGGCACTCACGCCGATGACAATCAGGGTGGCGATGCCCATCGACAAAGAAAAACAGACCAAGCCCAGCAACATACCGAACGAAAAGACAATAAACAGGTGCATGGGCCATTCCAAAGGCGTCAACAGGCGGTCCTCTATCAGATTGGCAAACGCAGTTGCCGCTACCTCCACACCGCTGATGTCGATGCCATTTTTTTGAGAAAAAACAGTGTGATAACCATCCTGATGCTGGGGCCGCAGGTTTTCGGACAGTCCCACGAATACGACTTTACCTTCAAATCCGGTTGTCGTTTCAGTTGCATTGCCCTTCACATTGTCGGGACGGTTTTTGCCTTTCAAGACCTTGTGATACGCCAGGGTATGAATGGTTCCAGCAGGACCATAAAAATCCAGGTAGCTACTGTTCTTGCCCTGGAACATCCGAATAAGACCGCTCAACACTCTTCGCTCGATGGGGTTCCGAAGGGGTTTTTCATTGGAATCAAGTACGTTAAGCATTGCTTGGGCGATCAACGATTCACGTTGGAATATTTCTCGGAAGGCAATCAATGTTTCTTCTACACCACGCTGGACCGCGATCTCATCCCATTGAGAACGAATGGCTGGATCGCGATTAGAATACACCTTGTTGAAAAGATGGTAAAAAGAACCGTAATGGCTGGATGCATAGATGAAAAAAGCGACCACCGGGAGTGTCGGTGCATTTCCAGCACCGGCTTTGAACATCCAGAATTGGCTGAGTTGAACCGGAACCTTTGGCAGGGGAAAGGGTGCCAGCGCCAAGGCTGACAGAGCCAGGGGAGCAATCGGAGGAACCAGGGTTTCAATATTCAGATCCGCAAGATACCTCCCCATCGAATCGGTAATCGGGACTTTTTCTTGCCGGATGGATTCGCAAAGAACGACCATCGCTGCATCCGCAACAGCCGCCCCAAACGCCTTATCCGCATCGGCGTCGTGGGCTTCATCGAACAGCATGTCGAATATGATGGCCGCTGCCCCTTGCCGGGAAAGCGTTTGAACCAATTGTTCATGCAGCGTGCGCGGCCAGTTCTGTGTTTTTCTGGAAAGATTGAGCGCCTCCGCCGAGTCTCGGTCCAGCGAAACAATGAGCACTTCCGAAGGAGGGCGACGCGCACCCCGGAGGTAAAAAAGCAGTTTGAGCCCAAAATGCTCCTGCAGGTCCAGCGAGAATGGCGGAATGGAGAGGAGGATGCCTAACAAGCCGGCTCCAAAGCTGATACCTAATGTTTTTACTGATCGAGACATCGCCAATGCCTGAGTCTGTTGAAATTAAATCCGATACCGGTCAACAATACCGAGAAACCGCTCGGCGAAGACCAATGCAGTTGTGAGTCAACAGGAACAGAGACTGCAAATAGCTTGTCGATTTTTGGTATCTTTCCATTCACAGCATGGAAAGATTATCAATACCTGCGCATTGAAGGCACCGCTATGGCGCTTTTACACCAATCCTTTTGATTGGCAACTATTTGAGTTTATAACAGTTTAATTGATCGTGGGGAGGTCTTTTCCTCAATCCAATTCAGATAGAAAGGAATGCGTCCACTTGGAGGAGTCGCTGTGCAGGCGCGCTGTCGTAATTGTATCGAATCAGGAATTCTGAAGCCGCGGCAGGTACAAGAGTATAACACAAATTTCTATCACCATCGCCATTCGCTGTCAATGCCATGATCGTTTATCGCTTTGCCTGAGGAGATACAGTCACAGGCCCGATAGAAATTCATTATCCCGCAAACCGAAGAGTTTCTGATCTCGCACGAAAGGAGGGAAGCGCGATCCATGTTCGGCATCGCCCTTGAAAAAGAAGTGGGGCAATGTCGATGCTTGCGACATTGCCCCGTTTAATCAGCCGATAGGATGAATCAGGAAAATTATTTTTCTTTTGGATGACATTTGGTGCAGGTCTGCGGAGCAGCCTTGGTCTTGTTCTTTTTGTTAAATTTCTTGTGGCAGCTGATGCAGTTATCGTGGATGGCCTCCGCGTGGTATTCCATCTCTTTCGCAGCGATCTCCTTCTTGGAAGCCTTGTTGGCCTTCATCTCTTTTTTCAGATCACCGGGCATCTTTCCGGGAATTTTATGGCACTCGATGCAGCTCTGCACATCATCGCCGAGTTTCAAGTCGTTTAAGGGTTTGCCCTTGGCATCGTGGTGGCATTCGCCACAGCCGATTTTATACTCTTCATTATGCTTCTTGTGGCTGAATGTCGAGATACTCTTGGTGTGCTCACTGTAGGCCTTGTTGTCCATCTGGATCACGTCCTGGACCTTTGTGCCCGCATAGATGGAGCCCGCAGCGAACATGATGGTTACACATACTGCTGCCAATACCATACCATTTCTTTTACCCATATCCACCGATCTCCTCTTGCATGATTGGTTAAACACCCTTCATCACTTCGCCTGAAATCTCTATCAATCCTTATGCACTCTGTCAATGGGAATTGAGACCAAGAATTACTAATGTATTTTCAAACAGTTATTAAATAGCTGTGAACTGATCCGGCATACGGGGGGAAATCAAACGGTATTGAAACCTCCCCGCGGCCCCGATGAGCCGGGTCTCTGCTTCGCTCCGACAAGCCGCGGGGAATGGTCTGCCGGCAGCAGCAGGGCTGCGCAGCACCGGATGTATCAATCGATTCCCCGTTCGCTCGCATCCCAGGCATTCAGACGGTCGTGCATCAAGCTGTCGATGGGGTTGCGGCACAGACAGTTGAACGACGGCAGCTCTTGGGGTTCAGCTGAAACGCATCCAGTGCTTGTCGATATCTGCTATAGATCCGGCCGGCAACAAAGCAGCCTTTAGAACGGGCTCACTGATCGCTGGCGCTCTCGGCTTCAGCAGCAGGTTCAGGCACTTCTTTTTTCTTACCAAAAATCCGGGCGCCAACGATACTGATTTCATACAACAGCATCAGCGGCAGGGCCATCATGATCTGCGTCACCACGTCAGGGGGTGTCAAAATGGCGGCTCCCACGAAAAAGAGCAACAGCGCGTATTTGCGGTTTTTCTTTAAAAAGGAAACGGAAACGATGCCCAGTCGCGCCATGAAGGTCAGCACCAGGGGCAACTCGAAAACCAATCCAAAGGCCAGAAGCAACTTGGCGGAAAAACTCAGATACTCCTTCATGGAGGGCATGGGGCGGATGGTCTCCGTGGCAAACCCCAAAAAGAATTGAAAACCGAATGGGAAGACGATGAAATAGCCGAACAGGGCGCCCCCGACAAAGAAAATAGACGAGAGAAAGACGATAGGAATCATCAGCCGCTTTTCCCGATCATAGAGGCCCGGCGCAACAAACATCCAGAACTGGTAGATGATCACCGGTGAGGCGACCATGAGCCCGGAAAGAAAGGAAACCTTGAGAAAGGTGAAAAAGGCCTCGGGCAACCCGGTGTAGATCAGGGTTTCCCCCTGTTTCATGACAGAAATCAGGGGATGAGTAAGAATCTGAAACAGCTTTTCCTTGAATCCGTATGAGAGGGCGAAACCGACACCAACGGCGACGAAACAGGTGATCAGTCGCTTGCGCAACTCTTCAAGGTGAGCGGTAAAGGGAATTTTGTCTTCCGTATTCTTTTCCTGATCGGCCACGTTCCTTACCCCTTGCGCGTTTCAGAATCCGGGTGAGAACCGGTGGCAGACATATCCCCGTCGGCTGGCGTGCCCCCATCGGAATCCGAAGCCTCCGTGTCCCGCTGGTCAAACGTTGCTTTCAGGTTGTCCATATCGTCGCCGTCAAGGCCTTCCGGTTTGCTGGCGTTAGGCGTTTCCTCCAGTATGGTAGAATTGGCCGATTGTTCATCCGCATCGCGGGTGAAGTCCTTGGATTCTTTTTGATCCTGCCTGCTGAGGTCGTCAAAGGCGGTTTTCACCTCTTTGAGTTCCGTATCGATCTGCATGCTCTCTTTCAGATCGCTGGTCGCCTTTTTAAATTCCCCCATGGCCTTTCCTAAGGACTTGGCCAGATCGGGCAGTTTCTTGGGCCCGATGACGATCAGGGCCACCGCCAGAATCAGGATCATTTCCGGCATTCCGATACCGAACATGAACGTCTCCTTTACTGCGCTTGAAGTGCATGCTTGCTGAAAGTGGCAACACTACTGGTTTTGACAGGGGGTGTCAAGGCTGGAACACGGCACTATTCCGCGAAATCAGACGCAAAATCAATCCCCTCCGGACCCCGGCTTAAGGAATCTCGGGAACCAACACCAACAGGTAAAACGAGCCTCTGTGCTGCATGTGGCCGGCCGCAATCTCCGCGTAGGGTCCGTTGCCCCAGAAGATATCCACCCGCCCCGGTCCCCGGATGGCCCCACCGGTGTCCTGGTTCAGGGCAAAGGCAGAAAAATCCATCCACCGATCGATGCGGCCGTTTCCGTCCACCACCGGTATCTGGGTTTGCAGGAAGGCCGGCGCGGCCATGGGAAAGACCCGGCGATCAACGGCAACGGATCGTCCCGGTGTTAGGTCCACGCCGATGGCGCCGATGGGGCCAGATGTTTCGGTTTTGAAAAAAACGTAGCTGGGGTTATGGTTGAGCACCGCGTCGACCTCGGCGGGGTGAGCCTGCAGATAGGCCTTGAGCCGCTGCATGGACATCTCCTCGGCCGGAATCTTACCCTGGTCGATAAGCAGCCGGCCGATGCTGCGGTAAGGCTGTCCGTTGGAGCCGTGGTAGTGCACCCGAAGAAAGGATCCATTGGTCAGGTAGATGCGCCCGGAGCCTTGAATCTGTAGAAAAAACAAATCAATGCGGTCATCCACCCAGGCGATGGGCGGCGCTTTTTGAGCAAAGCCCGTGTCCGCCTCGATGGCCTGCCGATCCGGGTAGGGCACCACGGCGTTGCCCTGGAGACGGCCGACGATCCGCTTGCCCTTGAGGTCTTCTGAAAAAAGAGAAAGGTCGATAACCATGAGATCCCCAGGCATGGCGTACACCGGATAGCGGTAGCGGGCGTCGGGGGTCAGGCTTCCCTTGAGGTGGGGTTCATAGTAGCCGGTAAAAAGCACCTGCCCGCTCTCCGGCCCCCCGCTTGATTGATACACCCGGTATCGGTCGGCAATAAAACGGTTGACTGCTGCCGGCCCGGGACTTGTTTCCACGAAATCCCCCAGTGTTTCCAGCGACCGAATCAGATGAAGGGCGCTGTAAGCGTCCTCTCCGAAGCGGAAGGTGCGCTCGGCAGGCACCCGGTTTAGATATTCCAGGCTTTTGCTGATGCCGTAGGAAAGGTTGTCCAGAAACAGACCGTCTGAAAAATCGGGATAATCCTGCACGGCCAGTCGGACCAGTTCCGCCGCAGGCTTGGCGGGTGGCTTTGGAAAAAAGGCGCAGCCCGCAGCCATTAAAATGGTCATGCCAAGGGTGAATCGCCTAACGGCAGAAAAGAATCGGTCTGTTTTTTTCATGGGGTGGCGTTTTCCCTGACAAACATGCCGCTCTTTCCGCCGGATTTTTTGAGCAGGCAGACGTCAGTGATGGTCATGGCTTTGTCGACAGCCTTGCACATGTCGTAAAGGGTGAGCGCCGCCACGGAAACGGCTGTGAGCGCCTCCATTTCAACTCCCGTCTGGTCGACAATACGCGCCGTTCCTTCGATGCGGATGGAATGACTGGCCGCGTCGGGAAAAAAATCCACCTGCACGTGGGTCAGGTTCAAGGGATGGCACATGGGGATCAGGTCTGCAGTCTTTTTAGCCGCCATCACCCCGGCAATGCGAGCCGTCTCCAACACATTGCCCTTTGATACCGTGCCGGCAGCAATGCGCTGGAACGTCTCCGCGGACATAAGGACCACGGCCTGTGCCACAGCGGTCCGCTGGGATGATTTTTTTTGGGTCACGTCCACCATGCGAACACGGCCTTTGTCATCGATGTGGGTCAGTTTGGGCATGTCTCCCTCCCGGTCCTGGAGAGCAATAGGTAGTTTCCACCCAGAAATGGTAGATTTTGGTTCAGGCCAAGGCCGCAGCGAAATCGAAACCGCAGGCGTAGTGCACTACGTCGAGGATAGCGCTGCAGCTTCACGACGTGCTCAATCGAGCGAGAACGCAGGCTTGGGCCGAAAGATGCCCTTTCTGGATGGGAACTATGTAAAAAACTCGGTCTTGGTGGTCACCGTTGTTTTAATGGCGTTAAGGGTATCGGTCAGGGCATCGATGACATTCTCGCGGATGTCCCCGGCCACTACCAGCAGCATCACGTCATCCCCGATGGAAAGATCTGTGTCGGCAGCAATCTCCACCTGAATATCCACGATACCCGGCCGAGATCGGTATTCGGCAAGCACCTTCGCCAGCCGTTCCCGAGCCACTGCAACCCGCAGTCCCGTTACTTTCCGGCCGTCGCGGGAAGTCGCCCGAACCACGCCGTTGTGGCACAGAATCATGCCTACCCGGTCGTAGGCCGGGTGCATCTTTATCTTTGAAATTATATGGTTCGTATTCATTTTCCCATTTTGCTCCTCAGCGATTACGTTTATAAAGGGCTTCCGCCCGTACCAGATCGGCGGGGGTGTTGACATTGAAAAAGGAGACCAGTTCAGGGTCCACTTTCCTCAGTTCGGCTTCGTCGACCGTTTTCAACCGAACTTTTCGAAACAACCCCTGGATCTTCAACTGGTCCCGCTCCAGCTGCCACACCATGGCCGGCAGGCAAGTTTTTTTATACACGGCAAACATCGGTTCGTAGCCGGCCGATGTTGATGGAATGACGATATCCGCTTTGCGCGTAATCGATTCCAGCAAGCGCTGAATCAACACGCCCTGAATAAACGGTGTGTCGCAGGCGGCAAAAAAAGCGTGTTCATGGGTGGCGGCGAACAGGCCCGCATGAAGACCATTGAGCGAACTGCGCACTGAATAGTGATCGGTAACGATCAGGGCATCAACATCCACGTAGGCCGCCGGGTCGTTGGTCACCAGAACGACCTGCTCGAACAACCGGGAATAAACGTCCAGAAGGCGATCCACGATTCGTTTTCCGCCGATGCGGATGAAGGCCTTGTTTTGTCCGTCAAACCGCTTGTTTAATCCGCCTGCCAGAATTACGCCGGTGCAGGGCAGCGCCATGAAATGACCCCCTCTTTCGCGCTTGAACATAGAAAAAAGCCTTTTTAATTGCAAGGATATTCACTTGCCATGGTGTGCCCCATGGGTTAGATAATGTCCATCTTGAAATTGATTCCATCCTTACTGAAGGGTGGTGATCTATTATCTTTAACACGGGGCGGGTAAAACATATGGGTGTACACCAGCATCGACATGCGGCGCCGGCATCGGTCGGCGTGGGCATCCTGTCGGTTTCCACCACCCGAGCGATCGAGAACGACGAGAGCGGCCGGTGGATTGCCCGGCGGGCCAAAAAAGAGGGGCACGATGTCCGGTTCCACCAAGTGGTCACCGACGACATCAATGCCATTCGCGATGCCGCCTTAAGGGCCATCCGCAACCACGGACTTCAGGCCCTGTTGGTCACCGGCGGCACCGGCATCACACCCACAGATGTCACCATCGAAGCCATCAAACCCCTTTTTACCAAAGAGATGACCGCATTCGGGGCCCTCTTCGCCCAGCTCAGCTACGAAGAGATCGATTCCGCTGCCATCCTCTCTCGTGCAGCAGCCGGCGTTATCGGTGGTACCGTGGTCTTCTGCATGCCCGGTAGTAAAAAAGCCTGTCAACTGGCCTGCAGGGCACTGATATTTCCCGAGCTGGGGCATGTGGTGGCCCATGTAAAGTAGAAGCCATCTCAAAAATGTCTTCTGGCCCAATCTCTGCGTTGGTTCCTCGTTCCAAGTCCTCGACATACTTAATGTATGCCTGCGGGTTGAAACAAGGCCCCGCCTTGACCTTAAACCAGAATCCTATTTTTGAGACAGCTTCTATTGCCCATCCGGAAACGGTCTTTTTGTTGTCATCCCCGCACAGGCAGGGATCCATTGGTTTTTTGGGTTTTAGACTCCCGCCTGCGCAGAAGTGACAAAGCTGGGAACTTTTACGAGAACGTCTATCAAGACAACAACGAAACAAACACCGTTGGTTTGAGGATGAAAATGACCGATACAGAAAAAACCGGAACCCCGTCGCTGACCGTCAAAGCGCTTCAGGCTGCCGTGGACCGATGGATCAAAACCTACGGCGTGCGCTACTTTGCCGAAATGACCAACCTGGCTGTGCTGATGGAAGAAGTCGGGGAGCTGGCCCGGATCATTTCCCGGACCTATGGGGAGCAAAGCTTCAAGGGAAAAGATCACACAACGGATCTTGGCGATGAACTGGCCGATGTGCTCTTCGTTCTCGTCTGCATCGCCAACCAGACCGGTGTAGATCTGGAAATCGCTATTTCAAAAAACCTGCAAAAAAAAACCGCCCGTGACAACCGCCGCCATCGCAACAATCCCAAATTGACCTCCTAACCTCGTGTCTGTCCAGAAACGAGGATTTTTGTTCGAAATCAAGGCCTGCGAAAAATTTTACCGGCGGCATATGGTTGATATCCCGAGGATAAAATTATTTCCATAACGCAGATATCGGGCAAAAAGACCGTTTCTGGATGGGCACGAACCTATATGCCGTGGTCGCTTGCCATCTTGCAGATGAGTTGTTGCTGCATGCCCGTGAGCGGACAAAAAGGCGAGTTGTCGTATGTCGTATCCCGGTTTTCCACCACCAGGACCATGGCGTCCGGGCTGAGCGAATGGGTGTGCCAGACTGATTGTCTGACGTTGTAGACCGTTTGAGGCCGCATGAGTTGAGCATAGATCGCGGAAATCGAAGCACGATCACCTTCGCCCAGGAACAGGATACACCGGCCCCGAAGCAACACGAAGACCTCATCGGTGGCATCGTGGCGCTGCATGGCCTTTATGTTTTCCGGCCGTAGATCGTCGCTGTAATTCAATATGGCCACCCGCCAGGCACTAAAGTCAACCAACGGGAGGTATCCCGCGTCCGAGTGGGTGTGGACGCCGAGCAGGGATTCTGGGATAGACATGACCGGCCTCTCTATGCTTTGGGAGGAAGCGTCCGGGCAAAAGCACCTGCCTTCTGCAGCCATGCCGTTAACGCATCTTCGGTTTCAATGCCTCTCGGTCCGATCATCACCCAACCTTTCATCGGCCGACCGGTAATGTCGAAGGGTCGGGTATGCGCTTTTTTCAACGCCTTGGCGGCGGCCGCTTCACCCAGGCGCAAGAATTAGAAAGTTCTGGTAGACCCCGCAGAACATGTTCCCGTGGATCAGATGACAGACCCCACCGAACATCTTTTTGGCGGAAACACCTTTCCTGCCTTCGATGGACGACAGGATCCGATTTTCCAACGTCTCATCGTAGGCCTCCACCCACCTCCGCTGGGTTAAAAAGATTGCTGTTAAGGGATGCGGCTAAGGAATTGTCGCATTTTAAATGTCGGTTGTCCAGACTCAAGGCCGGCACGGCGCCCATCAGGGCATTGGTGAGCAGTACCGTGTCGGCATCCAGGACCGCATCGGAACCAATCGGGCGGTCCTCAATAGAAAATCCCATCGCACGCAGTCGCCGGCAAACCGCCGCCTGCATCACGCCGGGCAACACGTGGGAAGACCGGGGGCGGGTGACCGTCTTGCCCGAAACCACCAGAATGCTGGCTGAATTGGTTTCCGAAAACGTGCCGTCCGGGTTCCGCACAACCGCCTCATCCGCGCCCTTTTCCCGGGCCCAGGCAGCCGCCTGATGGTAGTATAAATAGTTCAGGGTTTTGTGGTCTGCCAGCGGGGACATCCGCCGGTGTGGATAGGTTGCCAGTTTCAATCCAGTTGCCCCCAGGGCCGTCAAACGATGGGTGTAAGGCCGGGCGGTTACCAGCAGGCTGCCACGATATCGGGGGCGGCTTTCATCACCCCGGGTAGCCAGGATCTTTAGCGCTACCGGTGCATCGCCCAAGCTGTTTTTTTCGATAACCTGGGCGACGATCGCCTTCCAGGTCAGGTCTGGCGGCACACCACCAAACAGGGCTGACCAGGTCCGGTTGAACCGATTCAGGTGTGCCCGCAAGCGGCAAGCATGCCCTTTTTCCACGCGGATCGTCTCGAAAAAACCAAATCCGTATTGAAGTCCCAGGTCGGATACAGCCACGGTCGCCTGCTCCTGGCGGATTAAGCGCCCGTCCTGCCACACCCAAATACCTGAAGCGGTTCCGTTCGCCGGCTTATCCCTCGATTGCGTGAGCACCGACATCAGCGTCTGTCCCTTGTGAAGGGTTTCCTCATACTCGTCCTCTGGGTCGGAATCATAGACAATGCCGCCCCCCACGGAAAAAACAAGGCGGTTGCCGATAATGGTAGCCGTACGGATGGCGACGGACAAGTCCATGGTGTCGTGAAAACTGATATACCCGATGGATCCGGTGTAGACATGGCGGCGAAGGGTTTCCAGTTCATCGATGATCTCCATGGAACGGATCTTGGGGCATCCGGTTATTGAGCCTCCTGGAAAGGTGGCCCGAATCAGGTCCACGGAATCCTTTCTCTCGGCAAGCGTTCCCTCCACGACGGAAACCAGATGGTAGACGTTCTGGTATGCTTCCAGGCGTTTGTGCTGGGCCACCACGACCGAACCGCCGGCGCACACCTTGCCGATGTCGTTGCGCAGCAGGTCCACGATCATGGATAGCTCGGCATCATCTTTGGGGCTGTGGGCCAACGCAGACTTCATCTCCCGGTCTTCTTCCGGCGTCTTCCCTCGTGGACGGGTGCCTTTGATGGGACGGGTTTCAATCCGACTGCCGTTGCGAAGCAGAAACCGCTCCGGACTCGTGGATACGATCTGATGATCTCCGGCATTGACGTAGGCGAAAAAGGGAGCAGGATTCATCTGATACAGGGCTTTGAATAGACTGTAGCTGTTGCCCTCAAAGCCCATTTCAAACCGCTGGGACATATTTACCTGATAAACGTCACCGGCAGCAATGTATTCCTTGATCCGCTTAACCGACGAGGTGAAATCGGAACGGGTGAAATTTGACGTCAATGACTGCCCGGTTCCTGAAAATTCGCCGGATGGCAAAGGCGGGGATCTCAACGCGTGCTTGAAATCTTCTATGGCCGCACTTACCACATTACGCTCCTGGCCCTGGCGAACCGGTGCATGAACCTCGGTTGCGCCGCTGGCCTTGTCGTGCACCACGATCAGTGACGGGGCAAAAAAGCAAAGCTGGGGAAGCCCAAGGTCATCGAGGGTGGTTCGTGGCAGGATCTCCAGGCCGTCTTTCAGGTCGTAGGATAGATATCCGAAGAGGCCGGCGGCAACGGGCCCCACGGTGTCGCCAAGGTTCAGACGGCAGCAGGCCAGAACCGTTTCAAGACAATCCAGCGGTGCTTGTGACGCCACATGGGTCGTCCCGTCTATGACGACCGTCGTTTCCCCAGGCCATCCGGTGAGCGAGAGCCAGGGATGGATGCCCAGGATATGGTAACGGGCGCAGTCCAAGTCTCCGCCACTGAGCAGCACCACCGCACCGGGTTCGTGGGCGAAACGAGCCGCCATATCCGCGAAGGGTTCTTCCAAGTGAACCGATTCAGTCCTAACCCCGGTAATGCGGGGGAAATTGGTGCTCACAGGTTTCAACAGGCCCTCGCTTGGGCGGTTATCCTGCTGTGCGTCTCCTCAGGCTGAAAGGGTGTGGCTGCCCGCGGTCGTTCCTCTGTCGCCAGATCGCTTTTCAGCGGGCCCAACCTCAGGAAGTTCTCAACCAGGGTGAATCCATGTTCCGTCAGAAAGCTTTCCGGGTGAAATTGTAGGCCGTGAAGTGGGAACCGCCGATGGGACAACCCCATGATCGTCGCATCCGCTGTGCGTGCGGTAACCACAAGGTTCCGCTCGACGGCTGCCTCCGACGGCTGCACCACCAGCGAGTGATACCGGGCGACCTTCAACGGGGAGGGCATTTGTGAAAAAAGTGCTTCCTGATGGTGATAAACCTGGCTGGTTTTGCCGTGCATGGGTGCCGGGGAGCGGATGGTGAGGCCGCCGAAAACTTCATTGATGCACTGCATACCCAGACAAATACCCAAAATGGGGGTCGTTTGATAAAACGCCTTGATCAGCGCCTTGGAGATGCCCGCGTGAACCGGGTCCTTGGGTCCCGGACTGATCAGCACATAGTCCGGCCTCCCAGCCTCCGCCTGGCCCAGGGTAATTTGGTCGCTGCGATGAACCTGGATAGCCAGGTCGTAATGCATGAACATCTGCACCAGGTTGTATGTGAATGAGTCGTAGTTGTCGATGACGAGCAGCTTGGCCATCATTGCCTCCTTACCAAATAAAAACAGCCACCCCGCTTGAGCCTGGGTGGCTGATGCCTGTTGCATAACTCAATAACTATGGCGCCCAAATGGGCGGACGCCTGTCAACGTTTATCGATTCTCAGTAGCGGATATGGCCGAAACGGTCAAGTAAAATGACACCCGGTGCCGTTTTGACTTTAATTTCACCCCCGGTCTGGGTGTCGTTGATGGCTTCTGACAGGTGGTTCCGGATTCAATCCGTGAAAGATCCATCCGGTCGCCAATGGTGAAAATCAGTCCCTGGGTTTTTCCCTTGGCCCTGGAGAGCAGGTGTTCCTCCGATTCCCTTTATCGCCATACTCATTACTTCTCAGGTGCGGCATCACCGTTTTGGCACCGGTATCCTCGTAAATCGCTCTGATGTTCAGATGATCGAGCGCCGCTTCCCCCCGATGGCTGGTCACCTCGACGGCAGCATCGTTGAAGAGGATGATCTTTCCGGTCATGTCGGAGGCGATCACCCCGTCACAGGCGCTTTGAAGCAATTTATATAAAAAACTGTTGGCCTGGGGATTTCGCCGCCCATCGTCATGGATTCGGCAGTGTTCTATTACGGCAAGGACTGAAGCCACTGCTGGTAAGCTTCCCATTCCATAGGGAGCAGTTGTTTTTTCTTGTTGTTGCAGGACTTGCACGCCGGAACCACATTGCCCTTGGTGCTTTTCCCCCCTCTGGCCACCGGGACGATGTGATCCATGGTCAGCTCGGCCGAAGGTATCCGACTGCCGCAATAATGGCAACGGCCTTTGGCACATCTCCGTTTCCACCACTGGGACTGCCTCAATTCCCGGGCTTTTTGTCGCTCTCGCTTGAGGTCCTGCTCATCCAGATCATAGGCATAAGGCTTCATTGCATCTCCTTGGCCGCCGTTGTCGTGGATGACCGGCTAGCCGCCAGCCCCAAACCGACCAGCCAGTTGTCTATCTCAGCCTGCAGCATCGCATAGAAACGGGCAGATCCCCCCAAACCGGTTCTGCCGAAGAAGTAATTGATCTCCAGAAAAAGCGGTTTCAGATCGTTTTTTGTGGGCCCGCATTTGTCAAAGATAAAATCGAACCCGGCCAGGTTGATTCGAGACTGCTGGCAGAAGCCGCGGGTCAGGGCCAGAGCCTTCTGACGAAGGTTCGGGTCTGATTCGGTATCGATGCGTGCACCTTGGGCCAGACCGGTGCCAAAAATACCGGGATTGTCCTGAATTCTCCAGTAGGCCATCTGAGTCTGTCCGATTACGGCAACCCGCAACGTGCGATTTGAATCGGCGACCCGGGTCTGCATGACAAACCCCCGCTGACCAGACTGTTCATAAATCTCCGCTATTGATAGGGCTCGCGCCAAGTCGGCTTGTGACTCGAGTAGAGAAACCGTGTCCCCTTCCCCCCCCCAATCCAACTTGAATACGAGGGGAAAACCAGCATCGATAACCTTTGATCCACAACGCTGGAAGTGCTTCGTATCATCAAAAACCCAAGTGCGGGGATGGGGGGCCCCAAGGGCCTGAAAGAGTCTGGCCTGACCGGTTTTTCCTGGATATTGAAATCGTGCATCATAGTCGGGAAAGACATGGGTGCAATTTTGTCTGGCCATACGGTAAAGTGACTCCCGGCATCCCTGGGGCAGAATGACGGCATCCGCGGCAACGATGGCCGCCAGATCTTTTTCATCCGGATCCCTGCCGGCACAAAGCGTGTTGCTGTCGGCCTCGAAGCAGGGATGAAAAGAGAGAATCATCAGTACCCGAACTTGCGTAAGGCTCTGGTGTCTCGGGTCCAGTTTTTCTGCACCCGCACAAAAAGTTTGAGAAAAACCTTGCTGCCAAGCATCTCCTCGATCTCCTGCCTGGCCGCCTCGCCAATCTGCTTGAGCTTGGTGCCCTGTCTGCCGATAACGATGCCCTTTTGAGAGTCCCTTTCCACATGGATGGTGGCGTGAATCCGAATCAGCGCGCCTTTTTTCTCTTCCTTGAAGGTATCGATGGTAACTGCCACGGCATACGGAATTTCTTGGCCGGTAAGCCGGATGGCCTTTTCCCGAACCATTTCGGCGGCAATGAAACGTGCCGGCAGGTCCGTCAAACTCTCGGGAGGAAAAAACGGCGCCCCGGCGGGAAGGGTGGCTTCCATGGCATCCATCAACCGGTCCACCTGTTCGCCGTTTTGGGCGCTGATGGGAACGACGGCTGCAAATGGAATCAACCCGGACCAGCGTTCGATCTGGGACAGCAGGGCGGGTCGCTTGACCTGGTCGATCTTGTTCAGGGCCAGCAGCACAGGGAGCCGCTGTTGGGAAAGCTTGTCAAGCAACAGCCGTTCCGACGGTTCGTCAGGCGTCTGGGCATCCACCACCAGAAGGACAAGATCCACTTCCGACAGGGTAGACAGGGCCGC
>Ga0055584_100003267_pt1 | contig 16022 bp, 18 predicted proteins | sample OSDHelmetaG_FD_58716 | JGI IMG/M metagenome (GOLD analysis project Ga0055584, IMG submission 58716) | Pelagic marine sediment microbial communities from the LTER site Helgoland, North Sea, for post-phytoplankton bloom and carbon turnover... | ecosystem: Environmental > Aquatic > Marine >... | reverse complement strand
CAGCTACAGCACGTCGTGGACGTAATCAACGATGTTAGTGCTCCCCTGCTGGACGGGGCCGATGCGATAGGTAATATGCGCGTACTCGACGCGATTTACGAAATGGCGGGCATGCCGTCAAGCTCGAGAATGGCTGGCAGGAACTTATGATAAAAACGGATGTTGTTATCGTCGGAGCGGGGCCCTGTGGCCTGTTCCAGGTGTTCGAACTCGGCCTGCTTGGCCTGCAGGCCGAGGTCGTCGACTCGATCAGCCAGCCCGGTGGCCAGTGCGCCGAGCTGTATCCTGACAAGCCCATCTACGACATACCGGGCATACCCGTTTGCACGGGCAACGAACTGACGCAGAACCTGCTGCAACAAATCGAGCCCTTCAGCTACGGCATGCACCTCGGTGAGGAGGTTGCTGAAGTCCGGCCGACCGGTGAGACGTTTTATGTCAGGACAGGCAACGGGACCGAGTTCGAATCCAAAGCAATCGTGATTGCCGCCGGGGTTGGCTCGTTCCAGCCGCGGCCGCTGCGTGCAGCGGGTGTGGATGAATTCGCCGGCAGCTGTGTGCACTACCGGGTCAGAGATCCGCAGCAATTTGCAGGCCAGAAGCTCGTGATACTCGGCGGCGGCGACTCGGCGCTGGACTGGGCGCTCGAACTCGTTAATGTTGCCGAGCGCATCACCCTGGTGCATCGGCGCGACGAATATCGTGCCGTTGAAGCGTCCGTCGCGAAAATGAGAGAACTCGTTGCGACCGGCAGGATGGACGTCATCGAAAACGCGAAGGCGACCGAGCTGCAGGGTGAGAGCGGCATGCTGGCAGCGGTCGTCATCGAGAACAAGGCGGGTGAGTCTTTCACGGTAGATGCCGGGCATGCCCTGGTGTTTTTCGGCCTGGCGCCGAAGCTTGGACCGATCGCGGATTGGGGGCTGGATATCAATCGCAAAACGATCAACGTCGATACCGAGAAGTTCGAAACCTCCACGCCGGGCATCTATGCCGTTGGCGATATCAACTATTACCCGGGCAAGAAAAAGCTCATCCTGTGTGGCTTCCACGAAGCGGCGCTGGCAGCGTTTGCGATCAAGCAGCGCATCGAACCTGGCAGGAAGGTGCACGTGCAGTACACGACGACGAGCCCGATCATGCATGAACGCCTGGGTATTCCGGACGCCGAGTAGAGGGTCGTTACGCTACTGTACCGATGCCCAGTGACTGTCCGTCGCGACCATCGTCAGCACCTCGTATTGGGCGACGATTTCATTATCCTGGTTGGTCACCTCGGCGTCCCAGCGTACTTCGCCGTAACCGCTATCGCCACGTAAGGTCTTCTGCTTGCAGGTAAGCCGCACGGCCATCAGATCATCGTAATTAAGCGGTGTCAGGAAGCGCAGATTGTCGATGCCGTAGTTCGCGAGTACAGGACCGAAATCCGGGTCCACGAACAAGCCTGCGGCAAAGGCAACGATCAGGTAGCCGTGGGCGACGCGGCCCTCGAAGAACGGATTTTTCGCGGCTGCGGCCTCGTCTGTGTGCGCGTAGAACGTGTCGCCCGTGAACTCAGCGAAGTGGTCGATGTCCTCGAGTGTCACCTTGCGGGCTTCGCTTTGGAAAGTGTCGCCGAGTTCGAGCTGTTCGAAGGTCTTGCGGAACGGGTGTACGCCGGGATCCTGCTCGTGCGCGCCGCGGATCCAGCGCCGGCCGATCACCGACAGAGTTTCCGGCGAGCCCTGCACCGCGGTGCGCTGCATATAATGCAGCACGCCTCGTATCCCACCCATTTCCTCGCCGCCGCCGGCCCGTCCGGGGCCGCCATGAACGAGATGGGCGAGCGGAGATCCGTGTCCCGTGGATTCACCCGCGCAGTGCCGATTAACGACAAGCATGCGACCGTGATACGCGGCCGTGCCGAGGATGAGTTCGCGGGCGACGTCGTTGTCGTTGGTGACGATGGAGCCGACCAGGCTGCCCTGGCCGAGTTTTGCGAGTTCGATCGCCTCCTCGAGATTATCGTAGGGCAACACGGTACTGACAGGGCCGAACGCTTCGACCGAATGCACGGCTGCGGCTGTCAGCGGCTTGTCACACAGCAGCAGCGTCGGCATGAAGAACGCGCCTCGGCTGGCGTCGGCACCGACGACGTCGAAGTCGTCATTGCCGCCGAAGACTATATTTGCCTCGGCCGACAGATCGGCGACACGCGCGCGCACTTCGTCGCGCTGTCCCTGGCTAGCGAGAGCACCCATGTCGACGTCCCTGTTACCAGGATCGCCGATGCGGATTGCACCAAGCACTGCGGCCAGCGCGCTGACGACGTCGCCGGCAATCGCCGAAGGTGCAATGATGCGGCGGATAGCGGTACATTTTTGCCCGGCTTTCAAGACCATCTCATTGCGTACTTCGTTGATATAGAGTTCAAACTCGGGCGTGCCCGGGGTCGCGTCGGGCCCGAGGATCGACATGTTGAGTGAGTCGGTTTCGGCGGTGAATGCAACCGACTCGCTGATGACACGCGGATGCTGCTGCAGCATCTCGGCCGTGTATTTCGAACCCGTGAACGCAATCGTGTCCTGGCAGTCGAGATGAGCAAACAGATCGCCCACGCCGCCGCAGATCAGCTGCAGGCTGCCCTTTGGGAGGATTTCTGATTCGATTATTCGGCGCACCATGAGTTCGGTGAGGTATGCCGTGCTCGAGGCCGGCTTGACGATAGCCGGTACACCGGCCAGCAAAGTTGGCGCGAGCTTTTCCAGCATGCCCCAGCACGGGAAATTGAACGCATTGATATGGATCGCGGCGCCGAGCTTCGGTGTACAGATGTGCTGGCCCACAAACGTACCGTTGCGCGATAGCTGCTCGACGTTGCCGTCGAGGTAGACATGATCGTTCGGCATCTCCCGGCGGCCCTTGCTCGAAAACACGAACATCGTCGATATTCCGCCGTCGATATCGGGCCAGCTGTCGCGTTTCGTCGCGCCGGTCTGCGTCGACAGCGCGTAAAACTCTGACTTTATTCCATTGAGATGTTGCGCGAGCGCCTTGAGCCTGTCGCTGCGTTCGTGAAAGGTGAGCTTGCGGAGGTTCGGTCCGCCGACCGATTTCGCATAGTCGAGGATGGCTTTGAAGTCGAGCCCATCGCTCGTAATCGCGGCGACCGGTTCGCCAGTGACCGCAGAGGTCAAAATGCGGCCATCACCGTCGCCGTTCACCCAGCGATCCCGAACGAGATTACCTAGCTTGATCATAGATACAAAATAAAAGTAGATTTGATAAAAGTTGTATCACAATATACGGTTCGACACTTACAGCGCAAGCAGGTCGGTCCATGACCATCGAATCCGCCAGCCGTAAACTCGTCGCCGAGTTCAGATCACGACGTACCCTGCGTACCGGCTCGCTGATTACGACAGTATTCGGTGATTCAATTGCACCGCGCGGCGGTACGGTGTGGCTAGGCAGCCTGATCGCGGTCATGAATGAGTTCGGCGTAAGCGAGCGACTCGTACGTACGTCGGCGTTCCGGCTCGTGCAGGACGGCTGGTTACAATCGACCTTGATAGGACGCCGCAGTTATTACAGTTTGACGGTCACGGGCAGGGAGCGCTTCGAGCAGGCGACGCATAAGATTTATGGCGAACCCGTAACGACCTGGGATCACAACTGGTGCCTGATCCTGCTCAGTGACCTTGACCCGGGCACCAAGGACGTTGTCCGCAAGGAACTCGGCTGGCTCGGATTTGGCACGTTGTCGACGAATACGCTTGCGCATCCGAAGCCCGAATATGCTGATCTAGACGCAACCCTGGTGCGGCTGGGCGTTGCTGACAAACTTGTCATGTTGTCCGCGCAGACGCTGCGCAATGAAGCCCCAATGCGCAAACTCACCCAGGCGAGCTGGAATCTCGACGAGATCGACGGGCGTTATGCGAGCTTTGTCAGGCGCTTTCGGCCGCTGATCGCGGCCTACGGCAAGCAGGCCGAGGTAGAGCCGAAGACTGCGTTCCTCGTGCGCACGTTGCTGATCCAGGAATATCGCAAGGTGTTGCTGCGCGATCCGCAGCTGCCGGCCGAGCTTTTGCCGGCGGGCTGGCACGGCACCGCTGCCTACCAGCTCTGCCGCAATCTTTACATTGCCGTATTCCGGCAGGCCGACGACTACCTGTCGACAATGATGGAGACCGCGGACGGGCCATTGCCACCACCGTCGCCTGGCTTCATGCAGCGTTTCGGCGGTCTTGATACATGACATCGCCGAGGAGGTGAGGGCAACGATGGAAGAGCTTGAGCGAGCACGCCGCTGCGCGGCAACGATGGTTGCGAATGACAGATCCTCGCAAGCTCTTGGCATCGACATCGATGTGCCGGAGCCCGCAACCGCCATTGCGACTATGTGCGTGCGTGAAGACATGCTTAACGGCTTCGGTATCTGTCATGGCGGACTCGTGTTCACGCTCGCCGATACGGCCTTCGCGTTTGCCTCTAATGCGTATGACGATCTGACGGTTGCGGCGTCCGCCAATATCGATTTCCTGCGGCCATCCAGACTCGGTGACACGCTGCGCGCGGTAGCTCGCGAAGATCGGCGGGGCCGGCGCAACAGTTTTTATACGGTCGAAATCCACAACCAGGACGATGAACTGATCGCCATATTTCGAGGCCGATCGGTAAGCCGTGGCGAGTCGATCCTCGATACCCAGAAGTGATACATAAAGTATTGAAAAAACATAAAAAGTGTGACACATTGGCGCGACGAGTATAAACGAATCGCAGGCACGCACGTGCACGTGCGTTCCCTGGCGGGTGACGACTGGAGCTGCGCTGATGTACACACAAGGTCTGGACCAAAAGGGACAGCCGGAAGGCGAGCGAGACGCTCGCGAGACGCCGCAACAGCTGGCGGCTTTCCAGCGGCGCATTGATGCCGAAGAGAAGATTGAGGCCAAGGACTGGATGCCGGAGGCGTACCGTCGCACTCTGATTCGACAGATCTCGCAGCACGCGCACTCCGAAATCATCGGCATGCAGCCGGAGGGCAACTGGCTGACGCGGGCGCCGTCTCTGCAGCGCAAAGCGATTTTGCTGGCAAAAATTCAGGACGAGGCGGGTCACGGTCTGTATCTATACAGCGCGGCCGAGACGCTGGGCGTCTCCCGTGAGCAGATGGTCGCGGATCTACTGGCCGGCAAAGCCAAGTACTCGAGCATCTTCAATTATCCAACGTTGACCTGGGCAGACATTGGTGCGGTCGGCTGGCTGGTGGATGGCGCAGCGATCATGAACCAGATTCCCCTGTGCCGCTGCTCATACGGTCCGTACTCGCGGGCGATGGTACGCATCTGCAAGGAAGAAAGTTTTCACCAGCGCCAGGGCTACGACATCCTCGTAAAACTCTGCGCTGGCACAAAAGCACAGAAGGCCATGGCACAGGATGCACTGAACCGCTGGTGGTGGCCGTCGCTCATGATGTTTGGTCCGAGCGACAAGGACTCCATGCACTCGGCGCAGTCAATGGCCTGGAAGATCAAACGCTTCTCGAACGACGAACTCAGGCAGAAGTTTATTGACGTTACGGTACCGCAGGCGGATTTTCTCGGGCTTAAGGTGCCGGATGAGGCCTGCGTTGTCGATGACGAGACCGGCCACTACGCGCACGGAGATATCGACTGGCAGGAATTCATCGACGTGATCTCGGGTAACGGTCCCTGCAATGAACAGCGGCTGGCCAATCGGCGCAAAGCCCATGACGATGGGGACTGGGTGCGCGAAGCCGCGCACGCATATGCCGGGAAAATCGCTGCGCGGGCCGCCGCGTAACAGGATGCGAGGCGCTTGTGAACCGGCACTGGCACCTGGCCCGGATCGCGACAAGAGACCGCTCCTAAAGGAGAAACCGCTATGACAAACAAGGAATGGCCGCTGTACGAAGTCTTCATCCGCTCAAAGTCGGGGCTGAGCCATCGGCACGCGGGCAGTATTCACGCGGCTGACGATCAGCTGGCGCTTGACGCGGCGCGAGATACGTACACACGCCGGAATGAGGGCGTGAGTATCTGGGTGGTTCGATCGAGCGAGATTGTAGCCTCGGATCCGGCCGAAACGGCCGCGTTCTTCGAGCCGGCCGCGGACAAGATCTACCGACATCCGACGTTTTACGAGATGCCCGAGGGCGTCGAGAACCTGTGAACGCGGAACAGGCATTGCTCGCGTATGTGCTGCGCCTTGGCGACAACGCCCTGATCCTGGGTCAGCGCATGGTGGAGGTCGTTGCCGCATACCCGGAACTCGAGGAAGAGCTTGCGAATGCGAACTTTGCGCTCGACTACATCGGTCAGGCACGCATGTTCTATAGCCTGGCGGCCGAACTCGAAGGCAAGGGCAGGACGGAGGACGAGCTGGCGTTTCTTCGCGCCGAAAACGAATTCCGCAATGTCCTGCTGATCGAACAGCCGAATGGTCATTTTGGCGACTCGATCGCGAAGCTCGTGCTCTTCGACGCGTTCTACCTGTTACTGCTCGAGGCATTGCAGAACAGCACGGCTACGCGCGTCGGCGAAATTGCGGCGCGAGCCGAGAAGGAGATTCGCTATCACCTGCGGCATAACTCGCAGTGGCTCGTTCGTCTGGGCGATGGCACGGATAAGAGCCATGGGCTCGTCCAGGAATCGATAAACAGCCTGTGGAAATACACGGGTGAACTGTTTACGGCTGACGACGTTGACCAGACATTTGCCGGCGAATTCGGCGGCCCGGACCTCGCGGCTATCCGTGAGCAATGGACGATCAAGGTCAAGGCGATTCTCGATGAAGCGACACTGACGATGCCTGAGGATGGCTTCATGGCGTCCGGGGGCAAGCAGGGACGGCACACTGAGCACTTCGGATTCATGATTGCCGAAATGCAATATCTGCAGCGCGCCCATCCGGGGGCGAGTTGGTAACCGCGACCGCCGGACGTGACGAGATTCTGGTCTGGCTCAGCGAAGTCGCCGACCCGGAGATACCCGTATTGTCGATTACTGATCTGGGTATCGTGCGCGATGTCGAGGTCGATGATTGCGTAACGGTCGCGTTGGCACCGACCTATTCGGGTTGTCCGGCAACCGAGGTGATCGAGCAAAGCGTGATAGCGGCACTGCATGATCGCGGCGTGGCCGAGGTCAGGATCAGGCGGGTACTGGCACCGGCCTGGACGACCGATTGGATTTCGGCTGAAGGTTGCGCCAAGCTGAGAGACTACGGCATCGCGCCGCCCGAAAAAGGTGGTAGCAAACGCGAACTGCTGTACGGGCAACGGCGGATTCCCTGCCCGCGATGTGAGTCGACGAATACGCTGGCGGTCAGCGAGTTCGGCTCGACGGCCTGCAAGGCGTCGTACAAATGCAACGACTGTCTCGAACCGTTCGAGTATTTCAAATGCATTTAGGCCATTAACCTAAGCTGCGAACTCCCCATGAAGGAATTTCACCCACTAACCGTTCAGAGTATTCGTCGCGAGACCAGCGACTCTGTGCGTATCGCCCTCGCCGTACCGGCGGATTTCGCGGACGACTACGGGTTTCTGCCGGGACAGCATCTGCCTTTCGAGGTCACGATCGACGGCAAGAAACTGCGACGTACCTATAGTATTTGCTCGGCTTTAGGCGAACAGCCGCTCGAGATCGGCGTGCGCGTGCAACCGGGTGGCAAGTTTTCCGAATTTGCGGCCAGCCAGTTGCAGGTAGGGGAGACGCTCGCCGCGATGCCGCCGACAGGCCGGTTTTATATCAAACCCGATGCCAACAACGAGAAAGACTACGTGGCGTTTGCCGCGGGCAGCGGAATCACACCGATACTTTCGATGCTCAAGTCCATACTCAATACCGAGCCCAAAAGTCGTTGCATACTGTTTTACGGCAATCGCAAGCAGTCGACGACGATGTTTATCGACGACCTGTATGCGCTCAAGAACCTGTACCCACAACGTTTGCAGTTAAATTTTGTGTTCAGTCAGGAAGAGCAGGAGTTCGAGCCTATGGCCGGGCGCCTCGACGCGGATAAAGTGCACGAGTTATACCGCCATTTCGGCGCCGGGCTACAGGTCACCGATGCGTTCGTGTGCGGACCGGATTCGATGATTCAAGATGTCACCAAAGCGCTAGGCGAACTCGGCATGGACGACGCCCACATTCACTCCGAGCGTTTCGGTGTGCCGCGCAAGTTTGCACCGGCTGCTCGCGAAACGCCCAATGCAGCCGCGCACTCGAAGATTACGATCATCATGGACGGCCACAAGAAGTCGTTCGACATGCACCACAACGACCCGAATATCGTGGACGCGGCCGCAGAACACGGCATCGAATTGCCTTATTCATGCAAAGGTGGCGTTTGCGCGACCTGCCGCTGTCATCTGCGCAAAGGCCAGGTGACGATGGCCGTAAACTATGGCCTGGAACCCTGGGAGGTAGAAAAAGGATACGTCCTTGCGTGCCAGTCACGACCCATCAGCGACTCGGTTACGCTCGACTACGACAGGACCTGAGTCCGCCAGTCGCAGTCTTCGACCCTGGACTACGGCTGCAGCCGCCAGGAACCGTCGGCCTGCAGGCAAGCCGTTCCGTAGACCTCCTGGCCCGGCTCGCCGCCCACCGTTGCATCCAGTGTGAACTCTCGGCACGGTCCGCTGCCGGTTGCAAACGTGCGTGTTGGTGTGACTTCGTAAATGTTTCCGTTATCCGGGTTCGTCCAACGAGTTGTCTCACCCGTGCGAGAGTCATTAAGCGTCTGCGCCGTGTACATGCGGTCATTCTGATCCATCGTCTGACCGACGTGGCGGCCGATCATGCTGCCGGCCATGGTGCCGACAATAATCGCGACCGTCTGGCCTGAGCCTTCGCCGATCTGTGAGCCGATGACACCGCCGATGACGCCACCGATGATCTCGCCCTGCTGTTCCTGCGTCGTGCCGCAGGCACTGAATTGCATGCAGCATGCGCAACACAAGACAAGTACGAACGTTGCTTTAGTGTCCACTTTGCATCCCTCGATGGCCTGCGTTTGTGACAGGCCGGTAATTGCCTAATTGTTCAGCGCGCCTTGCTCGATCCAGGCGCGAACTGTCTCGACATACTCTGTGGGTAAAGCGTTGCCGCGGCCTTCGGCCATCGCCTCGTCATGATGCGGTGGCATATGGATTTCGCGCCCGGTCTTGTGCGCGATAACCAGGTACAGAACGCTGGAATCGCTGTCATTTGCCAGGACGACCGGCCCAAACTTCGTCCCCTGCATGACCGCCTCATAATCCGCCAGGCTAAAGCCGCTGGCTGCATAGCCTTCGGCTGTTTCGTTGTGACACTCGATACAGTGTTCAGCCAGGATCGGCTGCACATCCGCTGCGAAACTGATTTGTCGCTCGCAGCCATAAAGACCAATACAGAGGGCGAAAACGCCCAACTTGATCGCGTTCGCAGAAGTCATCATCTGGCCCTCCTTTAAGAGCTATATCACGATAGACTCACCGCATTCGGGTATCAATCGTGGCTTTCCACATCGAGATCGGGGGTACCCAAAATGGCGGTTGCAAAATGCTCAAGCCGACTCGGCTGGCACGTCGCGTTGGGAATATGGGACGGAAACCGCAAATTGGCGCAAATTCGAAAGTCCCGCCGGTGTGCGGGCTGGTAAACTCTCGTGATGCATAAAGTGCACGGGCGCACCTTGCCCGACTCGAACACACGAGGAGTCGTATGACCTCTACCACCAGCAAACCAGCTTCCACGGGAGTGGGGCGACGCAGCTCGTTTAGCTATGACGATTTGCTCGAATGCGCCCACGGCCGTCTGTTCGGGCCGACCAATGGTCGTCTGCCGCTGCCGCCCATGCTCATGACGGACAGGATTCCGCTGATATCGGACGAGGGTGGTAAATACGGCAAGGGGGAGATCAAGGCTGAACTCGATATCCGCCCGGACCTGTGGTTTTTCGACTGCCATTTTGAGGGAGACCCGGTGATGCCCGGTTGTCTCGGCCTCGACGCGCTGTGGCAGCTGGTCGGGTTTTACCTGGTCTGGCTCGGACTCGAGGGTCGCGGCCGCGCGTTGGGGGTTGGCAAAGTCAAATTCAGCGGCCAGGTGCTGCGGAGTGCAAAACTGGTTACGCTGCAGCTCGACATCAAGCGCGTGATCTCGCGCAAGCTCAATATGGCCATCGCGGATGGCTCGCTCTCTGTTGACGGTCGCGAGATATACGTGGCTGAGGATTTGCGTGTAGGCTTGTTTACATCAACTGAAAACTTTTAGAGGCATTGCGATGCGGCGTGTTGTCGTAACAGGTCTGGGCGCGGTCTCGTGCATAGGCAACTCCCAGGAAGAGATTGTTGAGTCGTTGCGGCACGGCCGTTCCGGCATCGTGGCCAACGAGTCATACCGCGAAATGGGCCTTCGGAGCCAGGTGTCCGGCTCGATTAATATCGATCTCGCCGCACACATTGATCGCAAGGTGCGCCGCTTTATGGGCGATGCCGCTGCATTTGCGTATATCTCCATGCAGCAGGCTATCGACGACGCCGGTCTCGAGCAGACCGACGTCTCCAACGTTCGAACCGGACTGATTGCGGCGTCAGGCGGCGCATCCAGTCGTGAGATCGTGCGTGCAGCCGATGTCCTGCGGGATCGCGGCGTGCGCAAGATCGGCCCGTATTCGGTCACCAAGACCATGAGCAGCTCGGTGTCGGCGTGCCTGGCAACGCCATTCGGCATCAAGGGGCTCAATTATTCGCTGACCTCGGCGTGCGCGACCAGCGCGCACTGCATCGGTGTAGGCGGCGAACAAATCCAGTTCGGCAAGCAAGACATCGTCTTTGCCGGTGGCGGAGAAGAGGAAGACTGGACACTCGCCTGCCTGTTCGACGGCATGGGCGCCCTGTCGTCCAAATACAATGACAACCCGGCTACGGCTTCCAGGCCTTACGATGTGACTCGCGACGGGTTTGTCATCGCGGGCGGGGGCGGCATGGTCGTGCTCGAGGAACTCGAGCATGCCAAAGCGCGCGGGGCCAAAATATATGCCGAGCTCGTCGGCTTTGGCGCGACCTCGGACGGCTATGACATGGTTGCTCCCTCCGGTGAAGGTGCTGTTCGCTGCATGGAAATGGCGAAATCGACAGTCAATGCGCCAATCGACTACATCAACACGCACGGCACCAGCACGCCGGTGGGTGATGTCAAGGAACTTCAGGGCATGCGCACCGTATTCGGCGATGCCGTTCCCCGTTTCGGCTCATCCAAGTCGCTGTGCGGGCATTCGCTCGGCGCCACAGGTGTGCAGGAGGCTATTCACTGCCTGCTTATGCTCAAGCACGATTTCATCGCACCGTCCATCAACGTCAGCGATCCCGATCCCGATGTCGTTGGCATGCCGCTCGTCACCGAGCGCGTGGACAATGCGGGTCTTGTCACCGTGATGAGCAACAGTTTTGGTTTCGGCGGCACTAACGGCACGCTCGTATTCCAGAAGCCCTGATCGCCGGGCATAATGTTCGGACCATGACGCTCGAAATTCTCAGCGAGACTAACTGCTTCGGCGGTCGAGTCGGTTTCTACCAACATTCGTCGATTGCCAACAATTGCGACATGCGGTTCTCGGTATTTGTGCCGCCACAGGCGCGGCACGGCGATGTTCCGGTCGTCACATTCCTGTCAGGGCTGACCTGTAGCGAAGAAAATTTCATGGTCAAAAGCGGCGCCCAACGCTATGCAGCCGAGCTGGGTTTAATGCTGGTTTCACCCGATACCAGCCCGCGTGGCGAGGCGGTCCCTGACGATCACGACGGCGGCTACGATTTCGGACTCGGGGCCGGTTTCTATCTCAACGCCACCCAAGAGCCGTGGTCGCAGCATTATCACATGTACGACTACATCACGACTGAACTGCAGGTAGCGGTGTTTCGCAATTTTCCGGGTGATTCGGGCCGCCATGGCCTTTGCGGCCACTCGATGGGAGGCCATGGAGCGCTGACGATCGGCCTCAGGAACCCTGACCTGTTTCAGTCGATATCCGCGTTTGCGCCGATTTGCACCACCTTGCATAGTCCGTGGGGACAAAAAGCGCTTGGCCATTATCTTGGCGAGAATACATCTGCCTGGTGTGACTATGATGCGGCAGAGGTGGCTCGAAACGTCACCGATGGCGCCGCGCACAGCAGGATTCTCGTCGATCAGGGTCTGGCAGACAGCTTCCTGGCCGAACAACTAAAACCAGAGTTGCTCGAAGCGGCCTGTGCCGAGAGCGGCCTGCCTTTGGAGTTGCGCCGACACGACGGTTACGACCACGGCTACTACTTCATTTCGACGTTCATCGAAGACCACCTGAAACATCACGCCGAATTACTCGGCGCCTGACGCGGCACGTCTGCGTGGAGGCCCTCTTGATCCTTGCCGCGGTAATGCTGGCCACCGGATGCGTGGCAGGCGTGCTGGCTGGCCTGTTCGGTATTGGTGGCGGCATCGTAATCGTGCCCGTACTCGAGGCGGCTCTCACTATCCTGAATGTCGATGCCGCAATACGCATGCACGTGGCGGTGGCAACCTCCTTGGCGACCATTATTCCAACATCGATTGCATCGGCGCGGGCGCATTACCAGCGCAACTCGGTGGACATCGCTCTCGTCAAGCGCTGGGCCATATTCGTCTTGATCGGCGCGTTGCTGGGCGCGTGGATCGCAGCACAGGTGCACAGCCGCATATTGTCGATGGTGTTTGCGTCGCTGGCGATGCTGGTTGCTATCAAGATGCTGCTGTTGCCCGAGAGCCGTAACCTGGCCGAGGCAGTGCCGCGAGGACCGTGGGTAGCAGTCATACCGACGCTGATAGGTTGCCTGTCCAGCATGATGGGTATTGGCGGCGGCACTTTTTCCGTTATGACACTAACTCTGTTCAACGAACCTATTCATCGCGCCGTCGGCACGGCAGCACTGTTCGGACTGGTTATCAGCCTGCCGGGTACCGTAGGCTTCATCCTGAGTGGCCTCGGTGATTCTCGGCTGCCGCCCGGAAGTTTTGGATATGTCAGCCTGGTAGGCTTTGCGTTGATCGCGCCGACGACGGTACTCGCGGCGCCCATTGGAGCGAGAATCGCGCACGCATTTTCCCGGCGGCGGCTGAGCATGCTGTTCGGAATGTTCCTGATCGCAGCCGCGGCACGCCTTTTTTACCAGACGTTTCGTTAGACTCAAAGGGCCTGCTGGCGGCCAGCTCGGCAATAAAAAAAACCCCGCCCTCAGGCGGGGTTTTCCTGTCCTGCAGTTGTGTTCGAGCCAGGGTCCGCAGACCTAGCCTTTGCGCAGTGAGTCCCGAATTTCGGTCAAGAGGGCAACCTCTTCCGACGGTTTCGGCGGCTCTGCCGGCGCTTCTTCCTCTTTCTTCTTGAGGGAATTCATGCCCTTGATGACCATGAATATCGCAAACGCAACGATCACGAAGTCGAGTAAGGTGTTGATGAATACGCCGTACTTGATGATTGGTGCACCGGCCTCTTGCGCGAGTGCCAGCGTTTCGTAGCCCACGCCGCTCAGGTCGATAAACAGGTTACTGAAATCGACCCCGCCCATCAGCATTCCAATTGGCGGCATAACGATATCATTGACAGCAGAGCTGACGATCTTGCCGAAAGCAGCGCCGATGACGATGCCCACCGCCATGTCGACGACATTGCCGCGCATGGCGAATTTCTTGAACTCACTGAACATTGGTTTCTCCCATGATTTGAGTCTTCTTAATGGACTGTTACCAAACCATTCTGCGTTACTGGTCGGACTTTTTCGAGTATTTCGTGTCATTGGCAGCCTCATATGGCCTAAATGAACGGCGGAGGGGCCTGAATGGGCGGCGAATAGTCGTGTTCAACGACTCTTTGCATCCAAAGGGGGCTGCGACAACTCCCTAAGTAGTTCTCCCGATTGCGAAATGCTGCCGGCTCTGCGGAAATGACCGCAATCCCCTGCAAAATGGCTTGAAGGGGCCGAGAAAGGAGGTCATACCATGGGTGCCACACTGCGAGTCGTATCAATCGTTGCGATACTCATCCTGCCAGCAACTGCCTTCAGCGCCGACCTCGAGAAAGGCCTGAGTGCTTACAATGAAGCCGACTATGCGACGTCGTTGACCGAGTGTTTGCCGCTCGCCGAGCAGGGCAACCCGATCGCGCAGTTTTGCGTTGCACGCCTTTATGGCAATGGCTTTGGCGTGCCGATGGATGACGAGTTGGCCCTCAAATGGTATGGACTGGCTGCCGAGCAGGGACATAGCGAGGCGCAATTCAATCTCGGTGTCATGTATGCAAACGGCTGGGGCGTGGCGATGAACGATGACCAGGCCGCCAGGTTGTATCGACTTTCGGCCGAGCAGGGATTCGTTCCCGCGCAAAAGGCCTTTGCCAGTGTCTGCAAAAATGGCCGCGGTGTTGAGCTGAGCGCTGCCAACGCCTATCAGTGGTATTTCGTCGCCGGCCAACTCGGCGATCGAGACGCTGCTTTCAAGGCTGACGAACTCGCGGGCAAGGTTGACGAGGATGAACTCCTGGATGTCCAGCATGTTGCTGAGAGCTGGCTGGAAAAATTTGACGGCAAGACGATGCAGGCCGGTCGTATCGACTGACAACGGTGACATCGGGCGCTAGACAGGTTCGACTGTTCTCTCTTTTTGGCTTCGAGGTAAAGCTCGATTTCAGCTGGTTGTTGCTTGCCTTGCTGATCAGCTGGTCGCTCGGCGCGGGCATGTTTCCCGAGCAGTATCCGGACCTGTCGCGAACGACGCACGCCTGGATGGGTATCGCGGTCGCGATCGCGGTATTTTTTTCAATCGTTATCCACGAATTCTCACACTCGCTGATGGCCCGCCAGTTCGGCATGCCGATACGCGGTATCACGCTGTTCATATTTGGCGGCGTTGCCGAGATGGAGCAGGAGCCACCTGACCCGAAATCTGAATTCCTGATGGCGATAGCGGGACCTATCGCGAGTTTCATTCTGGCCTACGTCTTCTGGAGCATCGAGGCGATCGGAGTCGCGCATGACTGGCCGGTGGCCGTGATCGGTGTCTGCGCCACGATTGCGCTGATCAACCTGACCGTCGCAGTGTTCAACCTGGTACCTGCTTTCCCACTGGACGGGGGCCGCGTGCTGCGGGCGGCGCTTTGGCACCTGAAGCGCGATCTGCGTGCCGCAACCCGCATCTCCAGCCAGATCGGTCGCGGATTCGGGCTGGCATTAATGTTACTCGGCGGCATCGCGGCCTTGCAGGGCGATCTTATTGGCGGTATGTGGTGGTTTCTCATCGGTATGTTTCTCCGCGGCGCGGCGTCGGCGTCTTATCAGCAGCTGATCATCGGTGAGCTGTTCGAGGACCAGCCGATCGCGAACTTCATGCGCCGCGATCTCGTCACGGTCTTGCCGTCAATTTCGATCGAGACCTGGCTGGAAGATTACGTTTTCCGGCACCACTTCAAGATGTACCCGGTTGTCGAAGACGGCCGGCTGCTGGGCAGCATCAGCATCGACAGCATCAAGAAACTGCCAAGAGCTAAACGAGCCAGCGTGCGGGTAGACGAGCTGATGGAGCCCTGTTCGGCAACCAACACCGTTGCGGCCGAGGCGAGCACGAGCGAACTGCTTGCAGATATCGTTCGGGGTCAGGGATCGACTCGCTACATGGTCGTTGAGCAGGGCGAGCTTGTTGGCATGATTTCGCTCAAGGACTTGCTGGAGCTTATCTCGATACGGATTGCGGTCGAGCGCGACTAGAATTCGGGTACCGCAAGAAACTCCTGCATTGGCGACAGTGCGCGGTCCGGGCTAACCCAGGGTTCATACACAATGCCGCCGGTGCCGCCGAGAACCAGGCGAATATCCCGGGCCTCGCTTATCAGCCGCAGCTGATCCAGCGTTACTTCGTAAAAGGCGCCGGCGGGATCCTGCCTACGAGCTTCTTGAAGGGAATCGGCGTCGAGGTCGAAACGAAGTACGGTACCGCGTGAGACTGTTAGGCGGCGGGCAGTGC
>Ga0055584_100003266_pt1 | contig 16022 bp, 11 predicted proteins | sample OSDHelmetaG_FD_58716 | JGI IMG/M metagenome (GOLD analysis project Ga0055584, IMG submission 58716) | Pelagic marine sediment microbial communities from the LTER site Helgoland, North Sea, for post-phytoplankton bloom and carbon turnover... | ecosystem: Environmental > Aquatic > Marine >... | reverse complement strand
TACTCTTTCGCCTTGCGAAGATAGAGAATCGCCTGGGACGCACGTTCCGCGTGAGCGGTGTCCGGATATTTGTCGACGATACGTTGCAGGGTGGCCTTGGCCGCCTCCTGATCATTGCCCACCTTGGTCTGCCAGTCGGCCATCTGATGCAACCAGCGACACCGGTCCTCCTTCGAAGCCAGTTTGGATTTGATCAACACTTCCATTTCATCGATCGCACACGCCAGATTCTGGTAGTGCTCGATGTAGTGCACCGCCAGCTTCTCACGCGTATCCCAATCGTTCGGATGAGCTTCCAGCTGCGCGGTGTATTGGTTGGTCAAATCATTCGGGTCCACTTTCTTGATCAGATCCGGTGTGAGGCCCTTGAGTCCGAGATTGCGCTCGAACTTCGGCATCACCTTGCCTTTCTTGGGTTTGTCTGCAGCTTCCAGCGACTCCTTGCTGGCCATGTGGGCAATGCGACTCTCCGCGCCCTGTGATGCACGCGTATCTGGATATTTCTCGATGATCTTTTCCAGAGTAGTCTTTGCCGCGTCGGGATCCCGGCCATATTTCAACTGCCAGTCGGCCAAGGTGTTCATCGCGTACGTAACCTGTTTGCGTTCGAGCTTCTTGTTGTTCTCCATCAGGGATTCCAACAGCGATTGTGCGATCGGCAGGTTGTCCATGTTCTCCGCCTGAATGGAGGCAATCATCATGTAGCAGTCGAAGTCATTCTTGAATTTGGCAAGCTGTTCCTGCGCTGCTTCCAGCGCTTCTTCGTATCGCCCGGTCTTGCGCAGACTCTCTACCCGCGAAAGCAGCGCGGTCTTGTCCACCTTCCCCCCTCCCATCATGCCACCCGCGATCATGCCGCCCAACATCTCACCGACATCCGCCCACCAAAGGAATGCCAGGCTGGAAAGCGCGGCGATCGAAAACAGCATTCCGAAAGGGCCCCCACGTTTCAGATCAAAATAGAGCCAGATAACCACCGCCGAGGCCGCCGCCTTGAAGATCAGTTTGACCGGACTCTCACTACCTTGGATGAGTTTGAGGACAAACACTATCGCAGCGACGATGCCGAAGACAGTAAGCAGGGTGTTGAGGGACTTCATGCGCAAACGAGAGCATAGCCACCACCCGTCGAGCGGGAAGCCGAATGTGCCGCTCGACAGGATTCGCTAGACATTCAGGGCGACCGCGGTTTGCCTTCCTGCCTACGCAACGAATGAAGACCACAATCATCCTGCTCATCACCTTGGCAACCCTCGACCTCGGCTCCCCGACCGAGCTTCAGGCGGCCAAACGCCCCAACATTATCTTTCTCCTGACCGATGACCAGCGGGACAACACCTTTGGCGCCATGGGCCACCCTTGGGTCAAGACGCCGAACGTGGACCGTCTGCTGTCGCAATCCGTCCGCTTTCGCAACACCTACATTGCCGAACCCGTCTGCTCTCCGAGTCGCGTCTCCCTGCTGACCGGGATGCACGAACGCGTTCACGGCGTCGGATTCACCTCCAGCTACCAACTCACCGAAGCACAGTGGGAACGGACCTACCCGGCGCTGCTCAAGAAAGACGGCTACTACACGGGTTTCGTGGGCAAATTCGGCGTCGAGTATTACAGTTTCAAAGGCAATGCGGACAAGAAGTTCGACTTCTGGTGGGGACACGACGGCTGGACCCGATTCCTGCCCAAGACCTTCCAGGCACCCAGCACCGAACCCTATCAAAACGCCACGGCGGACATCATCACTCCGATCATGGGTGAGGCGATGGCCAAGTTCCTGACCACCATTCCCGATGACAAACCGTTCTGCCTGTCCGTCAGTTTCAACACTCCACACGGTTCGCAAACCACCAGCATGCATGCCGAATACGCCGACTGGCGAAAGATGACCCGCCCGGCCAACGAGAATCTGGCACTACAGGGAACCCGCTTCTACGACACGCTTTATCGTGATTTGGACATCCAGATCCCGGCCGCCACCGGCACCGATCCTTACCGATTCATGCCGAAGTTCATCCAAAACCAAGACAAGGGGCGCAAGACGCAGACTTACCAATATTCCTACACGCGCCCAACCTGCACCGAGCATCACATCCGCTATTACCAGACCATCAGCGGACTGGATCACGCGATCGGGGGCCTGCTCAAGGAGCTCAAGCAGCGCGGCTTGGACGACAACACCGTGATCATCTACGGCAGCGATCACGGATTGTTGATGGGCGAGTACGGCATGGGAGGAAAAGCGCTGCTCTACGACCTGGCCTCCAAGATCCCCTGCTTCGTTCACGATCCGCGAATTGCGAAATCGAAGAAAGGCCGTCAACTCGACGAGCTCGTTTCCAGCCTCGACATCACGCGCACCATTCTGGATTACGCAGACGTCGAAGCGCCCGACTTCATGACCGGCCGCAGTCTGCGACCGCTGGTTGAGGGGAACAAGGTCAAGTGGCGGAAGCATCTCTTTCTGGAGAGCCTCTACACCGGACGCGACACGCCGTTTCAGGAAGGCGTCCGAATGGGCAAGTGGAAGTATGTCCGCATGTTTGACGGAGTCGGCAACTACAAGGAAGATGATGTAGACTTCGACGGCCGCGAACCGGAATTCGAAATGCTCTTCGATCTCGACGCCGACCCCGGTGAAACGAACAATCTGATCAAGGCCCATGCCGACGCGAAAGTCCTCACCACGCTGCGTCGGCATACCGCCACCGGATCCAGAGATTTGAACCAAAAACGTAAACAGTTCATTGCCACCGTTGCCACCGAAGCCCGCTCCTCTCGGAAAAAGAAATAAGCCTCCATGAAAATCATCCACCCACTCATCGCATTATTGCTGCTCATCGTCACCGTTTCCGCTGCGGACAAGAAAGCTTCGCAACGGAAACTGAAGAAGGCCGTCATCGATGGCACCGGTCCAGGCTGGAAACTCCTTTCAGGCAAGGACTTCACAAACGTCAACTGCGACACCAATACCTGGCGTTGGGAAGGCGGACATGCCTACTGCACCGGCAAACCCGTGGGCGTAATCCGCTCTCACAAACAAATCAAAAACTTCGAACTCGTGTGTGAATGGATGCACAAAAAGTACGGTGGCAACTCCGGTGTCTTCGCCTGGGCCAGTCCCGAATCAATCAAAAACCTCGAAGCCGGCAAGGGGCGCCTGCCCCACGGCATCGAGGTTCAGGTCCTCGATCTCGGGTACGCAGAGTTATACGAAAAGCGGCGCAAGAAGAAGTCGGACTGGTTCACATCTCACGGTGACGTGTTTCCGACCGGCCCGGCCAAATTCACGCCGTTCCCACCCGTGGCGCCGAATGGCAAACGTAGTTTTCCATCCAAGAACCTGACCCTCGGCACCAATCAGTGGAACCACTATTACGTGCGGGCCATCAACGGTGAAGTCCGCCTCTGGGTAAATGGAGAAGAAGTATCAGGTGGCACCGGAGCCAACCCCGCGGAAGGTTACCTCTGCCTCGAATCCGAGGGCGCGCCGGTCGAGTTCAAGAACATCCGCATCCGCCTGCTGCCATGATCCGACCGCGTCCCATAGCCGGCGCATTTCTGATCGCCGGACTCGCACTTGGTTGCAAGCCGACGGCGGAAGAGCAACAACCGCCCCGCCCGGTCCCCCAAGCGGACGCGGACGTATCCCCGGCACTCCACCAGCACTTCGACGATTTCAAGGATGCGACGGGATCGAAGAAAACTTATGTCGACGGCAACGAAGAGATTTTCGGTACGCTCCAGAATCTCGTCTATCCCTACGCACAGGCGTCCGAGGGGAGCGACAACCACATTGCATTGACCGTGTTGGAAGACAATGAAGCCAGCGGATCTGATGGCCGCACCGGATTGTTGCGCTTCGAGATCAACGAACTGAACGGTACCATAGATCACTTTGGGCTGGTGTATCTCGGCGACACCGATGAATCACAGATTCAGATCAAATCATGGCAAGGGCGCAAACTGTCCTCCAGCAATCTGGCCGGCACCTTCCTCGAGTTTCGGTACCGGTCTGAAAACCGCGCCGACCCGGCCGGTGACAGCGCCAGCTACAACGTCCGATTCGAACCTGAATTGGAAGACTCCTGGCCCAAACGTATCGACCTTGGCACCATCCACGCCAAACCTGGCTGGCAGGTCTTTGCCAAACCGTTGGCAGGCGGAACAAACGTCAACGCGTTTCTGGAAATGATGAGTTCGGAGAAACCTGATCGCTTCAAAATCGTGTGGGGACAGGAAGGGCCCAGTTCCAACTATCAACCCGGCGACGCACTACTGATCGACGACATCCGCATTTCCACCCATGAGTGACGAGCAAGAAGAGGACGAACTGTTTACGATTCCAATCCCGGAACTGTTCTGGTCATTCGAGACCGAAGCACCACTTCAAAAGTGTCTCGTCTGCGAAAAGAACATGATCGAATCCGGTGAGCATTACCTGATCGAGAAAGCCTTCTCCAAGAACGAGGTGGTGTTCGAATACGGACTCTGCCTCGGCTGTCATTCCTGCATGATGCAAGAGTTGTCGGAAAATTCCCTGAAGCTCATCAAGAACTACTACGAGGAACACGTGCAAGTCGAACAACGTCGCGAACGCATCAGTGCGGATTTCGACGGCTCCGTATTGCCTTGGGTTTCACGCTGCGTATTCACCGGCAAACCCGTCATCGAAGCGCAGGACTACCAGGTCCTCGGCATGTGCCAAGGTGAAACTCTGGTATTGGGCGACCTCCCGCACGCCATCTCGGGCGAAGCGGTTGAGCAGATAATCAACCTTCTATCCGATAAGACCAAAGGCTTCCTCGACGACTTCACCGGCAAATACTTTGGCGCTCCAACCGGAGCAGACCTGCCAAGAATCTTACCGCTCTGACCCCCAGCGCCAGCGGTCAATACTCCGGTGGGGAGAGCGTCCCCACGAGCCCTAGCCAGAGCCCCGAAGGTACGAAAGCAACCTGACACAGTTCCACCGTTTTCTTTCGCCCTTACAGGGCGCTGAAGTGGGCTCGCGAGTACGCTCTCCCCACCGAGGGTTTGATCACCTGGCGGCGTTGAGATCGTGGCTGGGTGTGCGGCTGGTGAGGTAGGCGAACAGATCTATCAACTGCTGTTCGGTCAGCGCCTCGGTCAGACCATCGGGCATGAGCGAAGTGGACGAAGCCTGCAGTTTCTTGATCTGGGTTCTTGGAATCAGTGTGATCTGGTTGTCGATGCCGCGCAGGATGACCTTCTTGGTATCCTGATCCTCTACGAGACCGGTCAACTGACGTCCATCGGTGGTTGAGATTTGGATGTTGGTGAACTCTTCGCGAATGGCGGCGCTGGGATCAACAATGGCGAGCAACATGAAATCCATGTTGTCCCGTTCGTATCCGGTCAGATCCGGGCCGACTTTGCCGCCTTCGTCGAAGAGGGTATGGCAAACACCGCAGGCCACGGTGAAGACCTGCTTCCCATTCGCGGCATTTCCGTGCCCCCGACGTGTCTTGAGCATGGACGAGATCTTGGCCATCTGGGTTTTCTTTTCCGCTGGTGTCGTGCCCCGCACCTGCCCCCAATGCTTCTCGATGATCTTGTCCAGCGACGGATCGTTGTGCAGGGCGAGTTGTTGAACCACATCAATGGCCACGGTATCAGCCTTGATATGCCATTGATCGACACGTGCGAGAAAGTCCGCGGCCCAAGTCTTGCGACTGGCCAGCACGCGGTTGGCCGTGGCGCGGACACCGTGTTCGTCAAGCAGCGTGCTGTGATAGGCACCCAGGATGTAGCGACTGATCTTCGGGTCCTCGTAATTCTGCAGGGCCTTCAGAGTCGCAAGCTTGATGGCGCTGTCGCCGGAGCGAAGCCGTCCGAGCAACGAAGAAACCACCCGCGGCTGGTTGATCTGGCCAAGGATCTCGATGTAACCCAACCGTTCTGACATCGAAGCCTGATTGTCAGCCACAATTTTCAAGGCGGCATCAATTGATTTGCGATCACCCCGACGCAGTCCCAGCGCGAGGGATGAATTGCCCAGACCGGATTGATACTCGTCGAGTGCCTTGGCCAGGGAAGCCGGCAACTGCTCCATCTGCCGGCCTTCAAATGCCTGCAACATGCCACCAATCAATTGGGCTGTGCTCGCCTGGTCCGGTGAGAGCTCAAGCAACCGCGCGCAGTATTGGAGATCAGATTTGCCGCCCGCCATCGCGAAGCGCCGCATCAAGCGCGCGAGCAACTCGTTCTTGGAGATCGGCAACTGCCAGATGCCCGGTTGCTCGAAAAGTTTCAAAACGGCCTCCGGATCGGATTCACACTTCGACTCCAACGCCCACCAAAGCATCTTGGGAATGTGATTGTCTTCCGCATCAGCAGACCGCTTCACCATTTCATTCACGATCGGCAGCGCGGCATTGGCCGGCAGACGTTTGGCGGTGCTGGCAATTTGAGATCGGACTTCGAGATCAGTTTCGGTTCCGGCCAGTTCGTGCAGGCGTTTGGCGAGAATCGGGGAGGTGGATTTCTCGTCACCGATGAGGCGTACAGCCCAGCGACGGACATGGGGATTCTTCGAGCGCAGCGCAGTGAGCTTGGCGTCGTCATTGAACGCACCCAGCAGGTTCAACGCCCAGACAGCTTCCACATCGCGAGGCGATGAATCCTCTTCCAACTGCACACGCAGTGACGTGACTACCGACTGATCATTCCGATCAGCGAGAACGCGCAGAGCCTTTTGTCGGAACCACTTGTTGCTGTGGGTGGTCATGATGTCAACCAACTCAAAGCTCGTCTTACGGGACAGGTCGAAGGGTTGCACGGCTGTGGCACCTTTGGCCTTGAGGCGATAGATTCGACCGCTGGACTTGTGCCAGTTGTCGCGCGGATCCACGTGGGTCAGACGGCTGTCATACCAATCGGCGAGATACACCGCACCGTCCGGACCGACCTTGATATCGACGGGGCGGAACCAACGGTCCGTAGTCAAGACGAGCGGCGACATGTCCTTGGTCTGAAAGGTCGACGTATCCGGAAAGAGGCGGCTCGCGATGACGCGGTTGTGCAACGAGTTCGCAGCAATGACCGCATGATTGTAGCGCGCCGGAAAAGCGCCGCCGTCGTAGATCGAGAAAGCCTGGCTGAAACGTTCGGGAAATCCTTCATGCCGCATGTGCAGGTAGTAACCGAAGGCATAGGGATTCGTGAGGGGACCGTGCTTACCCCAGTTCTTGCTCGCGTAGCCGCCTTGGGCGTAATGCATGCCGCGAGTCTTGCCGTTGTTCGTACCGGAGAAAATGCGGCCTACGCCGTCAACTTCCACACTGAAGGTATTGCCACCGCCCTCGGCATAGATTTCAAAAACCTTCGTGCCCGGATGATAGCGCCAGATGCATTGTCCCTTGAAATGCACATTCTTCGTGGCTTCTGAACTGACGGTGCCGGTGGTGGTGCTGCCGTTCGCACCATAGAGCCAACCGTCCGGGCCCCAGCGCAGGCTGTTCGCGACGGAGTGCGTATCCTCGATACCAAATCCGCTCAGATGAACCGCGGGTTCACGATCGGGAACGTCATCGCCATCCGCATCGGGATAGAAAAGCAGATACGGCGGATTCAATACCCAGATGCCGCCGCGGCCAACCGTGACAGCCGTGGCAATGTTTAATCCAGTGATGACATCCTTCGCCTTGTCGTAGGTACCATCACCAGTGGTATCTTCCAACACAGTGATCTTGTCAGCGCCTTTGACATGATTCGGTGGCGCGGCCGGCACCTTGTCAAAGATCGCCCGCAACCATTGGTCATACTTGATCACCTTCAAGCCGGCGGGAAAGGGATACTGCAGGTATTGGATCACCCACATACGACCGCGATGATCCCAGCTCATGTAAAGCGGCTGACGAATGGTGGGTTCGGAGGCAACGACTTCGATCTCGAAGTCGTCATGCACCTGAAACTGTTCCACCGTCTTGTTCGGCGGTGTGGGAGTGGAATGATCGCCCACTTCGCCGCGACCGGGAAAGGTTTTGATGATCTCGGAGACCTGGTCGTTGCCGGAGATCTTCATGTCATACTTGTTGCGATCCTTGGACTCGTTGAGCGCCGAACGGGAACTGTGGCCGGGAATCGGACGCCTGGCGGTCCAGTGAACCGCGTTGACCAGCATGCGGGTGGCAAGTTGCTGGTCGAAATCCGATGTGTGTCCGAGCGAGGTATAGAACACGCGGCTCTTCTTGTAGCTGCGCGACCAGGCGACCGGCACGAGCTGGGGTTCTCCGTTCACGCGCACCAAGCCGCGCAAGATCACCCGGTTGCCACTCAGATTATCAACGAGATACAGAGAGCCTCCGCTGATGAAGTTGTTCTCCCGAATGCCGGTGAGCAGCGGCTCGCGGTTGGCGTGGGCAAGCGTGGAAATTGCCGTACCGTTCTGGTTGTTCAGATCACGGACGTATTTATGGCCGAGCACTTCCCGATCGAATTCATTCCACTCCACATGTCCGGCCGGCACTTTGCCCCGCGGCCCCAGTCCAAAACCGTGACTGGATGTGCGAATGGCAACGACTCCTTTGCCCGCGTTCAGATGAGCCTTGATCAGGTCGAGTTGCTCCGTGCTGAGAGCGCGGCGGCGGACACTGAGAAACAGCACGTCGGCATTCTTCAACTCTTCCAAACCCGGAAAATGATTTGGGTCGTCTTCAGATGGGAATACAAAGGTCGATTTGAAGCCGATCGGTTCCAAATGATCTTTGGCAAATTTCGGGAGAGTCTTGGCGGTATGGTACCCCGGCTCGCCAATCATGAAGAGGACATGCGGCTTGTCCGCGGCATGCAGAGTCACGCAGAAAAAGAGCGCTAGGAGAATCCGTATGTTCATAAAATTTCTCAATCGATTGGTGCAACAAACAACGCACCAGCATCCTGAACTGTGGCGGCGAGCGTGAGCTCCAGCGAACTGACCAACCACTCGCTCACGCTCGCCGCCACATTGTTCAACGCCTTCGCTTGTCGATGAAGACGCCTTTGGGTTCAGTCGCCTGCCAAGGACGATCCTTGGGTTTGCGATAGTCGGGATGATCAGCCGGCGCGTGATGGCGACGGGCTTTGGAACGGCCGCCATTCCAGATGTCGTATTTCGGATCGGCGTAGGTATCGAAGAAGGAATAGAGCTGCTTGGACATTTCCCTTTGTTTGGCCGCATAGGCTTTCTGGCCGAAAAGATTGAAGCGTTCCATCGGGTCAATAGTCATGTCATAGAGTTCACCCGGACCATCCGGGGACCGACGCTCGACGTATTTCCATTCCTCGGTACGAACGGAACGGCAACTTTCCATCTCGTAAAACATCCGGGTGTCCCACGCGATGTTCTCACCGCGAAGAATCGGGGCGAAGTTGCGTCCGGGGAGTTTGGGTTTCGTGGGAGTGCGATGCTTCAGCCCCATGTAATCCAATACGCTGGGCAGAAAATCATAATTGCTCACCATTGCCTCGCTCTGGCCAGCTTTGATCCCGCCCTTGTGCCAGAAGAGCATGGGCACCTGCTGCATCATGTCGTGGGCCGCCATCGGCTTCGTGTGATCGCCCATGCCGAAGAAGCCGTTGTGTCCACCCATCCACCCCTGGTCACCGGCGAAGACCACCACCGTGTTCTCGTCGAGACCGTGTTGGCGAAGAGTGTCGAAGATCGCGCCCACCCCGTCGTCCACGCCGCTCACCTCGGCAGCCACCCGACGGATGCTCACAATGTTGTTGTGGTAATCGAGGTTCGAATACTGCCACGGATGTTGGGTATCGCGCGGAAATGACGGCAGATCCTTGTCAGCGTAGTATTCGGCCCAGCGATTCCTCGCCGGACGCAGCAACAGACGACTCAGGCAGTAGGGACCATTGTAGGCGAGGTAGAGAAAGAAGGGCTTGTCGCCATCTTTGTTCTGCTCGATGAACTTGATGCCGTGCTCCGTCCAGAGGTCGGTCATGTACTTGGGGGTCTTCTGCACCTTGCCATCGAGAATCACGGGATCGTCATACATGCTGCTGGTTCCACCTCGTGACATGGTGGCCCAGTAGGAGAACCCGTCCTGCGGATTGATATTGTCCCCCAGATGCCATTTGCCACTCAACCCACAGACGTAGCCTTCGGAATGCAGAATGCGCGGCAGAGTCTCGAACTCTTTCAGCGCGTAATAGGCCTGAGGACCCATCATGTATTTGCCGTCAAAGAATGAGTGTAAGCCGTGCTGCGAAGGAATCAGGCCCGTAAGATAGGTCGCCCGCGTGGGCGAGCAAACGGGATTGCTGGCCATGGCGCGCATGAACTGCATGCCCTCCGATGCCATACGATCGAGATTGGGCGTCTGGATGTCCTTGTTCCCGTAACAACCGAGCGTCCACGCGCCGTGGTTGTCCGTGAGAATGAAGATGAGATTGGGTCGTTTCTTGGATGCCGCTTGAGGTTCGAGTACGGCTGCACCGAGCAGCAACAACGCAAACAGGGACGCGAGGGGCTTCATGGGTGGATTTGTGGGGGAACTCGGCCGACAAGGCAAGGCGCGGAAATTGGTACTTTCCCCCGCCCATGCCGTTCGTTTTAATCCGCCGCACTTCCCTAGCTTATGGCAGCCGACGAAAACGATTCAAAGCCCGCCGCTTCCCCCTCCTCGGAGGCCAGCGAACATCACAAGAAATATTGGCAGGCAAACATCCGCCTCGTGCTGATTCTGCTCAGCATCTGGTTTCTGTTCGGTTGCGTGTTCAGCATTCTGCTGGTGGACAAGCTGAACGAGGTGCGCATGGGCGGATTCAAACTCGGATTCTGGATATCGCAGCAAGGCACCATCCTGGTATTCATCGCATTGGTTTTCGTCTACGCGTTCAAACTGCAGAAACTCGACCGTGAGCACGGCGTGGAAGACGACGGCGAAGGCCCGGTAATGGAGGATCACTAAGATGGACAATCAGACAATCTGGAATCTCGTTTTCGTCATCCTGAGTTTCGGGCTCTACATCGGCATCGCCATCTGGGCGCGGGTCAAGAGCACGAAGGGATTTTATGTGGCCGGCCAAGGTGTGCCGACCGTGCTCAACGGCATGGCAACCGGCGCGGACTGGATGAGCGCGGCATCCTTCATGGGCATGGCCGGGCTGATCTCGGTCATGGGTTACACCGGCTCGATGTATCTCATCGGCTGGACCGGTGGCTATGTTTTGCTCGCCATGTTGCTGGCACCGTACCTGCGAAAGTTTGGCAAATTTACCGTACCGGACTTTGTCGGGGATCGTTACTACTCCAACGCCGCGCGCGCCGTGGCGATCTTCTGTGCGATCTTCGTTTCCTTCACCTATGTCTGCGGGCAAATGCGCGGAGTCGGGATCGTGTTTGCGAACTTACTGGGCTGGAATATCACGATGGGAGTCATAGTGGGTATCGGCATGGTGTTTTTCTACGCCACCCTCGGCGGCATGAAGGGCATTACATACACGCAGGTCGCCCAGTATTGTGTGCTGATTTCCGCGTTTGTGATTCCGGCCGTCGCGATCTCCTTTCAAATGACCGGCAATCCGGTTCCGCAACTGGGCTTTGGCGCGCAGATCAACGGAGGGGAAAACGCGGGGCTATACCTGCTGGATGCGCTCGACAAGATACACGCCGACCTTGGGCTACCGGAATATACGGCCACGTTTGTCACCGATGCGGCCGGGAACACGGTGGCCGGTAAGAAGAGCATGATCGACATGTTCATGATTACCGTCGCGCTGATGGCCGGGACGGCCGGACTGCCGCACGTCATCATCCGCTTTTACACGGTCAAAACAGTCGGTGCCGCCCGTTGGAGCGCCTTTTGGGCCCTGATTTTCATCGGCATCCTCTACACCACGGCACCGGCGGTCGGCGCTTTCGCCCGCGTCAACCTGCTGCAAACCACCCACGACAAACCGTATGAATCCGTCCCCGGCTGGTTCAAGAAATGGGAGAACTCCGGCCTGATCGCGTGGGTCGACAAGAATAACGACGGCAAGATTCAGTTCGGCGGCGGCAACGCGTTTGTCACCAAGAAGCCCAAATTCACCGAGGAACGCGGCCAATACGACGAACGTGTATTGGCAACGGCTCCCAGCGAGAACGCAAACGAACTCTACGTGGACCGCGACATCATGGTCTTGGCAAATCCGGAGATTGCGCAACTGCCCGCCTGGGTGGTCGCATTGGTGGCAGCCGGCGGCTTGGCCGCGGCATTGTCCACGGCGGCCGGACTGTTGCTCGTGATTTCTTCATCCGTCTCACACGATCTGCTGAAGAGCATCTTCAGACCGGACATGACAGAGAAACAGGAACTGTTCGCCGCCCGAGTGGCGGCGGGCGTGGCTGTGGTGATCGCGGGATACTTCGGCATCCATCCACCGGATTACGTGGCGGCCTTGGTCGCTTTTGCCTTCGGACTGGCAGCCAGCAGCTTCTTCCCGGCAATCATCCTGGGCATCTTCAGCAAGCGGGTGAACAAAGAAGGCGCGATCTCCGGCATGGTTTGCGGCATCGGTTTCACCGCCAGCTACATCCTCTACTTCAAATTCTTCGGCGGAAAACAGGAACAGTGGCTCTGGGGCATCAGCCCGGAAGGTATCGGAACAATTGGCATGCTGCTGAACTTTGCAGTAACTCTGATCGTCAGCCGGTTCACACCCGAGCCACCGGAGCATGTGAAGCAGCAGGTCGAGATGATCCGCTATCCGAACTACCGCGTCGGTCAGGGCGAGAAGTAGGCGAGCCTTCCGCCACAACTGATGGAACTGGAAACGTGGCAGCTCGTCTTCCTGTCCGCGTTGGGAGTCTTTGCCGGATTCCTCAACGTGATCGCCGGTGGCGGGTCGCTGCTGACCCTGCCCGCCTTGGTCCTGATGGGACTGCCCGGCCCGATCGCCAACGGCACGAATCGCGTCGCCATTCTCGCCCAGAACATCACGGCGGTCGCCGGCTTTCGCAAAAATGGATTCAGTGACTTCAAACTGAGCCTGACCTTGGCGCTATGCGCACTGCCCGGTGCCGTGGCTGGCGCTTACGTCGGCACGATGGTCCGCGGAGCGATGTTCAATCGCATTCTCGCGGCGATCATGATTCTCATTCTGCTCCAAATGGCTTGGAAGAGTCGTTCCAAGTCCAAAGCCGATTCAACGCCTGCGAATGAAACCGGTCCGCCCCGCATGCTGTTGGGTCACATCTGCATCGTAGGCGTCGGCTTCTATGGCGGATTTATTCAGGCGGGAGTCGGCTTTCTCCTGATGGCGGTACTGCACAACGTCATGCGACTGGACCTGGTGCGGGTGAACATGCACAAGGTATTCGTCGTGGGCTTCTACACCGCCGCTGCGCTGGGAGTATTCGTCTGGACGGGCAACGTTCTTTGGATTCCCGGCATCGCCCTCGCGATCGGCAATTCGATCGGCGGCTGGATCGGTTCGCATTTGAGTGTGAAGAAAGGTGAAGCCTTCATCCGCAAGATTCTCTACGTGACGCTTGCGGCGATGGCCTTACGGCTGCTCTGGGGATGAGCCAGATCGATCAGGCCAGTCCGCGCTGCCTCAATTCGGCAAGCGTCCATTCGTATTCACTGACGAGTTGATCCACCACGTTCCGCCTTTTCATCTGCCCCGGCATAACTTCCCAAGTGTAAGTCTCCATTTCCAGATGCGAGCACATGGCAGGATCGGCCTTGAGCAAATCGAGCACACCTTGAACATGATCCGCGGTGGTCGAAAACGTGGCGGTAGGTTCCGCGTGTAGCGGAATGTGGAAGTGAATCCGCCATTCCTCATCCGGCCCTGGAGGCAAGTGATTGTGCATCGCCAAGGCTTCATCCAGATCGCGATGCCTCGTGATCTTGCCGTCTCCAGTTCGGGCGATGGTCTGATGAAAATAGATATCGTCCGTGAATGCGTGGAGCGCCTGCCGAACCTCGGGTGTAGGCTTCACCCGCATGGCATTGGAGATATGAATCTTGCTGAACTTGATTTTGTGCTGTTTCAGCCGACCGATGGCCTCGGCGGGTGATTCGTATTCCACCGCCAGGTGACAGCAGTCGTAGTTGATGCCGAGATGCTCCTCGAGCCGCAGGTCACCGGGCCGATCCTTGCGCATCTGCTCAACGAAACGAACCATCTCCTCACTCGTCTCCAGTGAACAGAGCGGCTCAGGTTCCAAGCCGAGATGCAGTTGCTTGCCCGTACGGCGGGAGATTTTTTCGATGTGCTCGATCGCCTTCCAGATGTTTTTCCGAGCGGCGGCCAGCTGACGGTCTTCGGTGATGAATTCCTTGTACGAAACCGGCACTGTGCTGACACTTCCCTCCACACCATCCGGCACGATTTCACCTAGCAGATCAAACAGCAGGTTGGTGTAATCCACGCGCTCAGGCGTCGTCCAATCCGGCGCATAAACCTGTTCCTTTACGCGCTCACCGTGGAATTGCCCGTAGGGAAAACCATTTACCGTGAACACGTAGCAGTTCTTCTCCTCCAACCAGCGTTGAAACCGGACGAGCGTCTGTCGCTCACTCAGCTCCCGAGCGGCATCCGCCCCCAGTCGCAGCCCGATCGCGTAGGGGTCATTCGGGCAGACGCGCTGCCGCACCCCCATCACATGCGTCTCCAAAGAGGCGAAGGTTTCGGTCCAACTCCCCCCTCGATGGATGTTGGTGCAATACGCCAAATGCAGCCCGTGCTTCAATTTCATGTCCGGAAGGTGTAACAAGCCCGCGGCACACCTGCCAATTTCTTTGCATGGATTGGGATTCAATCAACCTGAGTACACTGGACCGGCTGCGGAAGAGATTTCTCTCCGCGGATCCGGACGCGGGCAATTACTGGCGCAATTGGGACGACTTGGTGAATTACGACGCCGTTTTCGCCCGCCGCATCGGCTGGAAGTGGGATGCCGCCCTGGCTGACCTGAAACGTCTGGGCTGGACACCTCCACCAGGTATCCTGCTCGACTGGGGCTGCGGTACCGGAATCGCCACGCGCCGGTTTCTGGAGCATTTTGGCCCGTCGGCCATTCGCGAAATCCGCGCGCACGATCGCTCGCAGATCGCGATGCGCTTCGCCGTTCAGGCCATTCGCAAATCCACCGGCCGCCTCAAGGTCAGCGCGGCGAATCACGATACGCTGACGTCCCGTAAGCCGATCGGATTGTTGCTCATCAGCCACGTCCTGAACGAACTCGATGACGCCAAACGGGCTGAGCTGTTGAACCTCTGTCAGCGCGCCAAAGCCATCATCTGGGTTGAACCGGGCAGCCACACGGAGAGTCGGCAACTCATTGAATTCCGCGAAAAGATTCTCGGCGACTTTCAGGTCGTCGCACCGTGCTGCCACGCCGGTCGTTGCGAAATGATGTCGTCCTCCAACGAGCGCCATTGGTGCCATTTTTTCGCCGAACCGCCGCGGGAAATTCTGGCCGACTCAGCCTGGAACAATTTCTCCAAGGAAATGCACATCGACCTACGTAGCCTCCCCTACAGCTACCTGGTGATGCAGCATCGCAAGGTGAAGACATCCCGCGAACTGCGCGACATGTCCGGCCTCACCCGCGTGATCGGACGTCCTCGGGTCTACAAACCCATGGCCAAGGTGTTCTGCTGCGATGAACAGGGGCTGGTCGATCGGGAAGCCCAGAAACGCGACGCCACCGAGCTGTACAAGCTCTGCAAGAAGAAGGAAACCAAGGCGCTCTACCGTTTTGAAATGAACGGTGAGAGGATCGTCAAGGCGCACGATCCGGAAGAAGATCAACCCGCGGGTTGAAGTTCTCCGCGAGGTTCGTTCAAGCGCTTCCGCACCGCGGCGAGCAATTGATCCCGCGTGAACGGCTTGGCGACGAATTCGAATCCGGCGGGCAACCGTTCATCATCTGAAATCGTTTCTTCGGTGTAACCACTTACAAAAACCACCGCGAGATCAGGACGATCGCTCACAAACCCTCGCGCGACATCCAGACCCGAAACACCGTTGGGCATGACCATGTCAGTCACCAACAGATCGACCCGTTGCCGGGC
>Ga0055584_100003265_pt1 | contig 16023 bp, 13 predicted proteins | sample OSDHelmetaG_FD_58716 | JGI IMG/M metagenome (GOLD analysis project Ga0055584, IMG submission 58716) | Pelagic marine sediment microbial communities from the LTER site Helgoland, North Sea, for post-phytoplankton bloom and carbon turnover... | ecosystem: Environmental > Aquatic > Marine >... | reverse complement strand
AAGGTATTACGCCTAGAAATTAAGATATATAATTTAACATAATATATATTATGCGAAGTATTATAATACTATAGGTTTATCAGGTCACTATTTCTTGTTTTAAATGGGTAAGGTTTACCATTTATAAAATCAAATAATTCTCGATATTCTATGCCTGCTTCTCCTTCAACTGTTTGAGGAGAAAATAATTCCACGCAACTAAATTAAAAATTACAAAATCGCGATTTGACTTTTCAATTTCACGCAAAATCTTATTCCTACGAAGCCAGAACAACTAGCTACTAATATGTTGTCTTCCAAATGAAGAATTATTTAATTCAGGACTAACCTCCCCTCTAAATAACAATTATTTTGGTCTGCTTGATAGTTCCAAATCAGAAATTACATTATACAAGTACTGAATTTGATATTTGAGATCAATTTGTTGGTTTCCTACAAATAAACCATTGGCATCTATATACTCAGCATTCGTCATTTTGCCTGAAACCTCATAATCAAAATAGTTAAGAGCCTCAGAGTTTTTCAAAAAGTTTCCAGTGACAATTGGGCGGCACTCAATATTATTTTTCTCAAGAGCGCTCAAAAGTTCGGATCGACAAAACCCTGCGCCCTCCTTTATTACCATTGAAAAACCAAACCAACTACTTTGACCGACTTCCTGCTGTATCATAATCGAAGAATGATTGTGAAATAGAGTCTGAAATAGCTTTGCATTCTCGCGTCGCTGCGTGATGAAACTAGGTAACTTTTTTAATTGCTGTATGCCAATCGCTCCACTCATCTCCAAGGGTCTTAGGTTATATCCAGGTAAAACGAACTTAAACGCCTCATCAAAATGACTATCGCTCTTTTCACCTGTAATCATATTAAATTTGGGAAGATTTCTGGTCCAGCCATGTGCACGGATGCAAAGCAGAATATGATAAAGTTCTTCATTATCTGTAACCAAGCAACCTCCTTCCATCGTAGCTATGTGGTGTGAAAAAAAAGAACTAAACGTTCCCATTAATCCAAAAGTACCTGCATGTTTGTTATTAAACAAGGCACCCATTGACTCACAATTGTCCTCAAGGATAATAATATCTTTCCCAGAAATAACTTTTTGAATGGCAGTAAAGTCGTTAGGGTTACCCAATAAATTTACCAAGAGAATCGCCTTGGTATCGTCAGTTATCGCGCACTTTAACTGATTTATATCAATATTTAATGTGTCCTTATCAATGTCAACGAACTTGACTTTCAGCCCATACTGCTGGAGCGGAAAATAAGTAGTCGACCAAGATACTGCCGGAACAATAACTTCATCACCACGCTTTAATAGCGGTAATTTCGTAAAAAACAGAGCAGCAATCATCAGCAAATTTGCTGATGACCCTGAATTTACCATAACCGCATATTTAGCACCAAACATTCTCGCGAAATCAGCTTCATATTGAGCAACTTTCTCACCCATACTAAACATATCTGACTCAATAACCTCTTGAATAGCGGATAATTCGTCATCGTCCCATGTTCTGCTTGCTAAACTGTATTTTTTCACTTTAATATCTCTAAAAAATATTCGTAGGTTTTTTGAATGCCTTCTTTAATTGGGGTTTTTTCAACCCACCCCATCGATGCGGCTTGATCACAATTAATTTTTTTTAGCTTGGAACCTACGGGCATACTCTTATTAAAATAAAAATTACCATCATAACCAACGATACCAGCAACTATTTTATAATATTCGAAAACAGAATAGTCATGATCCGGACAAACATTAAGATTCTGTGGTAATAGACTTACTTTTTCTAAAATAGTGACAATAAAATCAGCTAGATCTTGAGCAAATAAAAAACCTCTTTTAGCCGAACCATCTCCCCATACCTCAACTGAATCTAAACCTGAAACAAATGCTTCATGAATCCTACGTATTATGCCTGGGATCATATGAGACTTGCTGGGAGAAAAACTATCAAACCTTCCATAAATGTTGGAAGGAATTATTGACCTGTATCTAACATCAAACTGACTACTAGCAAATTCTGCAAGCTTTGAAGAACATCCCTTAGCTAAGCCATAGCCTTCGGTCGACTTATTTAGCTTTCCTGCTAATATATCAGACTCATAAAACTGTTTATCAAATTGTGTATCAGGATAGATATTAGTACTGCTTATGTTGAGTAATTCTTTAACTCCAGCATTTAAACAGGCGTCTATCACATTAATGCTCATGAGCATATTATCTTTAAAAAATAAATATTGGGAAGCAATATTGGCGGATATTCCACCGACCAAACCAGCACAATGAATGACTAAGTCAGGCTGCTGTTCTCCGATGTAATCTCTAACGCCAATAGCATCGAGGCAGTTTAATTCTGAACGACCAGGAGCCAGGACAGCATGATTTGTATGCGACAGTGACTTAACGAGATTTTGGCCCAGCATACCTGAACCCCCTGTTATTAAAATTCTAATATTATTCCTCTCTCGAAATGAGTGCTTGGAAACCATTTTTTTTCAGCAACGCATGTTGCTTTGCTATTTTTAGGTCTTCGTGAACCATTTCCTTGCACATTTGCTCTAATGAAATCTCGATCTCCCAGCCAAGTTTTTCCATCGCATAAGACGGGTCACCTAAAAGGGTTTCTACCTCTGTTGGGCGAAAATATCGAGGATCAATTCGCATAATTACATCGCCGACTGAAATCCCAGACAAGTCAGAACCCGATAGCTCTGTAACTGTAGCAATTTCATCAACTTCGGTTCCGGAAAACTCAATCTTCATACCAAGCTCTCCTGCAGCCATGAGGAGGAAGTCACGCACTGATATTTGCTTTCCTGTCGCTATAACGAAATCCTCAGGAGTGTCCTGTTGCAGCATCATCCATTGCATACGAACGAAGTCTTTAGCGTGACCCCAGTCACGTAAAGCATCGATATTCCCAAGGTAGAGACAAGTTTCCAGACCCTGTGCGATATTGGCTAAACCACGGGTAATTTTGCGCGTAACAAAGGTCTCCCCCCGGCGTGGAGACTCATGATTAAATAAAATACCATTGCAGGCATACAGGCCATATGCCTCTCTATAGTTTTTGGTAATCCAGTAAGCGTACATCTTTGCAACGGCATAAGGAGAGCGTGGGTAAAAGGGAGTGGTTTCTTTTTGTGGAATTTCTTGAACCAAACCATATAACTCTGAAGTAGAGGCTTGGTAAAACCTTGTCTTGTCAGCTAACCCAAGAAATCGAATGGCCTCCAATAACCTCAGAGTCCCGATGGCATCAACATCTGCTGTATATTCTGGCGCCTCAAATGACACACCAACGTGAGACTGAGCACCCAAATTGTAAAGCTCGTCGGGCTTAACTTCATTTATGATACGCGTCAGATTAGATGAGTCCGTCAAATCGCCATAATGCAATATAAGTCTAGGATCATCCTCATGAATATCTTGATAAATATGGTCAATTCTGTCGGTATTAAAAAGAGACGCACGTCTTTTTATACCATGAACTTCATAGCCTTTTTCAAGTAAAAATTCAGCCAGATAAGAGCCATCTTGACCAGTTACACCTGTAATTAATGCTACTTTTCTATCGCCCATAACTAACTCCCATCAACTAGATCCAAGCAACGTATTAGAATAAAGTTCATAATATTGATCATACAAAACCTTGTCACTAAACCTTGATTTAAAATAAGAAATACAGTTCCCTGACATGCCACACAGATTATGCATATCAAATGACTCGATTACCTTCTTAAATGCCAGGTAATCTCTATCCGGTACCAAATACCCTGTACTTCCATCCATGATAAATTCCTTTAAATTACCAACATCATAGCAAACTACTGGCGTGGCATATGAATAAGATAAAATTTGGACTGCACTCTGGCTTATGCTTTTATATGGTAATAAAACAAGTCGTGCACCTGAAAACAAACCTTGGAGTTCGGAATCAGCAATAAATCTATTAATTACAGTGACATTCTCAAGGGAGCGTAAATCCGAAATAAACGGACTGTAGCCATTTCCCGCCACCACGAACTTTAGGTGAGGCAGTTCCTGAGCTAGTCGGAGTATGTCTTCAAGACCCTTATAGTCATCAATCCTTCCAAAGAACATATCGTAACTAGCCGTTTTTTTTGATTCCTTAACTTGCTGCTTGTATCCCGCTATTGGAATCACGATCTTCTTTCCAGCAGGTACTCTTGCATCATCCGACAGTATAATGATCTTCCCAGATATCAAGAAAATAAGCTTCTCATACAACGTTAAAAACAAACGTCTGAAAATGTCATATGAATCTAAATCAAACCGGTGCACTGTAGACATTACTTGTCCGTTTAATAAGCGAAACATAATGGCTAATGGGATATTGCTGAAGTGTGTCGTGGTGAAATGAACAACTTTAATTCCACGTAAGCGCATTGCAAATGCTAGCAATGGTCCATAGATCAAATCAGCAAGCATGAGAATGTCAAGAAATGGTTTTCTAGAGAAACAAGAAGGTATCTTTGATATCAGCGGGCTTTTAGGAGCTAAATTACATGACAAAAATAGTAACTTAGCGCCTATTTCTGAGCCCTTCAGCTCAGCTTTTGCACTAAAAAACTCCTGCATGTCTGGGTAATTGTGATTACAAATGACAGCTAGCAATTTTTTTTAGCTCCTACTTTGATTGGCTCAATACAATAGAATATTATTATAGCAGCAATATTGAGAGGATTATTGATCTAGCTATCAATATCGATCTTGTTTATCGATAATCGGTGACACCTCACTTTTATCAAATCCGTTGTATACCATTCTAGCGAGTTCATAGGCTAATCCGACCTGGTTATCATAGTCAAGCCAACCTTAGCAAGTATAATTTAATTGGGAATGTCGTGCTCAGGAAATTTGATCAGAATAATATTATTACTCAGACTAAGTATGTCAAATTTTAAATATTTTCAACAGCATAAAATATTTTCTAAAAAATAATAATGCAAAGCATATAAAAATAAACAAAACTATAAATTTATATAAAATTGTAAAATCTAAAAATATCAAGGCGATTAGAAGCGCCAATGGAGCCATTGATTTAAATAGAATATCTAAAAATTGATTACGATTATTATCATTAATTTGTTTCAGCTTTAAACTAATAAATATATTTAATAATACCAATTCAATAACTCCTCGTATGAGAAAAGCTGAAGCAGCGCCAACTATTCCAAAATTAGTGATTAAAAAGTAGCTCAAGAATATATACATCATTGATGACAAAATATAGAAGAAACCCAGGGTGTTTTCTTGATGCAAAGAAACCAATGCTTTAAAGGGAATGGCTGTTAAGCCTGTGAAAAGAATGCCAAAAGTAAGAACTAACGTTACAAAGATTGATTTCTCAGCAAAATCTGTGCCAAGCCAAATGCCTAATAGTTGTGGCATAAATAGAGTTATACCAAAGAGTATTGAGAAGACGCCTACAAAAACAAGCCAATATGAAATCTCGAAGAGGCTCCTAAGGTCTGAATAATTTTTTTTACCATTGAGGCTTGAAAAAATAGGAAAAAATACCGCACTTGCACTGCCATATATTAAACTGAAACGCATTAACAAATCTAAAGGAGCTATGAAATATGAAGCAGTCAACAGATCAACTTTGGTTGAGAGTATAAAACGATCACCGTATAAAAAAATTAACATTGATATTGAAATTAGTGTAAGACTCGAGCCTGATATAATTAAATTTTTGAATGCTTTATGGTTATAGACTGGTTTTAAATTTAGCAAAAATTCTCGACAAAAATATCCCAACCAAAAAAAAGATACAAGATGCAAAATAAGAAAAATATCAACTAAAAAAATAAACGGTAGATCAAAAAAACCAATTAAAATTGGAGAAGTTAATAATAATGAATTTATAGCTGCCCTGTTTGTTGCTGTAATTTCAAATTTAGTCTGGGATTCTAGGACAGATCTAAAGAATAACAGTACAAAGATTAGAGGTGTTTGTAATATTAATTTCTTAAAAAATATACTAGCTTGCTCTATAACTCCCTCAGATTGAGAATTTAATTGCTCTATATAGAAAGGCATCAGAGTACTCAACACCAATAAAATTAATATACTAATTAGAATCATTGATATTAAGCCAGTCCAAAAAATCACTGATCGTTCTTTTGAATCCTCAATATTTGTATAGGCTAAATCTCTATTAACACCTGTAGTGATGCCAAAATTAAGGTAACCCAAACTTAAGATAAACCCAATAGCAAGTGCATAAATTGTAAAAAGCTCTTGGCCTAAAAGATTCAAGGTATATGGAACAGATAAAAGTCCGGCTAAAAGTGGAAAAACTTGAAGCAAAATATTAAACGTTAATAATTTAAATAACCTATTTTGTGCAAATCTTTGGAATATCAAAATTATCTAAAATTTTTAAGTAGGCGGAATTGTACAAGGATTTTTGGGATTTAAGTTAATTAATCTGATCACTCATTCATATTTAATAGATTTTATTAGCTTCTCTAAGCAAATCAAGGGCATTAAAATACTATATCCTTACTAATTAATGATCTTGTATAGATTTTCAGGGTCTAGATTATGCTTTAAAATATCCATCAAGGGCATCAAGCTTATCAATATTTTTCTTTTTAAATGCTAATACCATTTGATAGTTTTCATCTTTTGGATTAGTAATTTTTTTTATGCTTAGCATGGATGGCCGAAAAAGCATATTTAAAGTATTTAAAAAATGATTCTTATAAAGACGCCTAGATTGAGTTAGTTTATAGAAGCTTAGGTATCCAAGCTTCTTTAGCTCGTTGGTTAGTTTTACATAATTGATGAGTCCGTGAGCTTCAAAGGCAATTATTGGAGAGTGTTCATTCAGTATAGTCTTAGCACCTTTCAATATTTCTAATTCATGTCCTTCTACATCTATTTTGATTAATTTTATATGCTCATCTTTTGTGATTTTTAACGCAAGGATATTATCCAGAGTATCAGTTTCAACTTCAAAACTATTCTCAAATCCTTTCGAATCTGAATCTAGGAGACTTCCGCTGCCTAAGTCACTGGCTGGAAAATTAAGAGTTGCTTTGCCAGTATGCGAAGATAAAGCTTTTTGTATCACACTAATATTACTAATATTATTAAACATCAAGCTTGCGTGAATTAGATTATTGCATATAGGGTTTGGCTCAATAGCAATTACGCTATCAACTAATTCAGAAAAAAACATTGAATGATTTCCAATATTGGCACCAACATCAATAATCATCGATTTATCCTTTTCAAGTTCACTGGAATTCAATATAAATTTTAATAATTTTAGAAAATGATCTTCGTACCAACCGTGAATTTGAATTTCATTAGAAATATAGTCATTGTTTATAATAGCCATTTTAAATGAATTGTTGCGATGACCTTTTGATAAAAGCTTGTAGAGCAGTCTTCTTATAGCGGAGTTTTGAAGTATCTTATACATAATTTATATTATTTTAAATCTACCTATATGTAATGTGATTTTTATTTCGAAATGAAACTATGAACTTTGATTTAGCGAGTCTATATGGTAACCAAAAAATTAACAAATCTAAAAGAAGCCATAAATCTAGCGCAAACGCTAAACGCGAAGCTGCTTTGTAACCAAAGATTTCTACCGAAATTATAACAATCGCAACTAAATACAAAAATAATAAGTTATGAAAGTTTATAACTAAATTATTTCGTCTAAAAATATAATTTAGGAATACAAAAAATAATGTAGCGAGTAAAGTTACGTGCACATGAATAACTGAATTTTTGCTTTCTAATAAGTCCTTATAAATATTAAGTTTTGGTAATACATCAAGATTGATCAATGTTAGTATTATTGAAAAAAATATTCCTATTCCAAATGTGCTAATAATAATAAGATTGTATCTTTTGTGTTTGATTAGCAAGATCGGTATAAAAATCATCGAAACCCAATGAAATCCTATTGCAACTAATAGAAAAAATGAATCTTTTAAAAAGGCAGCAGGTGATAGCTTAATCTCAAATCTTGTCATTAAAATGGCGTAAGAAATTAGCAATGCTATGGCTATTGCTTGGGTATTAAAAAATAATAAAGCAAAATTTGGAATCAGCATAAAAATTGGCAAAAAAATAACTCTTTCTTGCAAAATTTTAATAGATAAAATCAATAATATTCCTAAGAGCGAGATTTGTAAGGAAAAATAGGATAGTAGCCCAATTAAATCTAGCAGGCCTGCTATTAAAAAAATTAAAGGCTCTTGTATTATTATATATAAAGCATTGGCTTGAATAAGGTTAACGTTGTTATAAGAGTTAACTCTATTTTGAGCATCAATAAATCCTATATCAGCTGTAAAAAATATTATAAAGATTGATAACATTGATATAGAAGCTGCTAATAAATAATTTATCAACTTTTTCATATCAAGGTAGCATCAATTGAACATGTAAAACGTTACCACTTATGCTACATATCATAAGCTTCTTCATTTTTTAAATAGCTTATAAAATTTTCATCACATATATTATTTGTATACGGCAATGAAGCTTCTTTGGTTTCTTGCAGCAAATCCATAAAATTTAGTGGAATTTTATGATTTTGAATATGCCATATTTTAACCTCTAATCCATTCTGTTTAATATAAATAAGTAAGTTGCTGTAATGACCGTGTGTTTTAACTGGATAAATAATTTCTGAATCATTAAAAATAAATCTGTTGTTGAGATTATGCGATAAGTATAGATCTCGATTGCTATTGGGATGGAGAATTAACATTAATTTTTTTTTTGAATCAATGCTTTCCAATATTTCATTTAGTGATTTATGGAGACTATTTTTACTTACACGGCCATCCTCAACTAAACTTTGGCAAACATATTGCTCAAATCTATCTGTATCAACATCAACCAAATCCTTCATTATTCTTTTAGGCTCATACCATGGATAAATAGAATCTTTGCAGTTCCAAGCAAGACGTTTTCTATAAAAATTTAAACTTCTTGAATCAAAAAGCAAAATTTTAAATGGCTGAGTTAATTCTCCTGATTCAAGATCTTTATCCATTATCCACACCTTAAAGAAGGATGAAATGAGATTAGATTTTATATATAAGAAATTGCGCAAGCCAAATTTTATATATTGAATCAAGCGGCCTACTTTCCCGAATAGACTTATCCAATTTCTGGACATAAACACTGGATTGATGCCGGCTTGCATATAGTAAATATTACCCAATACTTGATCGCTATTTAAAATTAGCATTTCTGGAAAACGATAACCGCAAATTATCACATCATAATTCTTTAACTGACTAACATGTGTTAATTTTTTTATATTAAAACCAGTTTCCATGGCTTTTGATAGCTTAAAATTTTTATTAAGATAGAAGTAAGTAACTTTACTTCGCTCTGTTGGTGGGACAAGTCTTAACGGCCTTCTAATAATTGACGACAAGTCTAAATCAAATATTGCTAATTCTCTTGACCTCATTGACTACCGCTATATAACTTAGAGGCCAATTCAAATTGGCTTTCTGTATCAATATCAATTGATTCCAACTCATCAATTTCCATCAATCCAATATTGCCGGCCAATCGATTATTTTTTTTAAGAAATAATTCTCGTTTAAAAAGATATCCACATGAATTATCTAGGTAAATTGGATCAAGGTCTTGTGTCTTGTATATCTCTCCAAGTTTAAAGTTCAAAGGATTAATGTCCGATGACCAAAACCTTGCATTAAATTTTGTAGCCATAAACATGGAGTCGTACTGACTACCAAAATAGATAGAAATAAAAGCATCAATTGTTGATGAAGAAAGCATTGGATTTGTTGTATGAGTATTAAAAAACACTTGATCAGAAGCGCCTTGAATCATTTCATTAATAATTTCATTTGCTTCATTGTGTTTTATTTTTTTCAAGTAATTAGATCTTTGCTGAATATAAACAAAATCATCATGCTGATAATAATCTGCGATAACGTTTGAATCAGTGTTTACTAAAACTTTTGAGATTAAGCGGCAATTTCTCAAGGTATCAATTATGATTTGATAAAGTGGTTTATCCCCAAGCATTCTAAAATTTTTAGAGGGCACCCTTTCGCTAACCTCTTTTATAAATACTAAAGCAGTAACTGGTTCAATTATCATTCTTTGGCAGTAATGCAAAAATTTTTCATACGGAGATTAAATCTTAGAAACGTTATATACAGACTTACCAATTACGTAATCAATTATTGCTGTTATCCAGATATGATGGACACTTTCGACGATATTATAAGCATGGGAATCAACCCAAAAGCTAAAATCAGAATCCATTCGTACCGGATTATTATAAGATTTACCTGTGAAGCTTATTGTTGTTAGCTGTTTATTTCTAGCTGTTTTAAATAACTTTTCAATGTTAGGACTGCTGCCACTAACGCTTATACCAATAACAACATCATTCTCATTACTATAACTATCTAATAATCTTGAAAAGGAATTATCAAATCCGTAATCATTTGAATATGCTGTAAGTAAAGCAGAATCATTGAAGGTAAATGATTTTAATTTAGCTTGTTTTGTAAAATCCAGCGCAGCATGACTTGCTATGCTTGAAGAAGCGCCATTTCCAAATAATAGCAGTGATCCACCTTTACTAGTTTGCTGCTTAAGGAATTTGGCTACCTTAGGTATTTTCTCTGTTACATTGTCTGAGGTTATAAGCCTATCGTATTCTTGAAGATATTCAATTATGTCCATATTGAGTTAAGGTATATTTTATCTATTAATTTTGTTATTTCTATTGCATCACTGTAGTTTGAAAATTTATATTCATCAACTTCATTAATAGCCCGAACAAATTCTGTCATTTCAATTTCCCATGATTCATTTGTACTAAAGGCATATTCATTTTTTTGATTATTTGAACGATTTGATATCGCAAGGATCTCATCGCCGTAATTGCCTGAGTTAGTGCGAAGTCCATTTAGTATAATGTCACCGTTCTCTAAAAATATTTCTAATGAAAATAGGTAACGCCATTGAGTTATTGTGCTATGAATAGAAGCAGAAATGCCACTATCTTGTGAGTAAAGATTTATAAAAGCATTATCCTCAACACCATTAATATTTAAAAATCTATCACTTAATACAGCCTGACCATCAGTCAAACCACCGGATAAATAATTTATTAAATCAACCATATGAATACCTTGATCGATTAATATTCCCCCACCATTTAAATCTTTATCACATCGCCATGAAGATCGATAATTGGTATCAACTTCTTTTCCATAGCGACCCCTCATCCACAAGATCTTTCCTAATATTTCACTATCAATAGTATTTTTTATTTTTTGCACTGATTGGTGTTGTCTATGGTTAAAACCATATGCCAATACCGAATTACTTTTATTCACTATATTGGAGATTAATAAAAGCTCATCAGCGTTTCTTGCAGCTGGTTTTTCACAAAAAACATGTAGCCCTGAAATTAAAGATAATCTAACATATTCAGGTGCAAATTTTGGAGGAACAGAAATAATAACTGCATCGACTAATGATAACAAAGCATCCAGTTCAGAAAACTTTTTAAGCTGAGCAGAATCATTGGCCAGAGGATCATAGTAACCAATAAGATCAACATTTGTATTTTTTAATAGAATTGAATATCGTAATTTTGCAAAATTACCAAATCCAATAAAGCCTACTTTTATATTCATTTATCTATTTATTATGCTTTTTTCATAGCCATAAGACCGTGGTATTTATAAAACTTATCTATAATTAATATAAATTTAAAGGGTGTAAATCTTTTCTTTTAAAGCATCCTTGCATATATATAATTAATTTGTTGCCAGATTTAACTGAAGAGTTTTTTTGCCTTTTCCAAACTTAAGAAACTATCTTTTAAATTAAGTAAATAATAACGAATAAAAACAGTAAAGATAGCTGATAGAACTCCAAAAAAACTTGTTAGAGCAATAATAAGGGCCCTATTCGGTGATGACTTTGTTTTAGGTATAAGCGGCGGATCAATTGTTGTTAAAGCATACTCAGGTCGAACTTTTGCCAGCATCATGGATTGGGTGTGTTGCTGAATAAGCTCATAAAATAAAGCTCTAAGATCAGGATAGGGCGTAATTTTGATTTGATCATTCAAGTAATTAATGGAAAGCTGAGCTTCGTTGATTCGCATATCAGCAACATACTCGTTAACTTCTTGTATGAGAATCAGCGACCAATCATAGGCAATCTCAGGTGAAATATGGTCTACTTCCAAAGAAATAGTTCCATTATCACTATTTTCTACAATTGAGATAGCCTCATCAAAAAACACGTAGGCCTCCTGTGTTGAGGGGATTGATTTAAAAGGAGGCTTAACTTTTCTGACCCAAGCACGCTTAGTTTCATCGTATATATTAGAATTATAATTAATAGAGTTAGTCTTTAAATTCCAATTTTCAGCGGCAATTAAATTAGGCAAAATATCATACTTATTAATTAATCTTTGTAAAAGCCCTTTAGATTTTAATAGAGATATAGCTAAATCTTTGTCTGAAATTCCTTCACCTGATTTGGGCAAAGTAATGCCAGCTATGGAGGCTAAGCCAGAATATTGAGAGAGATTACTGCTTATTTGACCAGATGAAGATGGAGCCAAAAGAGTTCGCGCTGTGTAGAGATTTGTGAGCGTCAACGAATAAACAATAGACACCAGCATAAACAAACTAGTCCACAAGGTAATAAAAAATTTATTACCCCATAATAGATCAAATAGCTCTCCAATATCTATCTCATCATCAACAATCAAGTTAGCTGCATCTTTCTCGTTATTACTCATCTTAAAGACCTTTTACAGCTGCAATTGAGACCATAGATTGATAAATTAACTGAGTTACCTGAGTCCAGTTTGTTAGAGAGTCCCTGTATTGGATATTAATAGGGACGATAAGAGTGTCTCCAGGCTTTAATTTTGGCTTCCTGCCAAACAATCTAAATGCACTTTTATCCAAAACCTCAGTTAAGCCATTTGCCCTCAATATATATATATTATCTTCACCAGCTCTTTTGGTGAGCCCGCCAGATAGTCTCAAATAATCCTCAATAGAGTATTTTTCATCATATTCGATAGAATTAGGGACATTAACTTCACCAACAATACTCACTGTTGAAGGCTTACTAGGGATAAAAAGCCTATCATCATTCCCGACTTTAAAATTTCGCATATCTTCACTATTAAGATCTATCCCCACTCTTCCACTTGGTTTGACTGACTCAAGCAATTCTATGATAGAATTTATGTCATCCAAAACCGCTGCAGATGTATTCTCTTGGGTAAGAGAGCTTGATGAAAAATTTCTTTTGATTTGATTCGAATATTCTTGAATCCTTTTTAATTCAGAAAGCCTTACTAACTCTTTCAAGTATACAGAGCCTTCAACAAAAGCATTATCAGTAAAGCCGCCCGCTCTTTCAATTACTGATAAGATGGATTCACCTGGACTAAGAGCATATACTCCAGGAAAAACAAATTCACCTGATAAGGTGATTGTCTTTAATGAGTCTGTTCCAGAATATTTTCGAACTGTTATATGATCCAAAGGTTTAAGTTTTGTAGAAATTAAACTCTGTGCACTTTGATCAGCGCTTAATTCTAATGATTCAAAATTATAAATCATATTTTCAAGCCTCTGGCGTCTTAACTCTATGGAGCTAGTGTAGGCATTTTGCAAAAATCCTCCAGCAGCATTAACAAGGTCATTTGCTGAAGCGCCTTCAAACAATGGGTAGATTCCTGGGTGTTTAACTGCGCCCATTATTGAGACCAAGCGAGATAGATTTTGAGAAGAGGATTCAAGTTTAATAAGTTCAATAAATGGCTTCATGAGGCTTGATCTTGTAAAGTCCTCACTTGCCTTGCTAAGCATTTTATTGCTAAATAAAGGATCTTCTTCGTTCTCTAAAAAAGTATTATTAACAAAATTAGTGGTACTAATCATTTGAGTATTTAAGCTAGAATTGGGATTATTAATTTCAGCATTCAAGTCCACTGGATCTATCATTTCAGGCGTGGATGAGAAAAATAAAATATGGTCATATTCTAAAAGTTCTATATCACCATAGCCTCCATCCTGAAAAAGGTCTCTTAGGGAAAAATTTAAAAAAGTCATATTAGAAAAAGGATCGGGCTTTCTAACTATCAATGAAAAATCAAGATCTATGTAATCTGGAAAATCCTTCCTAGCATCACCTACTATATCCTTTAAACTCATACCTTTATGCCATCCAATCAAGCCAGTTCTATGTGCTGCTCCAGATATTTCAACATAGTTCCTTGGAGATATATTGGCCTTAGGTATGATCAAGATATCATTGATTCCAATCAAAGTATTTAGATCACTTTCTTCTAAAAGGTTAAGTGTAATGGCCCGTTGAGGTAAACCAGCACCTTTTTTTGTTAGTAAAACAGTTTCTGTAATAGATGCATTTTCTGAAAAGCCAGATGACATATTAATTAAATCACCTAGCGTTTCACCACTAATTGTTTCATATAACATTGGTCTCCTTGACTCTCCCCTAACCTCTGCAATAGATTTATAGGGAGGAACCAAAACTACATCACCAGATTTGAGTCGAATATCATTTGTTGAATCTCCTTTAATCAGCAAATCATAGGCATCAAATGTGTTTATATTTTTACCATTACGTAAAATTTGAATATTTCTCAAAGAACCTAGTTTTGATATCCCACCTGCCTGATAGAGTGATTGAGTTATTGTTGCAAGGGAGCTAACAGAATACATTCCTGGATATCTAACTTCCCCTGCAAGGAAAATATTCATTGCTTTTAACTTGCCCAGGTTAATGGAAACTCTTGTACCAAATAATTCATTTGCAACTCTTGATTCAATCAATTCAACAGCTTGATTTAAAGATAAGCCAGCAATTGAAATTACTCCAAGGGATTCTATAAATATAGTACCATCACGAGCAATCTCTAGATCATAGCGTCCAGTTGATGTTCCCATCATTTGCATAACCAATGTATCACCAACACCTAAAACATAATTATCAGGCACCAGCACATCATCAACAGGTGAAAAGGTAGAAATTTCTTGCGAAAAAAAAGAAAGTCCAAATCTTTCAGGTTTCTCTTTAATTGAGGGTGAAAAAGTATCAAAGAATATTGCTGATTCAGTATCACCCCTATCAACAAATAATTTTTCTAAGGGCTCACCCTTCATTCCAAGTTTATTGTAGTTTTCAGGCTGATCCCCAGCAGATGGCAAGTCAATATTATTTATTCTTGCAAATTCTATTTGTTGCTCAGGAGTCATGGATTTGAGTTGATTTACAATTTGGGTCGGTAACCTGTCTATGTAAGACTGTGCGCCAATATTAAAACTTACTAAAAGTGAGATGATTATTACAAAGAAATTTACTTTCAAAATAAGCTTAATCATAAAATATGTTTAATAGTTTTGTGTGATGTATTCAAGTTAAGTTCAAGATTGTGTACGTAAAAATTAAATACATCATTTATTAAAATATCTAATTATATATGTTATTCAATTTGTGTGTATCTATTCTTGTAAATGTTGATGGAGCCATAAAATTAAAACTCTAATCACCTTTACATTATTTGCTTTAGGTTTATTATAACCGTAGGAATTATTGTTTGTTAAATAGTACTTTCTTGTTATATTATGTATACATAATAATCATATTGAATTTTATCATGGAGTTTTGTAAATGGCCCAATTAAATAAAGCTAGACTATTCCTAGCAACCCTCTTCAGTTCTTTCCTGTATAGTGAACCTGTTTCATCTCAAGAGAAAATTGATGAAGATAACAAGGATACAGATTCCTCTACTAATGATGTTAAAGCTAAAACTGTTTTAAGTGTAGCTGCTATTGCTGCTGCTATAGCCGCGGTGGTTGATGATAATGATGATAAGGCCCAAGCGCCTACTCCAGCGCCTACACCAGCACCAACACCAGCCCCTACACCGGCACCAACACCAGCGCCTACACCGGC
>Ga0055584_100003263_pt1 | contig 16035 bp, 17 predicted proteins | sample OSDHelmetaG_FD_58716 | JGI IMG/M metagenome (GOLD analysis project Ga0055584, IMG submission 58716) | Pelagic marine sediment microbial communities from the LTER site Helgoland, North Sea, for post-phytoplankton bloom and carbon turnover... | ecosystem: Environmental > Aquatic > Marine >... | reverse complement strand
ATTGCAAATTCTTGTACGTCGGTTCGATTCCGGCTCGGGCCTCCAAAACCTCAATAGTTTGTCTATGACAATATCCATTAAAATTGCAGAAAAGCGAGACATTGACGCCATCGTCAAACTGAACAGTTTCGTGCAGGCAATCCACTCTGCAAACGTTCCTGAAATATTTCACTCAAGCGTCGATCAGTCAGGGCTTAGAAAGCTGGTCTCTGAAATCGTCGAAGCAGAGGCGTCCATTGTTTTGTTGGCTATGGAGCGCCGAGAACCCCTTGGGTATCTATGGGGCGAAACCATTGAACGAAAAGAAGGGCTCTTCTCCAAAGCGAACCGCTTCTTTTATGTCCATCACATCGTTGTCGAACCTGAAGCGAGACGAAAAGGTATTGCTAGCAGCCTATTCAACGAATTAGAATCTCACCTTGTTTCCCAGAAAACAGGGAAACTCGTCCTGGACAGTTGGAGTTTTAACGAGGAAGCTCACCGTTTTTTTGAGTCGCTAGATTTCAAGGCTCAGACAACCAAATTTAGTAAAGCAGTCTAACGACTAAGAATATGGCTGTAAGGTTGGTTTGTTACTGCTTCAAAACCAATTGCCTCCCAAAACAGTGGTGCCACACTTGTCCCGGCGTTCACAACTATGTTCCGATCGTCACTTTCTAAGCCGAGCAGAATCTCTGACACAAGCAGCGTCGCCACTGACTTTCGCCTGAATTTCGAGCAAATAAAAAAGCGCCTCATCCTTAACAGATCTGGATTGCCAGGCTCCCAAGTGATCCCACCAATGCCTGCTAAGACATCATTCTCAAAAGCTAGAAGGAGAACTTCGCCATCTCTATCAAAGCGATTTGTTCCGTCTCGCCATTCCTCCAGAAGCCGATCTACAAATCGGTAGCCTTCGGCACTAGCCTCTTTAGCGGGCTCATCGAAATTGTCTAATGAGAGCGTCGTTGCCTTTATGAATTCCAACATATGTACCAAGGGTTCTGCGGGATTGAGCTTTCTATTTCATGCATAGTCAAATCAATCCGAGCTCTTGTCTCTTTGCCTTTGTGAGTTTCTTAACCACCAGACCATAAGCCGTGCTGATGTAAGCTTGGACATCTTCATCGTTCATGGCTTCGGGATCTTGTACTTGGATCCATTTGTAACGCCCTAAGTATGGTGCGGAAATGATGCCCGGTTGTTCGCGCAAAATATCATAAGCAAGTTCGCTTGCTTTGAAGACGACTTTGTAGTGTTTGTCATCGCCCCAAATGCCACAAAGTGCAAAGACTTTACCGCCAACTTTCCAAACGGAAGCGCCACCCCACTGGATAACGTTGGTGGTGGATTTAAGCGATCCGCAGAATAGGTTGAACTCTTCCAAAGTCATAAAAGCACTCCTTATCAATTGCCATACGTAGCAATTGGCTCGCCTAAGAGAGCAAGGTCTGGCTCAACACCTAAACCCGGCAAACCAGGAGCCACGATACCGCCGTCGAAAATGGGAGCATCAATCTTCGCAGTCGAGGCCGAAACCATGGATCTAACGTCCAAAACACAATTGAGATATTGTGAAGGCACCGTTTGGCCGAGGTGTAAAATAGCTGCCAATGCGATCTCCGACCCAACAGTATCTTGAACAGACATCGTCATTCCTGCTGCCAGACACAAATCCCTTTGCCGCCTGCCTCTGGTCAGCCCGCCTCCTTTTGAGATTTTGAGGCCAATGCCATCTGCGATATCGCCGGCGATGATATGTGCGATGGTATCATCGTCTGTCGCCAACTCATCCATAATGATGGGCACATTGGTCCGCCGTCTCAGCGATTGGCATTCTCTAAGTGTTCTGCATGGGGCCTCCAGCACGATATCAGTTTCATCGGGAAGGAGACGGAGCAATCTCAACGCGTGTTCAACTGTCAAACCGCCATTGGCATCGACCAGAAAGAACTCACCTGGTTGACGATCTGCGAGACAGGCACGGATCTTCTCAGCATCCAACGATGGGCCTCCGTCACGTTCAGCGGTCCCTACTTTTAAAGAGTGCCCCATGAAGCCCTGAGCTCGATGTGCCGCCACCCGACGTCGCATATCCTCTGGATCACCACCGTGAATGGATGAGATCACAGGCATACGCTGATTAGTGCTGCCACCAAGAAGATCACAAACAGGCATGCCAACTGATTTTCCAAAGAGATCCCAGCAGGCAACATCAATGGCCGTTTTCGCGTGCAAGTGACCAACCAGCGTTTCATCCATAGCTTGATTGATGCGATCAACATGACGAGAGTCCATGCCAATTAGTTGCCCCGCCATCTCCTCGATGCCAGCTCGAACCCCTCTCGCGTGTGCGGCTACATAGGTTGATCCAAAAGGCGTACTTTCTCCCCATCCCTCAATCCCATCGTCACTGGTCACACGAACGAACGTCGCATCGAAGGAAGTGTAGGTTCTGCCACCAGACAAATGATAAACACCACCAGAAAAGGGCAAGTCGTATTGAAAGACATCGATGCGTTTGATTTTCATTGACAGCTCGTTGCTCTTGTTTTCTTTGCCAAACCAGTAACATCTCTAGGATTGAAATCAATGACTAACATACCAACCAAAATGTCCGCTGTTTTACTGACCGGACACGGTGGCCTCGACAAGCTCGTTTTCAGTGAAGATGTCGACGTCCCCCAGGCTGGCCCTGGAGAGGTTTTGATTAACGTAACGGGTGCCGGTGTTAACAATACCGATATCAACACACGCATTGGCTGGTATTCAAAGTCTGTTAAAGACGATACAGCTGCTGGAGCAGCAGATGGGCTAGACGAAGTCGATGACGATGACGCCAGTTGGTCTGGCGAGGCCCTACAATTCCCTCGCATCCAGGGTGCTGATGCTTGTGGGTATATCGTTGCCGTCGGTGATGGGGTTTCTCCAGGCCGAATTGGCGAACGGGTTATTGTCCGCACCATGATGGAAGACAAGAAGGCAGGTAAGCCCTTCTATTGTTGGACAAGAGGCTCTGAATGCGACGGTGGGTTTGCACAGTTCATGTCCGCCCCTCATGATGAGACATTCGCTGTTAACTGTGACTGGTCTGACGCAGAATTAGCCTCCTTACCCTGTGCATACTCAACGTCAGAGAATATGCTCCACCGAGCTCACGTTGGCGCAGAAAGAGTTTTAATCACTGGAGCCTCCGGTGGTGTGGGGTCGGCCACCATCCAATTGGCCAAGCGTCGTGGTGCTTATGTCATTGCTCAATCTTCAGTGGCTAAATTTGACGATGTCAAAGCAGCGGGGGCAGACCAAGTTGTTGACCGTAATGCTGACTTGGTTGCTGAATTGGGCGCAGACTCCATTGACGTTGTCGTTGATCTGGTTGCCGGTCCTAAGTGGCCAGAGCTGCTTGACGTCCTTCGCCGCGGTGGTCGCTATGCCGTTGCTGGCGCTATCGCTGGACCTCTTGTTGAACTTGATGTTCGCACTTTGTATCTGAAGGACCTCACATTCTTTGGGTGTACTTACCAGGAACGCGTCGTGTTTGAAAATCTTGTGTCCTATGTGGATCGCGGAGAAATCAAGCCAATGGTTTCAAAAACCTATCCGTTGTCTGATATTCACGAAGCGCAAGAAGATTTCATTGCCAAGAAATTCACAGGCAAATTGGTTCTCATCCCACCGGCGGTTAACTAGTCTTATCCGATGCAAATGAAGCTGGGTCATCAAAATCTCTGATGACCCCTTCATCGCTGACCTCGACTTCAATCACATGTCCCTCGAACTTCTTGAGCAACGGTTTTGCGCCGATGTCGTCATTCAGTTCACTGAAGTGACAGCGGTAACCGTTTGACCAAAGTACAGGATTACCGCGCCTACCCCCAAAGGTTGGCACAACAATTGACGAACCACCAGGCTCTATAGCATCGAGTAACTGTTGTATTGTTTCTTTGGAAATCAATGGCATATCACCGAGGCAAACAAGAAAAGCGTCAATCTCCCCCGACAGCGTCGAGACGGCAACTTTTAGAGACGACGCCATGCCAGAGCCATAGTCTGAATTATAAACTGCACGGACACTTGGGGAATCGGCCAACACGTGAGCAACTTTTTCAGCATCATGCCCCAAAACAGCAACAATATCAGCAGCTTCCAAATTCGAGACGGTCCTAGCAACATGTCCAATCAGCGGAGCGCCGCGAAAGGTCTTAGTAAGCTTGTTTTCCTCGCCCATCCTCTTCGATTGGCCAGCAGCCAGGATAATGACACCGAGGCGAATTTTGCTCATTCACGTCCTCTAAACGTAGCAATGATCTCCGCCAAAACAGAAACCGCTATTTCTTGCGGTCCCATGGCACCGATATCTAACCCAATGGGTGCAGAGATCTTTCCGATTTCTTCCTCGGTCAGCCCCTCCTCCATAAGTCGTTCGACCCTTTTGGCATGGCTTCTGTTGCTACCTAGAGCACCGATGTAGCCTGCTTCAGATTTGACCGCCGCGATCAATGCTGGATCATCAAGTTTAATATCATGAGAAAGAGCCACTATGGCAGTCTTTGAGTTCGGCTTCAGTTCCTCAATGACTTCATCTGGCCATCGTCGGTGAATAGAAATGTTAGGAAACCGTTCCTCGGTTACATAAGAATCTCGTGGATCAATCAACTCAACATTCCAGCTAAACTCCTTAACCATCGGGATCAGAGCCTGAGAAATATGTACTCCGCCTACTATTATGAGCCGTGGTTCGGGCTCAAACAACTGAAGAAAGGTATCGCCTTGCTTCTGACTCTTTAGGCGGTCCAACGTTTCAACAGCTTCGATCGATTGCTCACCGCTGGCAAGAGATTTCTTTAGAACAAATGATTGATTTTCTGCCTGCCCAATTTTAATAGCGTCAGAGAGATTCCGATCATTCCAGGCTTCAATGAAGACCTCCAGCTCGCCACCGCATGCCAACCCGACTTGCCAGGCCTGGTCATTGGTGATGCCGTAATTTCTCAAGCGTGGTTTACCAGTCTTCATCGCGTCCAGAGCTTCAAAAACTACATCGCCATCGACGCAACCGCCAGAAACCGAACCTTCGAAATTTCCCTTGTCATCGATAATCATGATGGCGCCAACTTGGCGAGGTGCAGATCCCCAGTTCGCTGTCACAGTCGCGATCGCACAGCCTCGACCTTCGTCCATCCAAGAGAATAGCTTTTGCCAAACGGCTTGTTCCATTTCGATTTGCCTTATCTGAAAGGGTTGCTTTGTTGATGTTTAGCATTGCCGAGAGCATCCGCGAATTGTGACAAGCTTTCCAATGAATGAACTGAACGCACCTCGTCAGCATGGCGAACAATGGCGGCTGCACCTTTGGCTTTCGGTTGGTATCCGCCGTAACGCAGCAATGGATTGAGCCAAATTAACTTACTAGCTGTTCGACTGAGACGTTCAGTGGCTTTGCCAACCAACTCGCCACCTTGACGGTCTAATCCATCAGTGACCAAAAGCACCAACGCACCTTGCCCCAACACACGCCGTGCCCAGTTCTTATTGAAGTCTTCTAGACAATCACCAATTCGCGTACCACCTGACCAATCAGCCACTGAATCACCGACTGCAGCCAGAGCTTCATCAACATCCTTGTGCTTCAATTGGTGGGTTATGTGGGTCAACCTTGTTCCAAAAACGAATGTCTGAATTCGTTCTTTCTCAATCATCAACCTATGAAAGAAATGAAGCAACATACGCGAGTAGCCCGCCATAGATCCAGAGATATCACAGAGCACAACAACTGGCGGCTGCCGCTCTTTTCGTCTTCTCTTTTCCAGTCTTACCAACTCGCCTCCATAACTCATTGATCGACGCAAGGTTTTGCGAAAGTCTAAATCTCTCCCCTTATTCCCACTTTCAAACCTTCTGGTGTTCAAGGGTGCAATCGGTAGCTCCATCCGACGAATGATTTGCTTAGCTTCATCAATTTCAGCAACCGACATCATTTCGAAATCCATAGCTTGCAGGATCTCTTTGTCAGAAAAGGTATAAGCAGCGTCAAACTCTGTTTCCTCTTCTTTCTGCTCGCTTTTACTCTCGTTCGTGGATTGCAAGGCTTCCGCCAACCGTCGGCTGAGTTCTTTATCTTTCTGTTTATTAGGGTCCAATTCGCCTTCCAGCTCCGGCAGCATCATTCTAAGCATACGTTCCAATAGCTTGGGGTTGCGCCAAAACAGATGAAAAGCCTGATCAAAGAGTTCCTGTTGTTCTTTCTTTTTGATTAAAACGGAATGGAGTGCCCAATAGAAATCATCACGTCGTGCGAAACCGACGGTTTGCGCCACTTGCAAGGCATCCAACGTTTGTGCAGGCCCAATTGGTATACCAGCGGACCTCAGCGTCTTAACAAAAAGAACCAAGTTCTCAGGAAGCCTGCCACCAAGAGACATAATCAAACTGCCTCGCGGTTAGCCAAGATTGGCAAAGGCTTGAGCCTTGATGCCCGACCGCACGTCTTCGAGGATCAATGCCGCTTCTGAACCACGAATTTTCTCGATGTCATCTTGGTATTTGAGCACAACACCCAGGGTGTCCTGGATGGCTTGCGGATCGATAGCAACGTAGTCAAGTTGGACCAAGGCATCTGCCCAATCCAATGTCTCAGCAATACCCGGTTTCTTGTAAAGATCTTGCTTTCTCAGCTCCTGAACGAAAGCCACTAATTCTTTCGCCAGTTTCTCAGAGGCGTGAGGCGCTTTGGCTTTAACAATCGCCATTTCTCGCTCAGCATCAGGGTAATCCACCCAGTGATAGAAACAACGGCGTTTTAGGGCGTCATGAATTTCACGGGTGCGGTTCGAAGTAATGATAACAATCGGCGGTGTGCTCGCCTTGATCGTTCCCATCTCAGGGATCGAGATTTGGTAATCTGAAAGTACTTCAAGCAAGAAAGCTTCAAAGGGCTCATCTGTTCGGTCGAGTTCATCGATCAGCAATATTGGCGATTCTTCATCGCCGCCGGTCTCCAGCGCTTGTAGCAAAGGCCGCTTGATCAAAAATTCGTCAGAAAACAAGTCTTTAGATAAGGAATCTTTGTTCTTCTCGCCCGCTGCCTCCGCCAGACGGATTTCCATCATCTGACGCGGAAAGTTCCATTCGTAAACCGCTGATGAAACATCCAAGCCTTCATAACATTGTAACCGGACTAACCTTCGACCAAGGCTAGCAGATAGCACCTTAGCTATTTCCGTTTTCCCCACTCCGGCTTCGCCTTCAAGAAATAAAGGCCGACCTAATTTGAGCGTCAGATAGAGCACAGTAGCTAAGCTGCGATCAGCGACATAGCCTTCAGCCGTCAACAGATCCAACGTTTGATCAACATTTTTTGGTAAGGAGATGCTCATACAACAGAAAAAGGGCGGCGTTAAACACCGCCCCTTACACTTTCTTTTCAAATGTTAACCGCAGGCGTCGACCGCTCGTTTGGCCATAACACCAACCAAATGAGCGCGATACTCTGGTGATGCATGAATGTCTGAGTTCAAATCATCAGCAGACACAGCAACGCCATCCAATGCCGAAGAAGAAAAATCGCCGTCTAAAGCGCTTTCCATCGCCGATGCCCTGAACACCGACGGACCAGCGCCGGTGACAGCAACACGGACACCGTCCGCGTTCTTGGCCACGAAGACCCCAACCATTGCATAACGAGACGCCGGGTTTGGGAACTTGGCATAGGCTGCCTTTTCGACAAGAGGGAAGGAAACCGACGTTACAATCTCGTCTTCCGCCAACGCTGTCTCAAACATTTCAACGAAGAAATCTTCCGCCGGTATCTCCCGAGTATTGGTTTTGACAGTCGCACCCAGCGCCACCAATGCGGCTGGATAGTCAGCCGCTGGATCATTGTTAGAAATTGAACCGCCTAACGTACCTCTCGCACGAACCTGACGGTCACCAATGCTTTCTGCTAAAGCGGCGAGCGCAGGAAGGTCTGACTGAATAAGTGCGCTAGAGGCAACCACAGAGTGCGATGTCATCGCCCCAATCTCAATTGCGTCAGCCCCTTCGGCCACACCAGCAATGCCGTCGATACCGTGAAGATCAATCAAATCTTCAGGCGCCGCAAGCCCTTGCTTCATCGTCGGCAACATCGTCATGCCACCGGCTAGGAACTTACCGTCGTCTGACGCCTGCATATTAGCAACCGCTTCGTCAACACTGTTTGGCTTATGATAATCAAAGTTTTGCATCTCTCAGCCCTCCCTTAGTTGTTTTCTTGCAGAGCGCGCCAAACACGTTCTGGCGTCGCCGGCATCTCAACAGTAACAGCTCCTGTTGCATCCGTGATTGCGTTGATCAATGCTGCCGGAGCCGCAATAGCTCCTGCTTCACCGCACCCCTTCACCCCGAGTGGGTTGTGAGTACAAGCCGTTGTCGTCATATCAACGCGGAAACTTGGCAGATCATCAGCTCTAGGCATGCAATAATCCATGTATGAACCCGTCACCAACTGACCTGAGTCTTTGTCGTAAACCGTGCCTTCCAACAACGCCTGACCAACACCCTGAGCAATACCACCGTGGACCTGACCTTCAACTATCATCGGATTGATCACGTTTCCGAAGTCATCAACAGCCACCCAATCCACGATCTCGGTTACACCCGTCGCCTCGTCGATTTCAACTTCGGCTATGTGTGTTCCGGCAGGATAGGTAAAGTTGCCAGGGTCATAGAAAGCTGTTTCATCCATACCTGGTTCAACGCCTTCTGGGTAATCATGAGGCACATAAGCCGCAAAGACGATTTCTTCCATCGCTTTAGACTTATCCGTTCCCGCGACCGTAAAGTTACCATCGGCGAACTCAATGTCCTCAACGGCTGCTTCAAGCAGATGAGCAGCAACCTTTTTGCCCTTTTCAATGATCTTATCGCAAGCCCTATCGATGGCAGAGCCACCAACAGCCAAGGATCTAGAACCATAGGTTCCCATGCCCATTGGAACTTTCGAAGTATCGCCGTGAACAACCTCGACGTTCTCGAACGGGATGCCAAGCTTTGTGGCTGCCAGTTGAGCGAAGGCCGTCTCATGACCTTGTCCGTGGGAATGTGATCCCGTGAAGACAGAAACACTACCGGTCGCATTGAAGCGAACTTGCGCTGACTCCCACAAACCGACACCAGCACCAAGCGATCCAACGACCGCCGAAGGAGCTATGCCGCAAGCTTCGATATAGGCGGAGATGCCTAAGCCACGTTTCTTGCCATTGGCTTCTGACTTTGCCCGACGAGCTGGGAAACCAGCATAGTCAATCATCCCCATGGCCTTATCCAGAGAGGCCTCATAATTGCCTGTGTCATAAGTCAGAGCCACGGGCGTGTCATAAGGGAACTGATCAGGCTGTATGAAGTTCTTCCGTCTCAATTCAGCTGGGTCCACACCTAACTCACGAGCCGCCGTTTCAACAATCCGTTCTACGACGAACGTAGCCTCCGGGCGTCCTGCTCCACGATAAGCATCTACAGCAACGGTATTGGTGAAAACTGCTTTAGTATTGCAGAAAATCACCGGCGTTGTGTATTGCCCAGCCAACAAAGTTGCATAGAGATATGTCGGAACAGAACTAGCGAACGTGGAAAGATAAGCCCCCATATTGGCTATTGTTTCGACTTTCAGCGCCGTGAACTTACCGTTCGCATCAAGGCCGAGCTTCACATGACTAACATGATCGCGACCGTGAGCGTCCGTCAGGAACGCTTCTGATCTAGTGGAAGTCCACTTAACGGGCCTGCCAATTTTCTTGGAAGCCCAAACACAGGTGGTTTCTTCCGCATAACAGAAGATCTTTGAACCAAATCCACCGCCTACGTCCGGTGCAATCACTTTTAACTTTGTCTCAGGAATTCCCAGAACAAACGCACAGAGAATAAGACGAAGCACGTGGGGGTTTTGACTGGTGGAGAAGCAAGTATACTCGCCAGTTGCCATATCGTATTCGCCGATGGCCGCTCTTGGCTCCATCGGATTAGGAACCAAGCGATTGTTGATAATATCGAGTTCTGTAACGTGGGCCGAATTTGCGAGAGCTTTGTCCACGTCGGCTTCTTCGCCCAAAATCCAGTCATAACAAAGATTGCTTGGCGCTTCTGGATGAATTTCTGGACCTGACAGTGCAGAACCAGTATCAACGTTAGCCGCTAGAACTTCATAGTCCACTTCGACAAGTTCTGCTGCTGCTTGTGCTTCACTTAGGGTTTCCGCAATCACGACAGCAACCTGATCACCGACATGTTTGACGGTGTCGTGAGCCAAGGGTGGATGCGGTGGCGCTTTGTGGCCCTCCCCATGTCGATCAACGACGTTCCAGCCACAAATTAGGCTGCCGACTTCATCGGCCACCATATCTGCACCGGTTAGAATACTGACCACTCCAGAAGCCTGCGACGCTGCCGAGGTATCAACAGATCTGATTTTCGCATGTGCATGGGGGGAACGGACGAACACAGCATAAGTTTGCCCCATTCGATTTATGTCGTCAGTGTAAGTGCCTCTGCCGGTTAAGAAGCGAAAGTCTTCCTTACGTTGGACCGCATCACCTATTCCGCCTGAGGTAATTGTACCTGTATCTGGCATGATCAACCTCCCATCGCTTTAGCGCCAGCCTGAACAGACTTGACGATATTATGATATCCTGTACAGCGACAGATGTTGCCTTCCAGACCTTCCCGAATTTCGGTCTCAGAAATATCTGGGTTTCCCGCAACCAAATCCACCGCGCTCATCACCATCCCTGGGGTACAAAAACCGCACTGAAGGCCATGGTTCTGACGAAAAGCTTCCTGCATCGGATGCAGCTCTTCACCTGTCGCTAGACCTTCGATAGTCGTAACTTCCGAACCGTCGACTTGCACAGCTAACATAGTGCAGGATTTAACGGATTTACCATCAACGTGCACAACGCAGGAACCACATTGGCTTGTGTCACAGCCGACGTGCGTTCCCGTAAGTTTCTGATTTTCTCTGATGTAATCGACGAGCAAAGTCTTGGTTTCGACTTCACCGCTCACTGAACGCCCATTGAGCGTCAAGGAAATGCTTGGCATAAAAATCTCCCTATTTTTTGAGTTGACTAACTCTTTAAGGGAGATTTATCTGTTCTTATTTCTCCCCCGTGGAAGAAACATTAGCGCAAATCTGGCGTTTGACCAGAGCTATTCTGGATTTTCTTCTTCACCATTGATTACAGCGGCAAAGCGACTAAAGAACTTATCGGATAGTTTTTTGGCGGCTCCTCCTACCAACCGAGAACCAATCTGAGCTATTTTTCCACCGACTTGAGCGTCTACCAAGTAGATCAATTCCGTCCCATCATTATGCTCATTCAACGAAACATCAGCAGAACCCGTGGCAAAGCCAGCCAAGCCACCTTTACCTTCTCCGGTCAGGGTATAAGAATGTGGAGGATTGAGATTCTCTAGGTTCACTTCGCCTGTAAATGACGCCTTCACCGGCCCAATTTTTGCCTTGATGACTGCGGTAAATTGAGTGTCAGAGATCTTTTCCAAACTTTCGCAGCCAGGAATAGCCTGCTGCAAAATAGCTGGGTCATTCATTGCCTTCCAGACTTCCTCCTTGGAGGCATTTATAATGTAAGTCCCTTCCAATTTCATTTTGCTGACTTTCTTTTGTTGAACCTATTGGGCGCCTTTTTTCTTACTTCCAAGGAAACCAGCATTTCTGCCTTCCATTGTCTCAAGGTATTCATGAATTTTACTAAACACTTCTTCTTCCGACAAAGAGGCTTCCAAAAAGAGCCCCGTGTCAAATCTCTTGTTTGGGTAATCTATTCCAACAACCAAAATGGGGACCTTTGCTTTAACTGCAATACGGTAGAAGCCAGTTTTTAAGACGCCATCACTTTTACGGGTGCCTTCGGGTGTGATCGCCAAAATCAATCGATCGGCGCTCTTAAAAGCCCTGACTGCATCACCAACAATGCCGTTTGCTGCTGAACGGTCAACAGGAATGCCGCCCAGAAATTTTAAGATGGGACCAAAAACTGGTACAAAAACTGACTTTTTGATGAGGAAGGAGAACTTGATCCCTACCGCATACATCAACATCATTCCAATCACCCAATCCCAGTTGGACGTGTGAGGAGCGCCGATAGCGACAAACTTCGGACAATCAGGAATTTCACCTGTTACTTGCCAGCCCGAAAGTTTGAAGGCGAGACGTGCCAGGAACTTAGTGACGGCATTGCCTCTACGAGCCACATTTTTATTGCCGAGTTCAGGAACCACTGAAGTAAAAACCCTCAAATCCAATAGGAAGGATCGCATTTGCACTATTTTTGGCAGTACCGCCACAAAATTCCCATTCCCTTGCTTCTTTAGTCATTGCATTTCTCAGGTATTACGGCGTATTAAGGCCCCAAATATTGGAACCTGGTGGTTTCTTTTCTTATTCAGCTTGAGGGATAAAAATGTCTAATGACATCAGTGTCGAGGATCGCGTTAAAGAGATCGTCACCAAATATATCAAGGCAGATGATGGTTCCACTCCTGAATTGACCAGAGAAACCGAGCTTCAGACGGTCAACTTGGAATCATTGGACTTAATCGAAATTATTTTCGAAGTTGAAGACGAATTTGATATCGATATCGAACAAGACGAAAAAACCGCCGAATTAAAAACGCTTGGTGATGTGCTCGATTGGTTAACGACCAACATCGAAGACCAGACCGCATAATAGAAAGTCTTCGATGCATCGTGTCGTCATAACCGGCGTCGGAACAATATCTGGCCTCGGACCCAATCTTAATGATTCATGGAACGCAGCACTATCTGGTAAAACGGCTATTGGCCAACTGGATATTCCGTCCATTCAACCACTTCGTCAGAAACTTGCCGCCCAAATACACAGCTACAAGCCTGAAGACCATTTCAGTGCTGGCGAATTGGCGCTCATCGACCGTTTCTCGCAGTTCATTATTCTCAGTGGCCGAGAAGCGATAGCAGATTCAGGCATTGATTTCTCCACAGATATCGCTGAAGAAACGGCGGTTCTAACGGGTTCAGGCCTCGGAGGTTGGGAAACCATCAACGAATCAGCGAAAAAGGTTTTTTACGACCAGAAACCACGCGTTCATCCCTTTACCGTTCCTAAAATCATGCCAAGTGCCGGTTCCAGCCATCTCACGATGGAATATGGGATAACCGGACCGGCTTTCACAATTTCCAGCGCTTGCTCCTCTTCAGGACATGCAATCGGCGAAGCATTCGAAATGGTTCGGCGTGGCCGGGTCAAAGCCGCTGTTACTGGTGGTGGTGAAGCACCCTTGATTTACGGTGGTATCATCCCTTGGCAAGCTTTGAGAGTTATGTCCAGCACAGCCTGTAGGCCTTTCTGCAAAGATAGAGATGGCATGATTTTGGGCGAAGGCGCAGGCATGCTCGTTTTAGAAGAATATGAGTACGCCAAATCACGCGGTGCGCGCATTTATGGTGAACTTTGTGGCTATGGTTTGTCTTCGGACGCTGGCGACATTGTTGACCCCTCACCCGATGGCGCTGCTAAATCTGTTCGGAAATGTCTTGTGGACGCTCAGCTGAACCCGGAAGATGTGACATACATTAACGCCCACGGTACCGGCACAACTGCAAACGACAGAACAGAAACCTCGGCTATTCGACAGGTTTTCGGATCAGCAGTGGATGATGTTTGGGTATCGTCGACAAAATCACTTCACGGTCATGCCTTAGGCGGTGCAGGTGCAATTGAACTAGCGCTGACGGTTAGAGCACTTGAAAGCGGTATTTTACCACCGACAGTTAACTTTACTGAAGCTGATGAAGAGTGTCAGTTGCGCCACGTTGCAAACGAACCAGTAGAAACAAAAGTAAAAGCGGTTATATCCAATTCTTTTGCTTTCGGCGGTTTGAATGCCACTTTGGCTATCAAAGCTATTTAGGAACTACTTTTAGCAGGCTCCCTCGATAATGAGTGCCAAACGAAAACTACTAACTCCACCGATGCCTAGTGCATCAAAGCATGCTTTGCCGCCTTTCAAAGCTTTGAGAGTCGCGAAACGTAACGTCATAGCAGTTTGGACTAGGCAAGCTTATTTTGCTCCGTTCATGGCGGAGAAATATCTCTTTCGCTGGATGTATGTTGCTAACAATCCAGATGCTGTGCGTCATGTTTTAGTTTCAAACGCAGCCAACTACGAAAAAAGCATCGCCGTCAAAAGAGCCCTCCAGCCGCTTGTTGGCAATGGCATGTTTGTTTCAAACGGAGAAACTTGGCACAAACAACGACGTATCGCTATTCCGGCTTTTCATCACAAACGGATTCAATCCTTTGGCGACTTCATGTCGAAAGGCATTGAGACATTGATGGAAGAGTGGGCAAAAAAACCTGACGGTTCAACAATCGCTATTGATGAAGAAATGGCAAACATAACAGCAGGTGTGGTTTGCCAGGCTATGTTCTCTGAAACTCTCGGAGAAAGAGGCCGGATCGTTTATGACGGCTTTTCAGAGTATCAAGCAAATCTCACGCAAATTGATTATGCAGAAATGTTAGGCCTTCCCAGCATTTTCTCCGCGTGGCCAAGTTTTTCCTCCAGACGAGCAGCAAAAAGAATTCGTCAGGTTATCGAAGAAATAATTGGAGACCGCTGGCAGGACAAAGAGGATCGCGGGGATTTCCTTTCATCTCTCCTTTTGACAAAGGACAGTGAAACCGGAAAAGGACTGAGTGAAACGGAAATTCGGGATGAGATGGCTGTCATTTTTCTGGCAGGCCATGAGACCACCGCGATCACTATCTGCTGGGCTCTCTATTTGATTTCACAAGCATCCGATGTCGAAGAACGCCTCTTAGCCGAAGTAAAAGAAGTTCTTAACGGAAGAACAGCCACCTTTGCTGACATCAATAACCTGAAATACACCAGAGCTGTGGTAGATGAGGTTCTGCGCCTCTATCCTCCAGTCCCAGTTTTTTCTCGCACCGCCGTAGAAGATGACATAGTCGACGGGCACGAAATTCAAGCCGGATCAAACATGATGGTGTCTCCATGGTTGTTGCACCGCCATCGGGCACTCTGGAAAAACCCTAATCGGTTTGATCCAGATCGCTTTTTCTTGAAAGAGAAACGTTCACACTCGAAATACGCCTATATTCCCTTTGGCGTTGGACCGAGAACCTGTTTGGGTGCCTCATTTGCATTGACAGAGGCTGTCATTATGTTGGCATCCATTGTTCAAAAATTTTCACTCACATTGCCCAAGGATAAAGACGTCCAACCTGTCGCCAAGCTAAGTCTCCGCCCTCATCCGGATCTGCCTATGATCCTTCACAAAAGAAACTGAACGTTAAAGCTATGAGGTTCCGCCACACGAAGTTTGGCCAAGTTGTAAGATACCAAGTGGTTCATCCACTGCTTGGGCTATTAGTACATGGTCTCTATTACTTAGGGACCTGCATGCCTGTGGACTTCGCCTCTAATCTTGGCGGCTTCATGGGCAGAAGACTTGGCCCTTCTCTTGGAAAGAAATCTCATAAACGCGCGGAGAAAAACCTTCGTTTATGTTTCCCTGAGAAATCTGACAAAGAAATCAATACTATCCTTGGTGATATGTGGGAGCATATCGGTCGAGTTGGCGGCGAGTTCCCGGTACTTGCGAAAATCACCAAACAAGATCGGATCAAGATTGTTGGCCAAGATCTTATCATGGAGAGTTGGACCGAAGGCAGACCAACGTTATTCTTCAGCGGCCACATGGGCAATTGGGAGTTAGCACCTGCGCTAGGTCAGCGTTGGGACATGGATATGGTCGCGATTTACCAGCCGCCAACCAATCGCTTTATCGATCGATTGACCAAAAAGATAAGACTCAACATTGGCCTCACTATTGTTCCTCGCGGACCAGACGCTGTTGATAAAGCTTTTAGAAAACTCAAAAATGGCGGCACACTGGCTTTCCTAGCCGATCAGCGAAGAACCGGCGGTGAATTGGTACCTTTTTTTGGGCACCCGGCGAAAACAATTGTTACCCTTGGTCAAATCGCCATGCGG
>Ga0055584_100003262_pt1 | contig 16039 bp, 12 predicted proteins | sample OSDHelmetaG_FD_58716 | JGI IMG/M metagenome (GOLD analysis project Ga0055584, IMG submission 58716) | Pelagic marine sediment microbial communities from the LTER site Helgoland, North Sea, for post-phytoplankton bloom and carbon turnover... | ecosystem: Environmental > Aquatic > Marine >... | reverse complement strand
TGCTCCAGCTCTAAAATCTGAAAGCGGTTGAATATCTTGATCAAAATGAAGTCTACTCATGATAATACCTTTAGTTGTACTTTTTATGGTACAAAATATAGTTAAAAGTAGACGAGAGTACAATACTTTGAATTTGAGTTATAACAAGCCTGTAGAATTACTCGTTTATATTAAAATTTATTAAAAAAACACTCTAACCGCATTAATTTCTTTTAACAATCAAAAACGTTTACGTTTTTGGCCATTTTAATTTTTCCATTGTTGGACAGATACTATTCGCTAGCTTTTTACTTAACTGGTGATTTATTGTTGCTCAGCGAAACAAAAAAGGTAGCTTTTAACGTAACCTTCTTTAAACTTTATGATTTTTAGACTACAGATGAGTTTTTAGCTAAAACCATTCCTATAAATAAAGCTAAATACATACTCTAGTATTTGTTTCTGTATTGCTGATCGATCTACACCTTCTCGATCCTTACACAAAGCTACGCCTTTAACTTCCTGGTCAGAGTCGCATTTATCAATGTATACAAAATGACCAGCTCCTTGTTTAATACCTACTAAATTAGCACCTTGAATATGGTTTGCATAATATTTAGAGTGTGTGCTGTACGGGAGAAAGTCATTTTCTAAGGAGCCAATAACTAAGGTGGGAACCTTTATACTTTTTAGGCTCTGTTCGCTAACCGCATGGCCTAAGGCCGGATCTAAGGCAATAATACCTACAACTCGCTCGTCTCGCATTTGTTCTTGTAACAAACCAATTTTCGTTAACATTTCTTTACTCATTGGCTTACGCTTACTTGGCTGGCCATAGTTACAGCCTTTATCATCATTTGCCTTTTCTGACGCGCAATAGGTTTCCGACTTACCCGCTTCTAAATAAGCGCCTGCCATTGCTAAAGACGTAAATCCGCCTGACGAATGACCAAGCATTATTATCTTGTCCGTTTTTAGCGAAGTATTAAATACCCCTTCTTTAGATAAAATATCGATTGCAAAGCTAACATCTTGTGGACGCTGCCAGAAGCGCATAGCCGAACTAGGATCAATATTCTCAGCTCCATAAACCCAAGACTCACCAAAGTGAGCTACCCCAACAGCAACCCAACCTTGCGACGCTAATGCATAGCCCAGCCAGTTCATTTCACGGGGAGAGCCAAAGGCTCCGTGAGAGATTATCGCAACCCTGTGACTACTTTGCTTCGGTGTTAAACAAATAGTAGCTTCACAAGGTTCTGCTCCACTTTGATACCAAAATTTAATTTTCGCTGGTCGATTCACGTTCTGATTTATAAAATCGACTTCTTTGGTCTTCAGTTCTATTTCATCGCTAGCTAAAGCTTGAGTACAGCCAAAAGAAGTAAACAGCACAAGACCAGTAAAGAAAAGTATAGTTATATTTAGGTTCATAGTTCTCTCTATTTATTTTTCATTGAACATTCTATACCACAAATATACATGTATTATTAAGCCATGCTGTGCAGAAAGTGCGTTTTGCGAGAATAATGTAATTTCAAACAGAACGTTAAGCGCTATATTCTGCCTAAATTCGGCTACTGCAAATCTTCTACCGCAAAATACAATTCCGTTTTAAGTGCTTCAGGCTCACTTTTCATAGGATTGTTCAGGTAAAGCTGCACAATTTGTTGGTCTTTAAGCTTGATGTTATTTGGCAAAACCCATTGAGAATATACCTGAGAAATAGTTTGCCACATACAATCGTGTGGACCAATATGCGTGAAACAGGCCCATCGGCCAGCCCGCCATTTAAACATTTCTAGTCTTTCATAGTGCTGTGAGAGGCCGTCAACAAAACCAGCAAAAAAACGGCTTTCAGTCTGCTCTCCCGTCCACGGGTTATCAACAGAAACGCCGATAGGCTGTAACTCCGCATAACTTAAAGGATCGGCCATCGCAGTTAGACGGCCGAATAATTCTCCAGCCACCGCGGAGAAAGATTGCTCATTAAAACCTTTACCATAAAAACCATACACTTTTTGCTCGGATAACGTTTTCCAAACTGGTTCTAATTTTTGGTTAATTAGTTGTTTTTTAAGTTTTAAGCTGCCACCACGTTCATTGTTCGGTAATTTACCTCGGACTACATCACTTGGCGTCAGAAAAAAGTTCTTTTTAAACGCCCTAGAAAAAGATGAAGGGGAATCATAGCCAACGTTAAGAGCGACATCGAAAATATTGTGGTTTCCCTGTTTAATTAAGTGCAGTGCTTTTTCCAGTTTATGCCGCTGAATAAACTCACCCAATTGGTAACCTGTCGCCGAAAAAAATATGCGGTTAAAATGGTACTTGGAAAAGCCAGTATAACTTGCCAAGCTATCCAAACTAATAGCTTGATCGCTATGGTCATAAATATACTGCCCGACCTGACTAATGATTTTTGCGTTTTTGTTGTTTTTGGTATCTACCATGAATTTTGTCTAACTTACACAATGTATATTACGCCTGCTATTTTACATACTTTATGCATAACGAGAGTGTAGAATTATGCGTTTTTATAGTATTTTTTAATCAAAATACTTTAACTGGATTATTTTCTTTTAACAATCAAAAACGTTTACGTTTTTACCATGTTAATTTCTCGAACGTTGGACAAATAATATTCGCTAACTTTGTACTTAAGTAGTGATTTTATATTGGTTTGAAATACATAATGAATGGTAACCAGTTATATTTTAATTTACACATTCAACACGAATGACTCTATCTTCAACAGGTTGCAATAACGACTCAAGCGCTTGAGGTGCTAAATTAAACCAATGGTCTTTATCTCTAGCTAAAACTAAAGCGGGCATTCTTTTATGGTACTGTGCACATTTATTATTGGGTTTAGTTGTTAAAGTTACCAGTTCTGTATACTCATGCTTAAATAATATTCCTGCCATATACAAAGGCATTTGGTTCGTATGTTCAAATAAGTATTTAACTTTTTTACCTTCTTCATTTCTCCATTCAAACCAACCATTACAGGGTACTAAACATCGTTGATATTGAAAAGATTGTTTAAAAGTAGGTTTAGTCGCCACCGTTTCAGCTTGAGCATTTATTATCAGCGTCTTCGACCATGAAGGTTTAATTCCCCACATTGCGTTAACCTGATGATATTTTGAATCAGTATTGATAATAGTCGCAACTAACTGGCTAGGACATAAGTTATTGTTAGTTTCTACGCTATATTGCGTATTAAATAGTTCACTCACTATTGGTGTTAATGTTTTACTTACACTAAATCGCCCACACATATAAACTCCAATATTGATTCTTAAATATGCCTAGTCATTGTTATTATAAAATTTTTGTTTGTTTCCACGTTTCATTAATTTTGAATTGCTCTAGATTACTTTCTAAATTAACTATATTGATAGGTAAATTAAATACATCAATTGTCATGTTTTTTACTGAATAGTCTTTTTTTAATGTTGTGCCAACCCAAGAGTTCCTTCCTGCGTGTTTAGCCGTATAAAGTGCCTTATCAGCAATATCTATGCAGTTCAGCCAAGTAGTAACATTTGGATTATGGCAACAAAACGGAAATGGCACAAAACCAATTGAACACGTTAACGAAAGTTTGGTGTCTTCATTAATAATAAAAGGTTTTTGTTTAACCTGCTGACATATACGGTGAGCTAGTTGTGCGGCTAATTCACGAGAGGTTTCTCTAACCACAAATACAAATTCTTCACCTCCCCATCTAACAAGGTAATCACTTTCACGCGCTAAACTTTTAAGACGCTCAGTAAATTCTATTAAAACAAGATCTCCTGCATGATGACCATATAAATCATTAACCTTTTTAAAATGATCAATATCTATCAAAAAGAAAATAAGATCGGCATCTTTTATCGAATAGTTATCTGGCGCTAAATCATGATATTTTCGGCTAGTCATGGCTATTTCTGTCGGCATGTTATGCTCTAAGAAAAGTCGATTATTAATACCGGTTAGTGGGTCTGTCACACTTAACTGTATAAGCTCTTCTGATTTTTTCTCTAATGCTTTTGTCGTTTCATGAAGGCTTAAAGTTCTAAGTCTAACTTGTTCTTCTAACGCTAATTTACGTTTATTTAACCTATTCGTTCTAAAACGAATAGCCATTACAATTATCGCTAACGTCAATAGAATAAAAATAGCTTTAGCAACAAACGTTTGATACCAATAAGGTAAAACCTGTAAATATAAAACGTGTGATTTACTGTTCCATTGGCCAAAGCGATTCGAATTTTGGATCTCAAGTTGATATTTCCCCGGCGGCAAAGTGGTATAAGCAGCAACACTATGTTTTGAATCGATTATGTTCCAGTCGTTGTTTAAGCCTAATAATCGGTATCGGTACTTAATAGATTTGCTGTTTATAAAATCAAGTGTGGTAAATTCAACACTAATTTTATTTTTATTAGCAGAAACAATCAAAGGCGATTTAATACTTTGCTTAAGCAAGGGGTTTGTATATTCTTGCCCACCTATTGTGCTTTTTATCAATACTAACGGTGAAAAGTGATCGTCCGTTTGCCATAGCTTTGGCTTTATAATGGTTAGTCCACCACTACCACCAAATAAAATATCACCTGATGTAGTTTGAATTGCAGCTTGACGAAAATAGGGAGACACAAGGACCCCAGCTTGAGTTGATGAAGGAGTAACTTCAAAACTATCAATATCAATAACATCTATCCCAGCAAGGCCACTAACCCAAACTCTACCTTGGTTGTCTTGTTGCATTGCACGTATAACGTTACTAGAAAGGCCTTGTTTTTTATTTATTTGGGTAAATTTACTTGGATGATTTTTATCTTGAGCGATAAAAATTCCAGCGCCTTCAGTTCCAACCCAAAGCCGATCATTTTTGTCATAAAAAAATGAGGAAATAAAGCTTTCGCTAAGTAGTGACGTTGACTTAGATAGTTGGTAAGTAATATTACCTTCTTTATTAATCCAATTTAAGCCACTCCATGTACCAATCAGTAATTCATTACCTGGTGTTTCACCAATAACGGTTATTCGTTCACTGGTAAATTTGTTATCTATTGTACTAATGTGTTTGGCTGACGTTAATTGGTCTGCCGCTAACGTAAAACGCCAAAGGCCATCCGTTCCACCAGCCCATAAATAATTACTATCTACAAGTAATGCGCCTGTATAAGTATCGGTATTTCGTTTATCAGTTTTTAGACGTTGAAATCTTGATTGCCAATGTTGATAAATACCCCAGTTACTCCCTATAAAGCTACGTCCTGATGATTGCAACTTTAGTGTTTCAATAGCCCCACCAGGTAAAGACGTTGTTGGTTCTTTTTCATTAACACCAATGTTCTTTAACAAGCCTGATAGTGGGTTTACAATATCAACACCTTTTGATTGAAGACCTAGCCATATATTGCCTTCACTATCTTCAGCAAGTGATTTTACGTTAGTGTCAGATAAATCCTTATCACGTCCTGCATTGCCAAATAAGGTTTTGATCCCTTTTTGATTAGGATTATATATACTTAATCCATTATCTGTTGCAAGCCATACTAAACCATTTTTACTTCGGTAAATTTTCCAAATTTCATCGTAAACTAAACTTGAATAGAGTAAACGATTATGTTTTATTCTTTCAGAGTTTTGGTTTTCAAAATCTAATTCAATTACACCAGCTCCATAAGTGCCAAGCCATAGAACACCTGGCGATATTTCTTCAAGTGAATATATCCATTCTTGAGAAAAATCAGGAATAATGGGTTTAGAAACCTGTAATTTAGTATTTATTCTTAAAATGCCACTTCGAGGCGTGGCAACAATAATATGCTTATCGCTTGTTTGCAATAAAGCTGAAATTCGAGAATTGTCAGGTAAATAGTTTGATAAATCAAACATTGTAAATGAGTTTTCATTGTCTTTTTTATAAAATAATCCGTGACTAGTACCTAACCAAGTGATGTTATTTTCAGTATTTAGAATACTAAATATGCGTAAATTTGGAGTAGATATAAATTGATTTTCGAAAAATACTTCAGTAGATAATGTTTTTGTATTTAATCTTAATACCCTTTCATCACTCGCAATCCAGAGAAACGAAGTATCTACCCTGTCAATAATAGATAGGGTACCAAGTGATAACGTTGGTTCTGAACGTATATCGATTAATTTGAATAATCTAGAAATAGGGTTAAAGCGAATCAAACCTTTGTTGGTGGACATCCATATCATGCCTTCATTATCAGTAATCATACTGGTAATAGTAAACTCTACACCTTTAATAATCGTTGGAACATGCTTAAAATTAGTCCCATCAAAACGCACTAATCCTTCTCGTGTAACAAGCCAAATAAATCCTATTTCATCTTCGCATATCGCTGAAATAATTCCTTGAGGTAACCCCTGATTCACTCCATAATTTTTAAATACTTTATCGTGCCAGTGCCAGCGTTCTTTGATATTAGTAGCGTTTGCCATTGTTGAAAGCAAGAGTATTATGAGAAATATAAAATAAATTGAGATTTTTGACATAAGTTGATTGCGGGAATTCTTTTATTGTTATTTTAGGATTATATTTTTAGTTTAATGTGATTGAGATAAGCAATATTCTTTAATCTATTATACTAATGAGTAATTTAAAAAAGAAATTCAAAAGAGTATTGTTTATAGTTAGAGACCGCCTGCGGTTATCATTATATAGATAAAATATAGAACTTAAATATAAATAATAAAAATACCTTTTTCTATTTACGTTTTATCTACTATTAATAATTTATATTAAGTAGACATTTATTCGTTATCACGTTAATAATACAATACAACTGTATTTACGGGCAGTTTTTAACTTAACTTTTTATAATAGTAGTCATTTAATAACACTGTCATAGATTCTTTTCCCAGACATTAATAGGATATAAAAATTTTCAATGATTAAACGGGTATTAACATTATTTTTGTCTTTAACTCTAGCCTTATGTATACCCTCACCTACATTTTCGTCTGAAATTAGTGTTGATTCGTTAAAAGCCACCCTAAATGCCCTCCCTCTTGGTGATGAGGCAAGAAAGAAACCTTTAATTAAACTAGCTGAATTTTTTATTTATTTAGACCCAAAAAAAACAGAACAATATGCCACTGAAGTACTAGCTTTACTAATTAATGCTAATGACAATCATATATTTAGAGCACAAGCGTTACGTTTGTTAGGACACGCTCAAATGTATCAAGGCTTAAACCAAGAAGCTTTTGCTCACTTAAATCAAGCAATAACAAGTGCCAAACACACCCAAAATAATCATTTAATTTCTGTTGCTTACCGAGTTATGGGAGTATTTTATGAGCTTACTATTGATCACGACAATGCACTTAAATACTATATAGAAGCATTAAAATTTGCTAAAAAAAGCAATTTTAAAGAAGACTCTGCCATGGTATATAACAACCTTGGCAATGTGTTAAATTCGCAAAATGATTATGAGAATGCGACTAAATACTTTGAACAATCAATCACGCTAAATACTGAGCTAAATGATATACCCATGAAAATGAACGCCTCAGTGGGCTTAAGTGTCTCTTTGTTAAAGCTGGGAAAACTGTCAGAAGCAAAAGCACTACTGAAAGACGTTATTAAGAATAGAGCTTTAATTAGCGACTTCAGTTTTAGTGAAGCGTCTGTTAATTTGGCGCATGTTTATAAATTGTTAAAAGATTTTCCCGCAGCTGAATCTCTTTATAAATTTGTTATAAATGATGAACAAGGCGGCTCTTATCTTCCAGCGGTTGCCTCAGCCTATTTAGGACTAGCTGATTTATTGACCCAAACTAATCAAATAGAAGCCGCTATCGCTTTATATAAACAAGGGATTATTGAAGTAAAAGATAAAATATCATTAGAAAGTGAAATGGAACTCTACGAACATTTAGCCAAGTTAGAGTTAAGCCAAGAAAACTTTAAAGCTGCATCAAAAATTCAATCACAATACATTGAAAGAAGAAATCAAGTTCAGCCCCTCATTCCAACCGGTATTGTACAAAAATTAGAAGATCAATTAAAAATGGAGCGAGATTACCGAATACTGCAAGAAGAATTGCTGGTTAGTGAACGCGAATCATTGAATTCTTCTTTGTACCTATTTGCTGTAATTGTTTTTTCACTACTCAGTTTGGTTTTATTTCTTGTGTTGATGATAAGAAAACAAGTAATTGAACGCCTTGAAGCCAGAAATAAAACGTTAAAAAAAGCATCAGAAACCGATCCATTAACTGGCATAGGAAATCGACGTTTTCTAGATCATAAAATAAACGCATTTCAAGGCCAAGATATTAGCATGGCTTTTTTACTGCTTGATATTGACCACTTTAAAGAAATTAACGACAACTTCGGACATGATGTTGGGGATAATATACTCGTTGTCATAGCCGAAACGATCAAAAAACTGTGTCGAAAAGATGATTTATTTGCACGTATTGGTGGTGAAGAATTTGTTATTTTAACTTTTAGCAATAATGAAGAATCTGCAACATTATTTGCTGAAAGAATAAGAACCACTATTGAAGGTATGTCGAGATCATTTGAATCAACTGTTACTGCAAGTATTGGTATTGCTTTAGGTAATATGAAATCAGCCAATTACGACGAACTATATAAACAAGCAGATATTGCTCTTTACTCGGCCAAAAACCAAGGACGGAATAAAGTCCTGTTGTATTCTAAAGAAAATTCAACTATTGAGCAGGGAGAATTAATTATATAGATTAGACATGCGTCCGATAATGACAATTTATGTGTTTTCACGCTTGCTATAAACAATACGGCTAAGTTTACAAATTATCTGTTATAACTGAATCATTTTCATTTGAAGAAGCATGATTTTTACTTTAACTGAGCAATATAGCTTCGTGCCTATGCACATAGCTCAGAACGCCAGTTAGTAAATTTTAAATAGAATAATTTAACTATGTTAGGAGAACTTTATGTATAAACATATTTTATTTGCCACAGAACTTATAGAAACTAAAAATCACATAGAAGAAAAAGTAGCGGAATTACAGCAGTTAACCCAAGCTAAACTCAGTGTTATCCATGTAGTGGAGCCAATACCCAATGATTATTATGGTGGCGTATATGGGACTATCCCAGGTTTAGATCCTGTAGATAGCTTAAGTACAACAAAATTATTAGAAACACAGGCAAAAAAATTACTCCAACCTTTAGTAAAGAGGTTAAATATTGCTGAACAAGCCTTACATATTCCTATCGGACAAACTAGCGGTGAAATATTAAGTTTTGCTGAAAAAGAAAATGTCGATTTAATTATAACAGGTAGTCATGGTGTGCATGGTTTGAAATTGTTATTGGGCTCAACTGCTAATGCCATTTTACATGGAGCAAAATGTGATGTACTCGCTGTACGTTACAAGGATAAAAAATAGGAATAAAATAAAATCATACCAACAAAGACTTACTTATCTTTGTTGGTTATTTCATATCCTGCGATATGATAGATCCAGTGATAAAAAATATCACCGTTAATTTACACATCGATTAGAATTATTACTAATCAAGCAAGCATTCCTTATATTGGCTAATTCTGGCTAATTTTTTATCAAGCTTTTGATAAAACAATCAGAATAGCAACCAATACTCCGCCACCTAATGCAACAAAACTGTATTTTTTATGTTCTTGTTCAGCTTTAGGTAACAGGTGTGTAGCACCCACATATATTAGTGCACCTGCTGACAATGCCAGTAAGTTTCCTAACATTGATTTATCTATTTCCTTAATAAATGGATATGACACAAGCATTCCAATAGGTGTGGTTAATGCTGCTGCGAGAAAAGAAAGAACCATCGCTTTTTTCTCACTAAATCCACCTCGTATTAATAACAGATAGGTAATAATCCCTTCAGGAAATTCATGTAAAATCATTCCGGCCGTTGCAATAAACCCTGTAAAAATGCTTACTGTAAAAGCAATAGAGTAAATAACCCCATCTATAAACGAATGAAAACCAATACCAACCATTGGAACAAGCCCGATACTATATTTTTCTCTATCGGGGTTCTTTTGACAGACCATTACAGTGATAAAACGATTAAGTAAATGTAATCCAAAATATCCCACTAACAAATAAATAGCCGCATCAGGATTCATTGATAATGATTTAGGAATAATATGAAGAAATGAAGCAGAGATAAGCATACCTGCAGCAAAGCAAATAAAGTAAGTGATATTGCTTTGGCCCCAATTGACATATTTACGTATTGTATAGATGCCACTTGACGTAACAATAGCCGCCAAAGTACTAGTAGCTAAAGCTGTCCAAAATGTATTTTCCATTGTAAATCCTACTTAAAACATTGACCTCGATGTCCTCTACCCTCACCTTTTCTACCTTTGCTATTTTGTCCTTCTTTTTTAACACCTCCACTTCCAACACCACTCCTTTCAACACAACGTTGAAAAGCAGGAAGATGATTTTCCTTTGATGCTCTTTGGAGTCTTCCTAGTACTTCTTGCACATCAGGGTAATCTGTCGTTGAATCAAGTAATCGGTCATACATTTCTGCATTTTCAATTTCATCTTTAACGCCTAATTGACATGCTTCAAGAATAGTGTCGGGAGGCTCTATACGTGAATTCCAAGCATCTATAGGTATCGCAATATTGTATTTAGCAAACAGGGGCAATAAAGCTTCAACATGGCGACCTTCAGCTGCCACTATATTAATAAACGGCCTTATTTCACCAAACTTACTAATAACGGCATTATAGGCTGCGCGTGACTTATACTCATCGTTGATTGCTTCTATAAGCGCATTACTTAAACTTTCTAACATAATTACCTCTTATAAAGGGGAGTAGTAACCGTTATTACCCCCATTAGGATAAACGACTAAATATAACGTAGTGTTATCTTTAGTTTTACACCTCAACGCAACATTGCATCTAGTTGATTGACTATTTCAACCCAGTCAGCATCATCATCTAACGTCTGTTTTAAAAAACTTGCTTGTGATGCATTCCAAAAGTTGGCTTGGTGTAATTCTATGTTTTCCGCCAATTGACCATGTTTATCTATAAAATTATTAATCCCTTCTTTTGAGCTATCAAGCCCTAATTGATCAAATAATGAAACGATTGAATGAATTGGATTTTCCATTATATTCTCCTTAAAAAAATTAAACCTTCTTGGTTACAATAACATTTTAAACTTTTTATTGATGTAGTGATCAATTTTGATAGCTTGATCTAAAGCAAAGAATCATAAACTAAAAACACCCTATAATTTAGTGGCAAGTGACACAGTAGGTGACACCTTGAATAATAATCACATATTTATTATGAATCAAAAAGTTAGAATCTACGTATTAAAAAATAACCTGTGGGTCCATAACATTCTTACTTAATTTTATTTACCCATCAGTAGGAAAAATTATAGTATAAACCAACACATTAGAATATACTAATATAGCTAAGGTTAATATTAGTATATTGACAGATATTTTTGATAACTACTTTTAAAAAACACTTGTAAAATAAGTAATAAGGTACTGCTAATAATCAGTACAAGGAGAGTAATATAATGATCAGCGAAGCATTAGTTGAATTATCGCGGTGGCAGTTTGCTGTTACTGCATTATTCCATTTCTTGTTTGTTCCCTTAACACTCGGGTTAACATGGATTCTATTCATTATGGAATCTGTTTATGTGATGACAGGCCGTGAAATTTATCGTGATATGACTAAATTTTGGGGAAAACTATTCGGTATTAACTTTGCCATTGGCGTTGCAACTGGCTTAACAATGGAATTTGAGTTTGGTACCAATTGGTCATACTATTCTCACTACGTAGGTGATGTTTTCGGCGCACCACTGGCAATTGAAGGCTTAATGGCTTTCTTTCTTGAATCTACTTTTGTCGGCATGTTCTTTTTAGGTTGGGACAGGTTAAGTAAACGCCAACATTTATTAGGCACACTTTTGATGGCGTTGGGAACAAATTTATCTGCGCTATGGATATTAATTGCCAATGGTTGGATGCAAAACCCCGTAGGCAGTGAATTTAACTACATGACTATGCGTATGGAGTTAGTAAGTTTTACTGAAATTATACTTAACCCTGTTGCACAGGTTAAGTTTATTCACACGGTTGCTGGTGGCTATGTTGCTGGTTCAATGTTTGTATTAAGTATTAGTAGTTATTACTTACTAAGAGGCCGAGATATTGCCTTTGCCAAACGCTCTTTTTCAGTCGCTGCTGGTTTTGGTTTAGCCGCAATATTTTCTGTTATTTTATTAGGTGATGAATCAGGCTACGAAGTGGGTGAAGTACAGCGTGTAAAACTTGCTGCTATTGAAGCTGAATATCATACCGAGCCCGCACCTGCCGCGTTTACTTTAATTGGTCTACCTGATGATGAAGCAATGGAAACGCATTACGCAGTCAAAATTCCTTATGCATTAGGTATTATTGCCACTCGCTCATTAGATGAAGAAGTCATTGGGTTACGTGATTTACAAAAAGCACATGAACCGCGTATTCGTAATGGTATGATCGCTTATAAATATTTAGTTAAATTGAGAAATGGTGAAGAAACACCTGAGAACCTTGCCAAATTTAATGAAACTAAAAAAGATCTCGGCTATGGGTTATTACTTAAACGCTATACCGACAATGTAGTTGATGCAACTGAAGAACAAATTCAGATGGCAGTTAAAGATTCTACTCCCCCTGTCGCACCTGTTTTTTGGGCGTTTAGAATGATGGTAGGCTCTGGTGTTATTATGTTGCTATTATTTAGTTTAGCCTTTTACTTTAATGCTAGACGACAAATTGAACAAAAACGTTGGTTATTAAAAGCTATCTTTTTTGCCCTTCCCCTACCTTGGGTAGCGATAGAAACTGGTTGGTTTGTTGCTGAATTTGGTCGTCAACCTTGGGCTATCAGTGAAGTATTACCTACATTTTTATCTACCTCTAGTTTAGCCGCGAGTGATGTGCTGTTTTCACTAATTGCCTTTATCGTCGTTTATAGCATTCTATTTGTTATTGAAATGTATTTAATGATTAAGTTTGCGCGTTTAGGTCCAAGTTCTTTACACACTGGGCGTTATCATTACGAACAAGCACCAGCGTTAACACCTGGTCTTCGCAGCCAAAATTCTTAAGGGGAAACTTATGTTTGATTACGAAACATTAAAATTAATATGGTGGGGTCTGATTGGCTTCCTTTTCATTGGTTTTGCCATTACTGATGGTATGGATATGGGTGTAGGGGGATTATTACCCTTTGTTGCGAAAAAAGATGTCGAAAGTCGCGTAGTAATTAATACTGTTGGTGCCCATTGGGATGGTAACCAAGTATGGTTTATAACCGCAGGTGCATCCTTATTTGCTGCATGGCCTTTAGTGTATGCTACAGCCTTTAGTGGTTTCTATTTCGCAATGATGTTAACGCTTTTTAGTTTATTTTTACGTCCGCTAGCTTTTGATTACCGCAGTAAAATTGAATCATCTAAATGGCGAAATAACTGGGACAAAGCATTATTTGTTGGTTCTATGGTACCGCCTTTAGTATTTGGTGTTGCTTTTGGTAACTTGTTGCAAGGTGTACCATTTGGTTTTGATTCATTAATGCGCGTGACATATACCGGATCATTTTTTTCCTTATTTACTCCTTTTACTCTATTGACTGGGGTAGTAAGCGTGGCAATGATGTTGATGCATGGCTCTACATGGTTGGTAATGAGAACCGATGCAGATGTTGCACTTCGATCGGCTAAAATTGGTGGTGTGGTTGCTGTTGTTTTAGGTTTTACATTCGCGCTTGCTGGTTTAATGATATGGCAAAGCATTGATGGTTACTTAGTTGTGAGTGCTATAGATACTATGGGACAAGCACAACCAACAATGAAAGAAGTAACAATGGGTGCCGGTGCTTGGCTTAGTAATTATAAAGAGTCGCCTATACTCTGGTTAGTACCTATTATTGGGCTAATTATGCCAATAGTAGTTGCCTATTTATTAAGTATAAAAAACAAAAGTACTGCGATAAAAGTACTTGCTTTTATCGGAAGTTCTTTAACAATTGTCTGTATTATTTTAACTGCCGGTATTGCTATGTTTCCATTTGTTATGCCATCTAGCAGTATTCCTAATCACAGTTTATTGATGTGGGATACTGTGTCAAGTGAAGGAACTTTAGGGTTAATGCTTGCGGTAGTTACGGTATTTGTTCCTATCATTTTGGGTTATACCTTGTGGTGTTACAAAAAAATGTGGCGTACGGTTACAATTGCTGAAATTGAACAAAATAATCATACAGCCTATTAATTGGTTTTTAAAAGCTAGGTAAATTTGAACTAAATTTTACCTAGCTTGGTTATGTAACTTAGCTATAAAGCTTGATTATAAAATATTAGAGGAAAAAATTATGTGGTATTTCAGTTGGATTTTAGGTGTATTACTTGCAGTGTCCTTAGGCATAATTAATGTAATGTGGTATGAAATGGAACAGCATGTAGACAATGTTGCTAAAGATCAAAATAATGATGATTCATTATAAGATAGAAGACTCTAAGTTGCCTTATTAAAAAATTAGCCAGTGTTAAGTCAAGTAGTGGATTAAAATGACAGAGCAAACAGTAGCACAAAAAAAACAAGTAAATAACTGGATAAAATCTCAAAAAAAGTATGCTCACGGCAAATTGAGCCGTGCTATTGCATTAGGCTCATTAAATGGACTTTTAATGATCCTTCAAACCGCAATACTTGCTTACCTAATTGATTTAGTTATATTTCCCGACATAGACAATCGTTTAAATACAACTATTGTCAATGACGGTGCTATGACGACAAATACGGCTATTTTTACCGATACCACAATATTAATAATAGCGTTAGTCTCTATTATTTTTTGTCGGGCGGCTTTAGGGTATTTTAGTGAATGTTACAGCCGTCGTGGCGCTATGAATATCAAAACGAATATCCGCTCACGACTGCTTAACCGCTTATTTCAATTTGGCCCAGCTTATACACAAAGCAAAGGAAACGCTAAGCTAGCTAATTTATTACACCAAGGTATTGACTCGTTAGAAGACTATTTTTCAGGTTATCTTCCTGTTATTGCTTATTGTGCTGTTATTCCATCTGCAATACTTATTGCCGTCTTTCCTATTGATTGGCAATCAGGGTTAATTCTGCTGGCAACAGCACCCATGGTGCCGTTTTTCATGATACTTATCGGACATAAGGCACAACAGTTAAACCAAGAGCATTGGACGAAATTACAGCGAATGAGCAGTCATTTTCTTGATATTATCCAAGGGTTAACACAGCTTAAAATATTTAACGCTTCACGTAGAGAAATAGCAGCAGTCAAAAAGATCAGTGATGATTATGGTGATGAAACAATGGGCATTTTAAAAATTGCTTTTCTATCATCATTTGTCTTAGAGTTTTTAGCGTCTATTTCAATTGCGTTAGTTGCGGTTATTTTGGGGTTTCGTTTATATTATGGTGATGTTGACTACGTTTTTGCTTTATGGGTATTATTACTCGCCCCTGAATTTTATTTACCTTTTAGGCAACTAGGTGCACAATATCACGCAAAGATGGCTGGCGTGTCTGCAGCAGAAGATCTTGTTGATGTATTGAGTCAACCACAAGTCCAGCACTCAGCGCAATCAACATTTAATGCCCCATTTAACATCAAAATTATGCAGGCTGAATTTGCTTATACAGACAGAAGTAATGCATTAACAAAAATCGATGTTGAATTATCATCGCATGGCTTATATGCCATTATTGGTGAAAGTGGATCCGGAAAATCGACGTTAACCGACATGATACTTGGCTTTATTACGCCAAGTTCTGGCCAAGTAATGATTAATAATGAGCTATTAACACCTGCTAACCGTGATCAGTGGTTACAACACTGTGGCTGGATATCTCAACAAGCACAGGTTTTTTATGGTTCATTAGCTTTTAATATTGCTCTGTCAGATAATTTTGAAGATGAACGGGTAGTCGAAGCGCTTGAAAAGGCAGGTTTAG
>Ga0055584_100003261_pt1 | contig 16041 bp, 13 predicted proteins | sample OSDHelmetaG_FD_58716 | JGI IMG/M metagenome (GOLD analysis project Ga0055584, IMG submission 58716) | Pelagic marine sediment microbial communities from the LTER site Helgoland, North Sea, for post-phytoplankton bloom and carbon turnover... | ecosystem: Environmental > Aquatic > Marine >... | reverse complement strand
CGACCGCTGGGACTTCGACTGGCAGGACGACTACCACTTCAGCGTCCCCGTGCGGCTCCCGGCGGGCACCCGAGTGGACTTCGAGTACACCTACGACAACTCGGCGGCGAATCCGAACAACCCTTCCGCGCCTCCCAGGCGGGTGGCCTACGGCCTCGAGTCCACCGACGAGATGGCGACGCTCTCCTTGACCCTCGTGGCGGACGTGCCGGAGGACCGCCCCTTCCTCGGCTGGGCGATGGCGGGCCGGGACGTGGAGCGCAGCCCGAATGACCCCGGAGCCTGGGTCAACCTCGCGGTGGCGCGGCGGGCCTGCCCGCCGCCGCCCGGGGAGGACTCCCAGCTCATACCGCACCAGACCGCGGCGGAGCACGCGAGTCGTGCACTGGAGCTCAGCCCGGGCCGGGCGGATGCGCTGAGGGAGCTCGGGATCTCCCTCGTGGAGCTCGGCGAAGGAGAGCGCGCGGAGGCGCTCTTCCGACAGGCGCTGGCGGCGGGGGCTGGCGAGCAGATCGCGCGGCTTCACCTCGGGGAGCTGCTCGCCCGTAGCGGCCGCACGGCGGAGGGTATCGCCGAGTTTGAGCGGGCCGTGGAGACCTTCCCCAACCACGCGGCGCTCCGCAACAACCTGGCCACCGCGCTCTTCATCGAGGGCCGGCTGGAGGAAGCGGTCGGGCACTATCGCGTCGCCGTGCGCCTCGACCCGGAGTACTTCAACGCCTGGTTCAACATGGGGCGGGCCCTGGGCACCCTCGGGCGCGTCGATGAGGCGAGGGTGGCGCTGGCCGCGGCGGGGGAGCTTCGACCCGGGTCTCCGGAGGTGGCCGAGGCCATCGCCTCGATCGGCAGGGACTGAGGTAACGCCAGGAGCTGCCAGCGCGCCTCGATCGGAGACCCTGGGTCCGTCTGCGGGGTTGGCAACAGACGGACGATCCCCGAAGCCGATGTCCCATGGGCCATGGAACCCGCGCCCAAGCTTCGCCTGCCCTTCAAGGGGCCCATCCTTGTCTACGGCCTGTTCGCCCTCGGGATGGCCTCGGCCTCCCGCCTGGTCGAGCGTCACATGACCGTCCTGAAGGGGGTCAGCGAGGTTAAGGAGTCGACGGTGACAGCCGAGCTGGAGACAGGCGGGCTGGGTGGGCTGGACCTGGGAGCGGGCGGGGACCTCGAGTCGCAGCTCGCCCCGTTCATGCCCCTGGCCGGACTCCCCCTTCCGCCGGAGGTCCTCGGTCACGGGGGTGGCCAGGGGGCGGTGGCTGACGCGGCCGGTGGCGGCGAGCCCGGCGCGGCATCCATGGCGGGCGAGGAGGTGCCCCGCTGGACGTACCTCATGAACGCGGATCAACGGCGGGCGCACCGGGGTCCGTCCGCACCCCACGCCCGCCTCGAGGTGGGCATCCGGTCTTCACCCATCGGGGCCGTCGGGCACGGCGCGCCGCCCACGGCGCGGCCCTTCACCCTCGACTTTCAGTTGCTCGACGGGGCGGGGCGCCCCGTGCAGGCTGAGGCCGTGCGGGTGACCCAGCAGGGACCCAACGGAACCCACCACCCGAGCGCCTACCCCTCCTCCGAAGGGGCGGGGTACTGGACGGGCGGGAGCCCGGCGCTCACGCCGGGGAGATGCGCCCTGTTCACCTTCGAGGTCACCGCGACCGATGGGAGCGTCTGGTCCGGCTCCACGCTCGGTCGGGCGCCGCTCCGGGGCGGCGTCTCGCTGGGCGCCCTGACGCTCCGCCCGGCCGCTGACTGACCGGGCTGCCAGGGGCGGGGAGGTCACCGCCACGCCTTCGCCAGCCGGCGGGCACGCTCCCGGCCAGCGCGGTCGAGGACGTCCTCTCCCAAGCTATCGAGGAGCGCCGTGGCCCCTTCGTGCCGCGCCATGGCGGCGAGCTCGAGCCACATGGCGGCCAGGAGGGGGTCCGGGCCAGTGAGCCCGTCGCCTTCGAGCAGCACGCGCCCGAGGTTGAAGCGAGCCTGATGGTTGCGGCCCTCCGCCGCCGAGCGATAGGCCCGGATCGCCCCTGGCAGATCCACCTCACCGCCGAGGCCGTTCTCCAGCATCCAGCCCATGTGATCTAGGGCCTCGGGGTCGCCGGTGTCCGCCGCGGAACTGAACCAGCGGAGGGCCGCTTGTGGGTCGCGGTCCACGCCGCGGCCTTCCCGGTACCGGACCCCGAGTCGGATCATGGAGGCCAGGCCGCCTCCCTCTGCGCGCCGGAGATCGAAGGCCAGGGCGCTCTCTCCAGGATTCTGGCGCAGGGCTCGCTCGGCCTCCTCCGCCCGATAGAACCGGAGCATGGCCTCCGGCCACGAGAAGCGCGGCGCCTCCGCCGGGCGCCACCCCTCGAGGTGCGCCGTTCCGAGGCGCCGGCTCGGGTGCACGTAGCGCCACTCGGTGGCCCCGAAGACCTCGAGGCAGAGGGCGTGGAGCCCCGGGTCGTGGGCGAGTAGCTCCTCGCGCGTGTCGACCTCGCCGTGGTCGTGGTCGTTGGTGCGGTTGGTGTCGAAGAAGCTCTGCACCCCCTCCGCCCAGTACTCCTGGGGGTTGGTGGCCGCGTAGGTCCCCTCCCAGCGGCCCGCCTCCATGGCGCTCTGATAGGCAAGCGAGAGCCGGGCCCCGAAGGTCGGCGTGGTCGTGGAGAGCCCCATGAGGTGGATCGCGTGGGCGAACTCATGGATGAGGATGTTCTCAGCGGCGTAGGGGTCCCCTGGGAAGGCGAGGAGGTTCTCCTCACCGCAGCTGACCGCGGGCCGCGCCCTGGTCGGTCCGAGGCCCCGTGCCCGTCGGTCCCAGAAGCGGGCGGGTGACAGCCCCGCGTGCTCGGGGACGTCGGACGTCCACTGGTCGTGGGCCATGACGGTGAAGCGCACGCCGTTCTCGCCGAGCGCACGCAGGATGTCGGGGCGTCCCCCGAGCATCGCCATGATCAGGTACCGGGCCTCGGCGAGGGCGGCTGGCTGGACGCGAGCGGAGGCGACGATGGGCATGCCGCCCGCGTCGCACCACTGGTCATAGAAGCCCGTCAGCTCGAAGCGCGCGCGCACCTCGGCGGGCGGCGGTTGGACCTCCTGGGCCCCGGGGGCCGGGGCGGGGAGCTGCGCGAGCGAGAGCAGGGTCAGGGCGGCGTTGAGCATGGGCCCAATGTAAGCGGGACCCGCCCTGGACGCCTTGCCAGGGTGGGTCCCGCTCGAGGTGCGATCAGGTGCCCCCGGGGGAGCCCATGGGCCCGGTCAGTTGAACGTGACCTCGAGCCCGTCCGTGAAGTTCGAGGTCACCTGGCCTCCAACGGCATCGCGGAACCACGCCTGGAAGTTCCAGGTCTCGCCGGGCTGAACCTGCACGAGCCCGGTGGGGGTCGGTTGCTGGGACAGGTCGAGGGCGAGGGTGATCTCTCCCGACGTGCCCGAGTTCCGAATCTGGCCCGGTCCCACGAATCGCCCCACTGCGCCGCCGAGGCATAGCACGCCCTGGCTGCCGCCGGGCTGGGAGACGGTGTTCTGGGTGGTGCTGGTCAGGAAGAAACCGAAGGAGTTCTGGGGCAGGTCCGTCGCGCTGATCGTGAGGTTGTTGTCGGCCACCGTGAGGCTGCCCGAGGCGGTCATCGTGCCGGGAAGGCCCGAGGAGTTGGGGACCGCCGGGCCGCAGAAGTTGACGCCGGTGCCGCCCCCGGCGGGGCAGGTGATGTTGTCGAGCTGGAAGTGGCCCGGTCCCGTGAAGGTCTCCGGGATGTCCCACTCGAAGGCGACGGTCACGGTCTGGCCAAGGAACGCGGAGAGGTCCACGCACGCGGTCATGGGGCCTGTGTCGAGGACCGTGGTGTTGGCCGTCGCGGTGAGAATGTTCGTGGCCTGGAGCTGGGCGCCCGTCGACGCATCGCGGACGACCACGTCGAAGGTCCTGTCCATGAGCGCCGCGCCGGTCAACAGCATGTCCCAGCCTGCCCGGTAGTCGAAGCACAGGGGGGTCAGGCCGGAGCTCACGGTGATGTCCTGGCTGAGGGTGATCGTTCCGACGTCACCGTCGAACCCGTGGATGAGGGCAAAGACCCCCTCCGTCGGGGAGCTCAGGAAGAGGCCAAAGCCCGGGGTCGTGCCGGCGACGGACACCTGCGCGGGAAGGAACGGCGCCGGGTTGTCGACCAGGGTCCAGCCCGAGAAGCTGCCTGTCTCGAAGCCCGGGTTATCGACGCAGCCGCTCACCGGGGGGGCACTCTCCGTGGCGAGAAGGGAGCCGGACCCGGACCCGCTGCCGAAGCCACCGACCCTCACGAGGTACGTCTGTCCCGCCGTGACGGAGTTCAGGACCACGCTGCTCTGGAGTCCGCAGCTATCGTCGTTGCAGTCGATGGAGATCAGCGCCGCGCAGGTGCCGTCGAAGACCTCGAGGGCCGTGTCGTAGGATGAGCCGCAGGTCGAGAAGGTCAGGCTCACGCCTGTGGCCGTCGCCGTGTAGCTATACCAAAGGTCCGGGGCGGTGGAGTTCGCGCACGGCCACGGCGTCGCGCTCAGGGTGGCGGCGGTGGTGTCGAACGCGACCGGGACCCCGTTGGACAGGGGGAGGGCAGCGGCGCACTCGTCGTTCTGGGCCAGCGCGCTGGCGGGGAGGGCGATGGCGACGGTCGCAGCTAGGAAAGCTCTGTACATGGGGGCAGCGGTTGAGGGTCGGATCGGATGGCGCATACCGTAGCTGCCCTCCGTGGACTGTGCCGCGGAGCCGGGCAACAGGCTCGGGGCCGGTAACGGGCTGGACTTACCTGGCGCCGAGCGGGAGCCTGGCCGGCACCACCCCGGCGGCTATGGAGCAGGCGGGTGTCGGGGGCTCACCGGGCCTTCGAGATCTTGAGCTTGTCGATCTTGGCGCGCTTCTTCACCGACTCCTCGCTCCGGGTCAGGGCCTTGGCGATGGCCTTCAGGCTCATCCCCTTGCCTGCGAACAGGCTCAGCTTGGCGAGCTCGGAGGGGGTCCAGGGTTGGCGGTGGCGTTCGAAGTTCTGACCCATGACTTGGCTCTGCTGCGGTCGGTTAGGTGGGGCGTTTCCGGGCCCTGCTCAGGGCGCCATGAGGATGTTGCAGGTACGTGACGACGGATCGAACCAGACCTCTGCCTCCCCCGATTCGAGCATGGCCATCACCTGCTTGGTCTTCCGCTCGCCGTCCGTGAGCTCGGTGCCATCGCGGGTCACGAACTCCTCGACGACGGCTTGGAGGGCGCCGGAGCTGAGCTGATCCAGGGGGATCCGGACGCCCTCGCCGGGGTCCTCAGGTGTACGGTCAGTCATCCGCGCCGGCCGCCTCGGGGTAGTACCGGGTGATCAGCTTGCGGACGCTGAGGACCTGGTCCCAGGAGTTGTGCTTGCGCTGGTACTTGTTGAATACCTTGAGCTCGAGGTCCTCTAGGTCCTCGAGCAGCGGCGGATCGTGCTCCACCCACTCCTCGTCCCCCGCGCAATGCGACGTGAACTTCCACTGGGCTCCGAAGAGCTGGGCCTCAACCTGTCGCTTGCGCCCGTCCTCTGTCCGGGTCTTCCAGGCGTAGAGGTTGCGCGTCCGTTTCGACATGGGAGGGAGCTTAACCGGTCCGGTGCGCGCCCCCGGATGATCCTTGGATCTGCCGGGGGAAGGTGTGGGGTAAAGGCCCTGAGCGCCTCCGGGTCAGCGTTGGAGCTCGAACCAGTTGAAGTTCCACTCGTTCCCGATCGCCTGGAAGGAGACCAAGTGCTCCCCGGGGGTGAGGGGCGCTGCGGCCCCCTCGAGGGTCTGATACGCCTGCCACCCTCCCGTGGCAGGGACCCGGACGCGATCCACCGCCTCTCCGTCCACGAGGACCGTGAAGCCCTGGCTGCCTGACCTCGAGGCCATGCGGTAGACGAACCTGTACTCACCGGGGGTCATCACCATGATCTTGAAGCTCACGGTGTCTCCCGGATCGAAGAAGCCGAGGTTGAGGCCACCACCGTCGTCCCCGCAGCTCTCGAGCTGGGCCCCTTCCATGGCCGTGAAGTCCTCCGCCTGGACCCTCGCAGGCACCGGGATCGCGGGCAGGGGGGTGTGGACAGCGTCGCTTCGGCCGCTCTCCATGCAGCCAGCCACGGCGCTGACGGTGTAGTGGTAGGCGCCGTCCACAGGCGGGGCGGCGTCCCTGTAGGAGGGGGTCAAGAGGCCGCGCGCCACCGGCGTTTCGGGACCGTTGGCGCGCTCGGCGCGGTAGACGTTGTAGGTGATGGCCCCCTCCGTGGGCTGCCAGGAGAGGTGGACGCCCTCGGGCTGCACCTGCACCGCGAGGTCAGCCGGCGCCTTGGGGTCAGGGAACGGAAGCCCGCCCTCCCAGGACTCGTGGCGGACCCAGTCCACCTCCATGACCCACTCGCCCGCCATGGGCGAGTCCGTGATCTTGGCGTAGTTGAGGATCGCGAACATCGCCTCGGGATAGGCGTCCCCCTGGCCGGGATTGCGGTGCACCTCCCGACCGTCGACGCGGTAGACCAGGTCGCTCCCGGCCCACTCCACCGAGTACTCGTGGAACTCATCGAGGGTGGTCTCGATCCCGGTGCGCAGGGTCCACCAGTCTCCCTCGTCTTTGCCGAGGTTCTTGATGGCTCCGGTGGTGAAGTGATCGGCTGCGCCGTCCCCGTGGTGCTCGAAGATGTCGATCTCGCCCGAGCCCGTCAGCGGCCACGGCACGGTCTCATCGTCCTCCTGTACCGGGGCCTCGTTGTTCTGTGCCCCGAGGATCCACCAGGCGGGGAACATGCTGGCCTCGCCATTCCCCCAGGTGCGCAGGCGGGCGGTCCAGCGCCCCTTCACGAACTCCTTGCGGTTCTTCGAGCAGATCCGGCCAGCCATGTAGGGCGTGTCGGGGTGCCGCTCGCCCTTCTTGCTGAGGTTATCGCAGGGGCAGGGCTCACCAACGTTGATGACCTTCAGCTTGATGGTCCCGTCGCTGACCTCGCGGGTTCCGTACCGGTTGTCCGGGACGTAGCACTGCATCTCGTTGTTCACCCAGATCATCTGGTCCTGCCAGTGGTCAGGGTTGAACTCGTCGAAGTCGTCAAGGAAGTCGGTGACCCAGCCTGTCGCCTGGCGGGTGTCGTGGACGAGGGTCTGGATCGCCCGAGCGGGGATCGTGGCGGCGGCCTCCGAGGCGTCCACGACGAACCGGTATTGGACGGGCTCGTCGGAGAGGTTCAGGACGACCGTGGCCAGCCGTCCGTCCTCGTTCATGAACGAGGTGGTCTGGAGACTGCTGCGTGTGCTCACCGCGCTGACCCGACGCGCGCCGGGCCGGATGAAGCGCGAGAAGTGCCCCAGGTAGTGGTATGTGGGTGTGTAGATGAGCTCCCCGGTGTCCCGGACCGCATGGACGGGAGCGAAGCAGTAGTTCCCGACGTGATTGGGGCCGCCGGTGTCGTCGAGGAGGACATTCCAGTCGATCCACCCCACAGCCCCGGCGTTGAGGTCGTTGACGATGGCGTGTCCGTAGCGCTCGGCGTTGGGCCAGTGCTGGTACCTCTCCGGGTCGAAGCCCTCCACCGTCGCCTCGGTGAGGAGCAGGTTGACCCCTGGGTAGGCCTCGCCAACCTCCTCGACGTTGGCGAACATCGGCTCGCCCCCCGTCCAGGTCTCGTACCAGTGGAACCCGACGCCCCAGGCGTACTTCGCGGCCTCGGGGTCGCCGAGGATCGTATGCGCGCGCTGGGTGACCAGGTCGCGGTTGTGGTCCCACACCACGATCTTGCGATCGCCGTAGCCGGCGGCGGCCATGGCCGGACCGAGGTAGTCTCGAAGGAAGTCCCGCTCTTCCTCCGCGGTGTAGATCATCGACTCCCATGTCTGTCGCGCAAGCGGCTCGTTCTGAACGGTGACGCCAAAGATGGGGACGCCCGCCTCTTCGTACGCCCTGATGAACCGCGTGAAGTAGTCGGCCCAGGCGGCCCGGTAGCGCGGGAGGAGCTTTCCGCCCTGGAGCATGTTCCCGTTGTCCTTCATGAACGCGGGTGCCGACCAGGGGCTCGCGAACGTCGTCAGCGACCCCCCAGCCACGCGGATCGCCTCGCGGATCATGGGGATGCGCCGCTCCCGATCGGGCGCGATATCGAAGGTGCTCAGGTCCCCATCGCCCTCTTCGATGTAGGTGTAGCTCTCACTTGAGAAGTCACAGCTATGGATGGGGGTGCGGAGGATGCTGTAGCCGATCCCCGCCTCCTCGCTGAAGAGCGAATCCATGAAGCGGCGCTGGGTCGGCGCGTCGAGCCTGGAGTAGACATCCGCGCTGGCGTCGGTGATCGCGCCGCCGATCCCGAGCAGCGTCTGGAAGCGGCGATCGGTGGCCACGAGGATGGCCACGTCGGTCTCGGTGGGCTGCTGGGCTGGGAGAAGCCGGAGCCTGCCGTCCGGCGCCATGCGCAGGTCCGAATCCATGGCCGTGGTGAAGACCTCGACGCACTCGCCGTTGTGGGACTGGGCTTTGTGGGACTGGGCGTTGGCCGCGGCGGGTGCGATGGTCAGCGCGAGAGCTGCGATACGGGGGGCGAGCGAGGGCATGGAGCTTTGGGGAAGCGATCGGCGTGGTGGGGAGGTGCCTGTGGAGGCCGAGACTGTAGCTCTTTCACTCCGTGACCAAGCGGGCGCCGGGGTCCTCGGCGCCCGATGCCGGAGCAGCCGAGTCTCGCCCCTGGATCACCTGCGGCGTCTCGCCGCGCCGCCTGGCCAGGCGTCCCTCGCTTCAGCGGTCGGCGCTGGGTCCGCCTCCCAGTGGGCGCATCGCCCCGCCGCCCTCAGCGGGAGGCGCTGGGGCTCGGCGCCGCATCCTCGGCCGCCTTTCGCGCCCCGGTGCCTGCCAGGAATCCGCTGGCAAAGGCCCATTGGAGGTTGAATCCCCCGCAGGGGCCGTCGAGGTCGAGGACCTCCCCGCAGAGGTACAGGCCGGGCTGCAGCTTGCTCTCGAGCGTCTCGGGCCGCACGTCCTTCAGGCGGGCGCCGCCGCGCGTGATGAACGCTCCGTCGTAGCCGGTGTGACCGGTGACGGTGATGGGGGTCCGGGCGAGCGTCCGGGCGAGCGCGTCGCGGGGCTCGCCCTTGAGCTGCTGCACCGTCAGGTCCAGCGGGGTGCCACTCAGCTCGCACATGACCTCCACGAGCTCAGGGGGGAGGTGCTCACCGAGCGCCTCGGCGAGGGGGCGGGGCGGTCCGGCCCGCCACTCCTTGAAGATCCCCTGCCAGTCCTCTTGCCCCTTGCCGCGGCAGAGGTTGAGCCACAGGGGGACCTCGCCATAGCGATCCAGCAGGGGGGAGAGCTCCCTGGAGATGTCGAGGACGACGGGACCCCGGAGGCCGGTCTTCGTGAAGATGAGGTCGCCCGTACGCGCGACCTTGGCGTGCTTCTTCATCGCCACCTGGAGGTGAGCCTTGCCGATGGTGTGGGCGGTACACCGGGCCGTCCAGTCCTCGGCGGTGACCACGGGGACGCCGGCGGGGTGGCGCGCGGTGATCTTGTGCCCGAAGTCTTCGGCGAAGCGATAGCCCCCGCCGGACGCCCCTGACTTGGGGAGGGCCAGGCCGCCAGTGGCGATGATCAGCTCTGTCGCGTGGAAGGCCCCGCCCGCGTGGGTGGCCCGGAAGAGCCCGCCTGCGAAGGTGGTCTCCAGGACCTCACAGCCGGTGACGACCGGGACCTCCAGGCGCTCGAGCTCGCCGATGAGCCCGGCCAGGACGGTGGAGGACTTGCGGGTCTCGGGCCAGACTCTGAAGCCGTCGTGCACCACCGTCTGGACGCCGATGCCGTGGAAGAACTCCCGCAGCTTGGGGCCGCCGAGCCCCTCGAGGGCGGGGCCCATGAACCGGCCGTCCCTCCCCACGCGCTCCATGAACTGGTCCGCCTCGAGGGTGTTCGAGAGGTTGCAGCGCTGGCCGCCGGACGCCAGGAGCTTGCGCCCCGGGGACGACGAGCGCTCGACGACGGCGGCCCTGCGGCCAAGCCGCGCAGCCCGGATACCGGCGACCATGCCGGAGGCTCCGCCCCCGATGATCAGCACGTCCAGTGGTTGTTGAGCGCTCCCGGTGTCCATCGTTTGAGCCTCACAGTCTAGCGGGCGGGCGGCCCTGGGCGGAGCGTGTCCCATCCATGCGTGGGCCGGTGCGCCAGGGTGAGCTGGCCTGGGTGCGCTGGCCTCGCGCCCGGTGACTCAGGGGGCTGTCGCGACATCGTCCGGGGTGACTCCTAGCGGCCCACCAGCGTCGCGCGGAAGCGCTTTCCCTTGATGCGTCCAGCGTTGAGGCGATCGGCGGCGAGGGGCGCGACGCCGTGGCGCACCGCCACGTAGGAGAGGCGGTCCTGCACCTCGATCTTCCCGATGTCCCCGCCATCGAGCCCGCCCGCCTCGCCTGTGAGCGCTCCGACGATGTCCCCAGGGCGCACCTTGTCCTTGCGACCCCCCGAGATCAGGATCGAGCGCATGGCCGGGGCGCCCGCGATCCTGCGCAGGAGGCCTGCAGTGCCGGGGGCCGGAGCGGCCATGGGACGCTCGCTCAGGGTGGACCCCGTCAAGGCCTCGACCCCGGCGACCCGGGCATCCGCGGGTCCCACGGCCAGGGAGATGGCGACCCCCGAGGCGTCGGCACGTCCCGTCCGGCCGACCCGGTGGACGTAGATCTCGGGCTGTTGGGGGAGCTCGTAGTTGACCACGAGGTCGAGACCCTCGACGTCGATCCCTCTCCCTGCCACGTCGGTGGCCACGAGGTACCGCACGCTCCCGGCGCGGAACCGGCTGAGCACCTGGTCACGGTGGAATTGATCCAGCCCGCCGTCGAGGCGGTCCGCGCTGACGTCGGCCGCCTGGAGGCGCTGCGTCACGGCGAGGACGCTCGCCTTGTAGTTGCAGAAGACGATGGCGGAGGCGTGGGGTGTCTCGGCCAGGACGTATGCCAGCGCATCAAGGCGCTCGTCGGGCGACGTGTAGACCTTCCATTGCTCGATCGCCGGCCCCGGGGCGTCGTCTGGGGCCGCGGAGACACGGACTGGATCGGCCTGATACGCCCGGCTGATGGCCTCGATCTCCTCGGGGAGCGTGGCGGAGAACAGGGCCGTCTGCCGATTCGCTGGCAGGCTCCGGACCACGCGCGCCACATCCGGCCCGAAGCCCATGTCGAGCATGCGGTCGGCCTCGTCGAGGACCAGCATGCTCAGGGCGGAGGTGTCGAGGGACCCTGTGCCCAGGAGGTCCATGATCCGCCCAGGGGTCCCCACGGCGATATGCGCGCCCCGTTCGAGGGACTCGCGCTGCCCCCGGGCCGGTTGCCCGCCGACGAGCTCGACGGTGACGAGCCCAGGGAGGCCGCGGCCGAGGGTCCGGATCTCCCTGCGGACCTGCGCGGCCAGCTCACGGGTGGGGCAGAGCACGAGGGCCTGGAGCGCCCGGCGGGTGAGGTCGGTTCGCTGCAGCATCGGCAGCACGAACGCGGCAGTCTTGCCGCTCCCGGTCTTGGACTTGCCGATCACGTCGCGGCCCTCGAGGAGCGGCGGGATGGCGAGGACCTGGACCCTCGTGGGGTGCTGGTAACCGAGCTCCCCGGTGACCTTCACGAGGGCAGGGTTGAGCTGAAGCGCGTCGAAGGTCGGGGGCACGTTGGTCCTTTGCGCGAGAGGGTGGGCGGAGCTGCCCGGACAGGTAGCGAGCGAGCGGGTCGCGGGAATCAGGTCGGCCTCCCCGGAGAGGTCGTCGGTCCGGAACCCTACCAGCCGCGAGGCCCGGGGCCGGGCGGGGTTCGACAAAGTGGGCGTCCCGTTCAGTCGAGGTCCAGGAATCCGGCGCCGATGTCGGCGAGGGCCTCGAGGAGAGAGCCATAGAACACCGCAGGCCCAGCCTGGCGTCGGCGCCAAGGGGAGGCGGCCGCTCGGTCAGGCGCCTGTCGGGGCGCCGGGGTGGGCGAAGGCTGAGGCGGCTCCCCGACGCCGGTGTGCCGGATGGCCTGGGCGGCGACGAAGGCGAGGGCCTGCTCCAGTTCGTGTCGGTCGAACCACATTCCGTGATCCCGACAGACATCCACGACGATCCCTGACGCCTGCCCGGTGATCCGGAACTGACGTCGCTGCATGAGGCTCCCGCAAGAAAGGCACGGGATGTACATCCGGGCCCTCTTCCTGCCCGCCTCACCGGGCTCCGATTCCATGGTGCTTGCCGGCGTCGACGTGCGCCCCTCTATCGACGCAGACCGAGCGCTGCGCTGGATCCGCTGGAAGGCCTCCCGGCCCGCCCAGATGCCTCCGCACCCCAGCTCCGGGTCACACTCCACAAGCTCGGCCTCGGGGAGCAGGTGCACGCGGAGCGGCCCCTCGCATGTGGGGCACTTGCCCTCCCTCGGAAGGGCGGGCACCGCCGAGGCGCGGAGCTCGACGCCGCAGCTCTTGCAGTGCCGGGAGTCGTTCGGGAGCCGGGCCGCGCACAGAGGGCAGAGCGTGGTCTCCAGGCGGTCCGCTGGGGAGAGGGCCGCGTGGCAGTAGCTGCACTCCTGGTCGCCCGCCGAGATCACCCCGCCGCAGTGCCCGCAGGCGAGCCCGCTGACGGTGACCTCTCGGGCCGGCCCCACGACCAGCAGCGCATCACAGACGCACTTGACCTGGTCACCGATCGCCATGGCGGTCACGTCGAGCTGGCGCTTGCAAGCACCGCAGGAGAGGAGATTGAGACGGTTCACACCCAGACCCTACGCGGTGCCCTTGGGTCCATTCGTGGGTCCGCGTGGATTTACAGCCGCTCTCGAACCCAGACCAAGCAGGCGAAGCCGCAGCCAGAAGGCCGCCGCGGCTCCGCCTGGAGGGCCCATCGAGCCCTCTGGCTGGGTGACTCAGGGCTGGAGGACCGCGTCTATGAAGTGGATGTTCCCGTTGGCGGTTTGGATGTCGGGGAAGACGACCTGGGCGCCGTCCACGAGGACCGCGCCGTTCCGGACCGTGACCGGCAGCACCTTGCCGCCGACGGTCGTCAGCTGGCCCGCGGCGACCACGTCGTCAGCGAACAGCCGCCCGGGGACGACGTGGACGAGCAGGCTCGACTCGAGGGTGGGGACCCCCGAGGTGGTCACCAGGGATCGGAGCGTCGAGGCCGGGATCTGCTGGAAGGCGGCGTTGGTCGGCGCGAAGACCGTGAACGTGCCGTCTTCCAGGGTCGGAATCAGGCTCGTGAAGCCCAGCAAGGCCGTGAGATATGCGGCCCCAGGGGCCCCGACCGCCGTGGCGACGAGCGAGTTCGTCGCAGGCAGGAGGACGGCGTCGATGACGTGGATGACCCCGTTGGCGCAGACGATGTCGGTGATCTGGATCTGCGCCTGGTCGATGAGCGGCGCGCCGCCCTGGAGGGAGATCGACGTGCGCTGCCCGTTGAGCATGTCGATGGTCGGGGACGCGAGGACGTCGGAGGCGAGCAGGCCCCCTCCGGTGACGTGGTACAGGAGCACCTCGCTCAGGGCGTCCGGGTCGGCGATGAGGCCGGACAGCGCGCCCGCGGGCAGGTTGTTGAACGCTGCGTCGGTTGGGGCGAACACGGTGAGCCTCGAGGAGCCTTGGGAGCCGTCGAGGGCCTGGTCGAGCCCTGTGATCTGGAGCGCGGCGACGAGGGTGGTGAAGTTCCCGTTGCTCTGGGCCACATCGACGATATGGCCTGGGAGAGCGGTTTGAGCGGGCGCCAAGGTGAGGGCGGGTGCGAGGGCGAGTGCGAGTTACGTGAGCATGACGATTCCTTGCGATCGTGAGGGCCTGGCCCGGGGGATCGGAGCAGGCGAGCGGGGTAGAAAATGGGAGCGCTCCTGGATGGGAGCCGCGGCATCGGCGCAGCGACAGCGAGCCAGCGCTGCGCGACGTGCCCCGGACTTCGTGGGCGCCGGATGCGGCGGATGCGGGGCACGAGATCAATCGTTGCGTCGCGCAGGAACCGCCCTCTTGGACGCCTCAGGGGCGATGCTCCGCGTTCCGTTCCCGGATCGTCCGGTGACCTGCTACCGCGGGGTAACGGAGGTGGACCCGCTTCGTCACCGACCGTTGCGCGCGGGACGTCTACCGGCCGCTCGCCTGGCGCCCGCGGGGTTGGCCGCGGCGGGCCCTGGGGTGGCTCCTGAGCCTTGTGTTAGCCTCCGCCCCCGACAGTGCCCCACATGCCGAACCAGAACATCATCTGCCCTGTCTGCGGCGGACCAACGTCCGCCGCCGGAGAGGTCGACTTCAACAAGTCTGGCGCGGATTGGTTCGAGGGGGAGCGGCAGTTTCCCGTGAGCGACGAGGTGGTCGCGTATCACCGCTGTCGGTCCTGCGGGTTCATGTTCACCGGGTACTTCGACTCCTGGGCGGGCGACGACTTCCTGGCCAGGGTCTACAACGCGGACTACGCCCTGGCGGATCCGCCCTTCCTTGACGAGCGCCCGCGACGGCTCGCGGCCTACCTCGAGTGCGTCCTCGGCGAAGTGCTGCCGGAGGTGTCCTTGCTGGACTACGGGGCCGGCGAGGGGAAGATGGTGGAGGGGCTCCGGCGGGCGGGCCTCGAGCAGGGCGTGGTGTACGACCCCTACCACGCTTCAACCCCCGTCCCCGAGGGGCGGTATGAGCTGGTGACGGCCTTCGAGGTGGTCGAGCACGTCCCGGACCAGGGTGCGCTCTTCGATCAGCTGTCCGCGCTGGTGGCCCCGGGTGGGGTGCTCCTGCTGAGCACGCTGCTGCAGCCTGAGGACATCGAGTCCACGGGCGCCGGCTGGTGGTACGCCTGCCCGCGGAACGGTCACCTGGCCTTCCACACCCTCGACAGTCTCGCCCTCCTGCTCGATGCGCGAGGCTTCGCCGTGGAGTCCCTCACCACGGAGCTCCACATGGCGACCAGGGGGCCGGCCCGGCTGGCCCCCAGGTTCAGGCAGGTTGGCCAGACCCTGGAGGTCTCGGGCTCGTCGTCCTCGGACGGAGAGGGACCGGTCGCTGGCTGAGGCCGCTCGGCTCGAGGACCTGGGGCCGGACCGCCTCGGCCAGGGTGGGCGACCGAGACCTCCAGGGCGATATGCGACTGCACGCGAGCCGAGGGACCCGACGAGGGGGACCGGCGCCTGCCCACGCTGCTATCGTGCTCGCCATGAGTGAGCTCAAGCTGATCGTGACGCACCCCGGCGGTGCCCACAAGGACGACCTCGTGGCCGCCTGCGTCCTGGTGGCCCTGCACGGATGTCCGGTGGAGCGCCGCGACCCGACGGACGAGGAGCTCGCCGACGGGCGGGTGGCGGTCGTGGACGTGGGGGGGAGCCACGACCCCGCCCTGCACAATTACGACCACCACCAGTTCCCCCGGGACCACCCGCCCACCTGCTCCCTGAGCCTCGTCCTGGATGGCCTCGGGCTGTACGAGGATGCGCTCCGATTCTGCGACTGGCTGGAGCCCGCCGAGTGGTTCGACTCCCGCGGTCCGAAGAAGACGGCCGAGTGGCTGGGGGTTCCGCGGGGAGCCATCGGGAAGCTGAACTCACCGGTGGATATGACCCTGCTGCGTCACTTCGCAGCGAGCCCCGAGCACGCCGCAGGTGAGACGGTGTACGAGTTCATGCGCGCGGTCGGCTCGGACCTGCTCGCCTACCTCCAGGGTGTGCGAGAGGACATCGAGTCGGTCCGTGGGCGCAGTGAGCGGTGGCAGGTCGAGGCGCGGGGCGACACCATCGAGACCATCTTCCTACCCCGGAGTGACGACGTTCCCTCGGAACCCTCCAGCGGCGTCGCGCGGTTCATCCGGGCCACGGGGATCGAGTCGGAGATCGGGGCGATGGTGTATCCAGACCGCCGGGCCGACGGCTATGGCATCAGTCGCTACGAGGACGATCCACGCCTGGACTTCTCCCGGTTGGACGGGGAGCCCGATGTCCACTTCGCCCACAAGAGCGGCTTCATGTGCAAGACCTCGGCGATCGACCCGGAGCGGCTGCGGAGTCTCATTGCGAGGGCCGTCGTCGAGCCTGGAGCGCGGGGCTAGGGCGCCGGTTGGGGGACCAGGGGGGAGCGTCGCTGTCACCTGGCGTGTTCTTGTT
>Ga0055584_100003259_pt1 | contig 16048 bp, 17 predicted proteins | sample OSDHelmetaG_FD_58716 | JGI IMG/M metagenome (GOLD analysis project Ga0055584, IMG submission 58716) | Pelagic marine sediment microbial communities from the LTER site Helgoland, North Sea, for post-phytoplankton bloom and carbon turnover... | ecosystem: Environmental > Aquatic > Marine >... | reverse complement strand
TCAAGAGTAATATTATAATTACTACCTTTCAACTGGTACTCAAAAATAGGATTACCGATATCATATATAAACTCAAGCTCTTCAGCTATTGCTATTCTTACATAATCAATTTTATCCTCTTGTTGATCTTGTAAAGGGATTTCATTCACTTCCGTATCTACTACCGGCTCTTCTATATTTAAGTCTGTATCACATACTTCACTAACAGCAGCTTCTGCCTCAGCAATTTCAGCATGAATTTCTTCCTGGCTTAGAGGCACCGTGTCAACAGGACTTTCTTCAGATGCATTCTCTGTATCTAAATTAGTAAGTTTACCTAACCAAAATTCTCCTGCCTCAATTGACTCTTCCTGTATTACTTCGTAATACATACCGTCCATCTCAATGTAGTCACCAATTTCTATATCTTCATAATCATTCTTATCAAAATATATAACATCATCTTCTGTGTCTTCATTAGACTCTTCAACAACAGGCGTTTCTTCTGCAGCAGCATCATCAAGATTATCTTGATCATTGTCTTGTTGCAGTGCAGTATTAATTTTCTCAAATAATGAAGTAGCATCTTCAACAGCAGTTACTGTTTCTTTTTCTACTGGAGATTCTATGACCTCATCTACACCGTCAATAAAATCTTCTTCATCATCAGAACTAAAGCTCACTGTATTTGAGGTTTGCTCTTCAACTTTACCATCACCATCCTCCGGTAATTTACCATGAACATCATCAACGTAAGCTTCCCAGTATTGTTTATCATCAATAATGACATCTTGATCATCAGTATCACTCATAGTATCTCCATTAGGAATACCAGAAATTTGTGGCTGCTCATCATCATAAGCTAACAAATCAAAATGATCACAAATATGTAGGTGAACTGCTATCTGATTTTCAATCCAATTCTTAGGATGAGTTCTCTTCAGTGCAACTAGTATATGATTATAACACGTCCATAAGTTCGTATTAGGTAATGTATAAGTAAAACTAGGATTATCATACTCCTTTAAAATACATGACATCTGATCGACAGTTATGAATTTATTAAAGTATAGTTGTCCTACTACAGAAGCAAATTTATTTCTATCTATATCATTAACATTACACATCAAATCTTTGTGTAGTTTTAACTCATCAAAATATTCAGCAGCCTTTTCTACTTGAGTAGTTATAGTATCAATAGTTTCTTGATCAGCTTTACCTGTATGCTTTCTATCCCAATCGTTAAACTTATTAATGATTACCGTATCATTACTATTTACATAAGCCCCGATAGCAGATCTAAATTTCATTGTTTTATCATAAGAATTACCAAATGCAAACATCAAAGATAAATCCGGATCACCTCCGTAATTTAATTTAAATAATCCAGTAGCAACTTGTGCTCCATATGTACTTCTATATAGCTCTTTCTCAACTTGAAATCCTGCTTCATTAAGCAGGTTTATTGCATTATCAATAATAAATTCATGTGAGATAACTGTATACGTCTTCGTTGCAGCAGGCAACGGTGCAGTTACTAGAGATAATCTAGTAGCATTTCCAATTTTCTTTGGCATAATTTTAAATTTAAAGTTCTAATTGATATTGATATGAAAAAAGATGAGGTTCCATTCCTTTAATTTCTTTATTAATTTTATCTAAATAAAAATTAAGGTTGACATTATAGTCTAGGAAATCTTTCTCTTCATACTTATTAAATATAGTTTGTAGCCATTTACCAGCTTCAACGTTTATTTCACGGCCATCAGATTTGTTTTTCTTTATAACCTTACAACCATCATTTGAAATAAAATATCTTAATGTTTTTTGTATAGGTTCATTAACAACCTCTCTATTTATAATACATGTTGACTCCATTTTCCAGGAACCTTTTGCTTTTACTTGCCCGCAAAAATCAAAGATGTCAGTGTTAGTTTTTAAATAGTCTTCTGGCTTTATACCATGAACAAAGTAGTTATACAATGCTTTAGAAACTACAGTAAAACTGTGATTCTTATGAAGTGCTCTATTTAAAAATTCAAATCTACCTTTACATTTTGTTTTAGCAACAAAGCATTTATCTCCATCTCTTTTAAATAGTAATTCTGGATTACTACTTTGCAGAGAAATAAATTCTTCTTTACCGATTTCTTTATAGTTAAAAATACCAATGTAATTATTTACATCAGGTACAATTAACTTTTGATAAGTATCATGTTCTAACAATAAGTTAGTACGCTTTTCCCAATCTGCACAAAGCTCTAAATATTTAGCTTCATACTTTCTTGGTATTAATGTTTCTAACCCATCTGTATTCTGCATTATTGGAATAGCCCCTGGTATATTTTCTGTAATCATTACATATAACATCATCAGAGAAAGCTGTCCGTTAATAGTTGTACTCATTGTCAATTTAGGATCATACAGGAATGAATTCTTATCATTACTTAATCCATAAGTTGAGTTTAGTACAATCTTATATACATAATTTCTAGGGTCAGATTTAGGTATCTTCTTACGTTCTTCAAAAAACCATTCATATAATTCACAAAACTGATCTACTGGTAAATGTCCAGGTGCCCACCTATTTCTAATAATTAAATTAGGATAGAAACTTGTAACATCAGAAGACATAATCATCATATGTTCATCCTCTTCATAGATACCTCTCTTAGCACCGTGTACACCACCTAAACCAAAATCAGTCTTAACACCTTTATAATCTACAGAATATTTAAATGCACCTTTTGTATTGTTACCATCAACACTAAGTTCTTTAAACTTAGAATACAGATCATCAAATACTTTTACGTTTTCAAACTGTAGATAGGGTAAAAGGATGTCTTTTATCTTTATCTCATTACGAAAAGTTCTTAATTCTTTTATCTGACGTTTCTTAATTCCTGTAGTTTTCTCCAAGAAAAACATAAAGATTTCTTTAGATATTCTAGGTTCAGAAGCACTAAGCAAGTTTAAATTATATTCTTGACTAAGCGTAGCACGTAAATCAATTTGTTGCTTACTAAGCTTCATAATAGCTTTAGTAGATGAAACATCATTCCTGCAGTACATAGCAATCTCTTTCAACTCTTCTACAGTTGTTATAGATGCTGTGTGATCAATAGGCATGTCTTGTACATTATGCCAATTCATACTACACTGTATCCATTTAAGAGATGAAGACTTTGCTGGGTTATCCCAGTGGTTAAGCTTGAATATATCTATCTGCTTTACAGACAATTTCCACTCAGGGTATTTAGAAAACTCTCTGTTATTAGATCTCTGAATAGTTTCCTGCGCCTCTCCATAAATTTTCTTTGCAATTGTAACACCATCAAGTGTTACAAAAGAATCATAATTACGGTAAATAAATTCCGTAATCTGTGAATCAAATCCTAAACCATTAAACGATATATGATATTCATTATTCTCTTTGTTATCACAAAAGAATCTGTAAAGCTTATCTATATCATTACGTAATTTACCAATTGTAAATACATGAACTTCATCGGTATTATAATTTTCAAAAACTCCTAGAAAACAATCACTAAGAGTTTCATAATCCATTACCCAATGTTTCTGTTCAATCATAAATCTAAGGTTCCTTGATCAGGGTTAGTAGTATCACCACCTAAGTCTACTACTTTATCTATAATATGTCTTCTAAGCACTGATCCAAATTCTGCGTTATTAGGATACAATTTTGCTAATCTAAATAGCTCATTGTATATCATAAGCCAGTGCGTATCAACAGCTAATTTCATTAAATCTTGTTCTGTATTTGTCATAATTTAATTATTGGAGATAAAAAAAGGGACTATTTCTAATCCCTTCTCTCATCAAATAGAAAAATTAATTACTTCATTTCCATCTTGAACGCTGCTCCATTAGCATCTACAAGAGGTTGCTTTTCAACGTTTGGTATATCTAACTTAGGTTCTGTTTCCATATTTCTTAAGAACCTTTTATAGTTATATGTATCAAAGTTAACAGCAAAATCTTTTATAAAAGCAAGTTGTTCTTTGTATTCAGGTATAAAATATTCCTGAAAAACATTCATCTTAACTTGTTCTTCTTTAAAAGAAGTACCATTGTTTTTAGGGTTATCCGTCTTAATAGGATTACCATCACTATCTACAACAGGAATCAAACTATAGTTCTCTTTCTTAAGCTTGCTAATTACTACAAGCAATGTTGTATTTGGATCATAAATTACTTCTGCATAAGGACAGTCGTCCGTAGCAGGAATCAATTTAAAGGTGTCATTGTTACCCCAATATGATGTAATCATCATCATATTTTTTCCGTAGTTGTTTTTTGTTGCCATAAATTATTTTTTTTAAATCGTGTTAAAGTTAACATTTTTTACCTTTTCTTCTAAACATTCTTTGTTTAAATCAGGAAGTGAGCATAATTCTCCTACTTTTTTTAATGTTGTAACATCAATGTTAAGTAGCTTTGCATAGTCATTATAATACTTACTAGGATATAAATAACTATATATTCTTGTATGATGAGATTTATGATTTTTAAAAAATCTCAGAACAGTTTGTTTATAATCTGGAGATAGCTTACTATACTTTCCATGTATAATACGTCTTATATCTCTTTTGTGTTCTGATAAATCAAATACATAACCGCCTTTATTCTCATCTTCTAATAAGAAAAAACTACTGAAATATTTATTACCGGTTAAATGTTGATCTTCAAATAATTTAAATTCTTCGTCATCTCTTAAATGATACACACAAACTAATTTATTATCTGTTATATCATATTTGTTGGGCCAACATAAATATGTTTGTACTGGAGTAACACTTACTCCGCGCCTTATACCTAACATAGGGTAAACAAATAATCTACTCTTTTGTATGTATGTTCCTATTAGAGATTTAATTTCCATTTATTATGATTTTAAAGTTTAACATTACCTAGAGCAAAATCATAAGGTAAGTTAAATTCATGCGAATCATAATGATATAACGCCTGCTTCTCAGAATTTTTAAATTTAGTTTCCCATTCATTCATAGTATCATCAGAAATTTCAAATGCATATAACTGATCATACTTATCAAAAACGATAAATCTAAATTCAAATTGCCAAGAATCATCTATAACTTCCTTTAAATAATTCTTTACTAGTTTTAAATAAACTATTGGCTGTAACCAATAGTTCCAAAATTCTACTGACTGGTCAAAATCTACAAGTGTTTTACCTGTAGTTTTAAAATCATTAATTCTAACAACTTTATTTACAACGTCAACTACCATGTTATCTAATATACCCATATATCCAAAAGGATTATCATTTTCTGGGTCCATATATAACTTTAGTTCATTATAAATACCATAAGTCTTACCATCTGATTCAAGGTTAAGACCTAATAGTTCACACATTTGGGGGTTTGATTTCACAATTTCCGCACGTCTAGTACATTTATCTAGAAGTGCTGAGTCAATTATTGTCTTACGATCCTTAACACGAAGAAAATTAAAATACTCTTCAGCTTTAGGTTCAACAATTTTAGCAACTCTTTTAGCTTTATCTTTAACATTCTGATGTAGTTTAATTTCTGTCAACAGGTCATCAACCTCATCTTCAAAATCTACTAATTGTAATGTAGGATCAGCTAGAATCTTCTCAGTGTTATCTTTGAAGATTCTTTCAACAACGCCTATACTGTTTGCACTTGGCATAGACTCAGGCATAACCATAAACTTTTCATCAAAGCTTTGCCCATCAAGTATTAAGAAGTGTATTAACGTACCTTCTACTAAATACTTCTTAAACTCATCTTCTCTTTCTTTAAGGATATATTCCTTGTAAAAAGAAGCTGGAGAAGTAAGAAGTTTATTCATACTTGTTGGACTAAACTTAAATGATTTGTTATAAAACTCTGCCTCTAACAATTCTTTTTCTACTGTAACACTTGTATCAATCATCTGTACTTATTTCACTTTTTAAAACAGGACCTTCTTTAAAATCTGAATCATCTCTATATCTAATATAATCATTTACACATAACTGACTTAACATCTGTACGTTAAGCCTTGTAAATTGTTTATGTTCTTTTAGAACTTTGCTTATACTATGAATAGTTAAATTATCATCTTTTATATCAGAACCTAAATTTAAGAAATTTATTAAACTTTGAAAATTTACGTGATGAAATTCTTTTTGATATTTCATCTGCTGGTAAAATTCTTTAAGTAGATAACAAAGGTATGGCACACTGTTTTTAAAATCTGAATTAGCCATTATCTCCATTGACAATACTAAACTCTCAGCATCAGCAGATGACATAGCTTTTAACTCTTCATACTTACTATGATCAATTATCATATTGCCATCATTCAATACTTCCTGCATATCAGAAGCCAAGTAAAAATTACATGTTGCATTATGTAAATCTGAATTTCTATCAACAACACATATAGTATTTTGATCTGGATTTCTTTGATATTGATATTTAAGTGTCCAAGATGAAGGAGATATATAATTATTCCAATTCTTATTATTATTAAAATTAGTATAACTATTACATCTAAAGTTTTCACTAAAATAAATAGTATCAAATTTAGATATTAAAGAATTATATAAAACATATAAGTCAGGATCAGTAAGTTTAATAAACTCTCCTATCTCAGTTATGTAACTAGAATCACGATCTGAATATGCATGAGAAACATTATATGCTTTTACAACATCAATAATACTAGAAGTATTAATACTTTCTTTTGATATAAACGCAGCATCTGCGTTTGACACTTTATTTGTACAAGTGAACTTATCTTTAAGTTTAAATCTAGGAACCTTACATCCTGATACAAAAAATAATTTTTCATTATTTTTAGGTATCCATTTATTATTTATTCCAAAAACATTTTCAATATTTTCTTTTGTAAATCCAGAAATAACCTTTAGTTTTGGCATCAGCTTACCAACCTCATGATCATGTTCAGCATCTAGCATTAGGTATCTGTCGAATTTCATAACATTATTATTTTTTTTTATTTTAATAAGCCCCTGCTCAAACAGGGGCTTATTTGAATTATTTAGTAGCTAAATCCTGAATCTTTGTATCAAATAGAAGCTTCTGAAACTTCTTCTTGTTACCATTCAAAATTTTCTTAACTAGATGATACTTAAGATCATCTGTAAACACATCATTATCTTTAATTAGATAAGACACTCTGTTAATTACAGCATCTTCAATTTTATTTTCACTAGCATATAGTAAAGTATAATTGATAAATCTTGTAGTAAGAATACTTGCAATGTCAGCTCTGTAGTTTACAGCACCTTGTCCATCACAAATAGCATCCATTAGTTTATCTCTAACAGCTTTATCATCAGCTCCTAATAACATTTCTTTAGGCGTAATAAGCTTATCTAATCTGTTATTAATAAACGTAGTAAATAAAGTTGCTACTTCTCCTCCTACTGATCCTTCACCAATCATCTGAATCATAGGTAGCTCATCATCAAAATTCTTAAATGAACTAATACAGTTAAAGAATGTAGTAATAGATCTAGGATTAACTCTTGCACTTACAACCTCTGGGTTCATAAGAACAAAGTTAATACATCTACCATCAATACCTTCTAGCTCAGCCCACTCAGCCCATCTCTCATGATTCCATTTCATTACAACAGAAACAAATCTTGTTCTTTGTGCAACATCAATAGCATTTACCATATACTCTCCATCATCAGGATTAGCAGTCAATAAAATATGCCAGTCTTTAGGTAACTTCCAAGAGATATATTCTTGTCTATCAACAAGTTCCATAACCGCTTGAATAAATCTTTGATCAGCTCTGTTCCAATCATCAAGAATTAATATACCACCGCCTACTTTATCTGCTATCCATTCAGGTGGACAGTAAGACATTCTTTTCTCACCAGTAAATACATAACCCTGCTTACTATATTGTTCTATAGCATTCTCATCAATCCAAAGACAAGATGATTGAGGAGCTTCTTCTTCAACCTCAACTTTCTTCATCAAAGTTTTGCCATTAGGTAATGTAACTTTCTTCATTACAGTTTTCTTAACAGGAGCTGGTGCTTCAGCATTCTCCTTACACATTTGAAACTGTCTAATAGGAAATCCTACTAGGTCACCTAACTCCTCAATCTGAGCTAAGTTTAATTTTACTAAATTTAGTTCTTGCTCTTCAGCAATCTGTAAGGCAACACTTGTTTTACCCAAACCAGACTCACCTATAATCTCAGTGGCTACAGGTCTTTTACCATCTTTCTGTATGTATCTATTATTCTCAATAATATGATTTAAAAATGATTTCATTTCTTGAGCATCTAAACTTACTTGATTCATAATTTTTCTATTTTTCTAATTGTATTAATTCTCCGTATGTACCTTCTAACCATGACTTGTCACCTCTAGAAGATAATACCCACAAAATACTCCCTCTTGCATTATCTGGTGCTGGAGCTTCACCATCTGTAAAATACATCAAGCATGAATACTTACGCTGACTCTCATTGTAATAATCTATTACTGGTTGAAAATCAGTACCTCCTCTACCGTGTATTTTAAGTTCTTTTTTATAATCAAAAGAACCTATATAACTTATAGCAGTATCACACTGGCAAATAGTAACATCTGAACCTGTCTTCTGTAAGTGATATAACTCACCTAAGAATTCTTTAAGTTCTGATGTACTAACAGATCCTGAAGTATCAATAGCAGCAAGTATATGTTTATGCTTTTTGATCTTCATACCAGGGAAATCAGGAAGTCTTTTGTTGTACTTACGTCTTGACTTCTTAGTATATGTCTTAACAGACTTACCTGTAAATCTTCTTATGTATCCTTTCCAATCAAACTTAGCTTTGTTAACCTTGTTTAACCTTTCTAAAATCTCAGAAAATTCTCCTGGTATATTACCTTTTGATTTTTGTACCTGCTCAGCAACCTGCTTTACAATATGTTCAGTTTGACTTTCTATAAGCTTCTTAGTAGCTTCAGGTAAAGATTCAACATCTTCAAAATCATGATCAGGTAGATTTACACTGTTACCATTACTTAATGTAACTTCTGTATCTCCATTATTCATTCCGTCCATACAAGACTTAACATCTTCATCTTCAGAATTTTCTTCAAGCTTATCATAATAATACTTAGTACCCATCCTAGGTCCTAACTTTAGATTTGGAAATGTATCAAGAAACATACCACCTTCTGGTAGCCAATCTCTTTCAATGTATTGATTGATCTCCAAATCCATAGCAATATTTAACCTCTTCTTATCTGAGTACTTCTCGTAATTTACAAGATGAAAAAAACCTATATGAAGCAACTCATGCTTTAGTATACCTACTTTCTGTTGTAAAGGGAGTTCTTCCCAAAACTTAGAATTAATTGCTAACTGATAATTGATACCTTTCAGACATACGCCTGCAGTAGGAATTCTTTCATTCCATACTTTATTTAAAGACATTAAAAGAAGCCCATAGAAAGGCTCCTTTAACATCAACTCTTTACTTGCTTTAGCTAGTGATTCTATCTTTGTCATTAACAACTACTTTTATTTTTGTACTAACTCCATCTACAAATGTCATTCCTGACTTCTGTGCTACGTTATATAAGAAATCATTTACACATGTATTAAATATACTTTTATGATCTTCAGTAACTGAATCCCCAAGTTCATCCATAACTCTAATAATAGTATTGAAACTTATTACATTGTCAGTAATATGCTTTGTAACAAAACTATGAAGTCTTGGTGCTTCACTTTCTATATTATAAAGTGTAAGCTTGTACTGAAGCTTAAGAATTATAAGTATAGGGATTATGTTATTTTCTATATCACAATCATTTAAAATCTCTAACGCTACATTTTGATCTTCTTCAGTAGAGTTCATCATCCCTACTACATTATTTATTTTATTCGTTGTAAATTCCATAACTAATCTTTATCTATTTTTAAAGTTCTAATCATCCATTCAGGTGGCTTAGAGCTGTTTACATATTGTACCCACTCTTTAGCAGAAGGCACATAACCGAAGCAATCTTCTTTTACATGTCTTTCTCCTATATATCTAGTGTAAACTCTTTTACCATCTGAATTAAAAATATATTTACCAAATACTTTTTCGCATTCAAATATACCTTCACTGTGATGCCTAAACATTCTATGCTTAGAATGGCCTATCCAGGCTTTGGTAGCATCAAACCACTCATGAATTTCAATATAATCTTCTTCTTCACCTCCCCATTTTTTAACTGAGGATTTAGCATGATCATATGGATGTGCCATTAGATTATAAATTCATGGCTATAGCAATCTGTTTCTGTTCTATAACAGTTATTACTTACTTTCATATGCATAGTATTAAGATCAATAACTGCACTTCCATAACCACCATCATTATTCCACCAGTCTTCTATATTATTTAAAACAGGATAAAATAAATTTTCTGCTTTACTGTTTATATTAACATACAGTCCTGTATCAGGAAGGTCTACTTGTATTAAATCAGGATCATACTCTATCTCACCTGTTTCAATCATATCTTCAGGCATTTCATTACATAAGAATACTTCTTCAATACCACCATCGTCACCACCTCCGCTATATCTACATCCAATATACTTAACGCCAGCATCTAATAACAAAGCTACAACTGGAGCTCTTTTTTCTTTATCGTCTTTTTGTATCATAATTATTTAAATTTTCTTTTAGCATATTCTGCCATTAATAATGAATCTACTAAACCATCATGTGGTTTTTTAGCTATTCCAAATAGTAAATCAACTTCAGGCAGTAATCTTTTACATGCAACTAAAGCCATAGCTTTAGTATCACGTTTAGACGTACCCGTTTTCTTTATTTCACTTACTCCTTGAAACATTTCTGCTTGCCATGTTTTTGCAGGCACCATTGTATAAGGCATAGCTAATGCTACACATAGCATCTCTATAGCACCCATTTGTTGTCCCATAGAAAAGGCTGTCTTTTTTGAACTACCAAATATTACACCTAGCTTTTCAAATACAACCATTCCGTTAAACCCTTCATAACTTTGTAAAAGGTAATGTAGCCTATGCCAATCAACTTCTTTTTTAATCATAGGCATTTTATGTCGGATGTACTTTTCACCATCCCATATAGCAACAGCTCCCTGTTTACCTATATCTATTCCAATAAAAAATTTTCTCATTTGACTTTTGATTTTAACAAAGGATATAACAACTCACGAGTACTTTGTAATCCATGTACCTTAACACAATCTGAAAGATCTTTTTCATATTTAAAATGAACAAAATCAATATCATAAACTTTTTTGTATTCCTGCATAGATCTAAAACCCGCCTCATCATTATCAAGTAATGTGATTATTTTTGTATACCTTTCTTTTAATACATTAATTATTCTTTCTGGTATAATTACATTCTCACTGTCAGGAGCAATGACTTCAGCATTATTAATCTTAAGTCTTAAAAACGCCATCATGTCCTTAAGAGAACTACAGATTATCAAATAGGATGTTTTAAAAGTTAGTTGATCAACACCCTGTATATATTTAGCAGCTTTGAAAAACTTATTATCTTTACCTGGCTGATAAACTTTATAAAGACTTCCGTCTTTTCTAAAATACCCATACATCAATACATTATTTACATCAAATGTATTATCTCCATTACTCAGGGTAAAACTTTTTAAAGGGCTTACATTATATGTAGAAAGAATATCAGAGTTAATATGATATGCTCCCCAAAACTTAGCATCTAAATTATTCCAATTTCTTAACGCATAAGTTACGAGCTTATACCTTTCTCTTATAACAAACTCTTTGGGTGTATAGTGACCGTGTTTTTTAAAATCACTTTCAATTTTTTGTATAGCTTGCCAATTATTCTCAAGCGTAAACAATTCTCTTACAAGATCAACAGAGTTACCTTTCTTACCTGTAGAGAAATCTGAAAATAAATAAATTGATTTTTGACTAGAGTAAAACACAAACATAGAAGGTGTCTTATCATTAGTAGTAAAGACAGAACTTATTTTCACATCTTGTCCAGTTAATTCTTCTGGCAGAGGTAAGTAATGGTTAAAAACCCACTCACTTGGTATATCATCAATAGAACTTATGTTTATAGTTTTTAGCATATTACAAACCTCTATAGACTAAAAGAGAGGCCTAAGCCCCTCTAATAATCTTTGTGGATAAAATTTATAAATCAAAATCCGGCATACTGTCTACAGTAGTTTCAAATGGTGCATCATTATCAGATGGTATTGAATCTAAAGTTGTGTCATTACCAAAATTATTTACATCATTTGTAGCTAATTTAACAACATGCTTGCTTTCATTAAAAGGTACAAGAGCTGAAGTTTTAGTATCTACATTCTCATACGTATTATATCCTTTAACATACTTAGGTAAATATAAATCCCAATTAACATTTTGTTTCTTGTTCATGTATTCTTTACCTGCAACAACTACATTTAAGTATTTGTCTTTGAAAGGAGTATCAGTATTAAACCCTTCTACTAATTCTTCTATAGTATTATATTTACCATCAGCATTTACAAGCCAATTTAAACAATCAGTTTCAACACAAATGTTTTTAATTTGTTTGATTATCTCATCATCTCTATCAATTTCAATACCCGATGGTAGTGTAGCACTTTTGTAAAAATACTTGTTAGTCTTAACTTGACCTACCTGACCTTCATATCTACCTTTATCTTCATTTTCTGGATCAATAAAGAATCCTTCAAAGTTAGCAATAGGTTCAGTTTCCATATTCATTACTAAATAATAACCATTGTCAGCTTCCATGAAGTTAAATCTCAATAGAGATAGGTTATTTAATTTAAGTTTATGATTTCCTGGAGTAATAGTCTTAGACATTCCGCCCATTTTCTTTTCAGCAATTTCTTTTGTCTTTAATGCCATAATAATTTAGTTTTAAAATGATTAATCAATATATATTTCTTTCCAATTAGTTACAAATTCTTTATCTGTAACCTCACTTACAACAATTTCCTTGTTGCGTAAATGTTGTGGTCTAGCTCCACAAGATACTGCATCTGAAGTAGCAAAACTAAGAATATTCTTATTTCCTTTTCTATACAGATAACCAATAGCATCTGATTGAGAAGAAATAATTCTCTTAATTTTACCTGTTAAATCTAAATCAGAAGAAGTAAACTCTGCTCCAGATTTTTCTAACATAGTATCTTTAATATGACCTACTAGAATAACTCTAGGTGCCAATGTCTTAACGTACTCTACGATCTTAGTCATAGCTTCTCTAAGGTAAGTATAACCTGCACCGTTAGGTAAGTTTAAAATATTACCATACTGAGCTTTACCAGAAGAAGGATCAAGTTTACCATCAGGAGTAACTTTAAACCAAGACTTACCCATAGGTTTCTTAGCATATAGTTTTTCAGCATAAGGAACGCACATTTCTTCTAATGCCGTTATAGTATCTACAGCAATATATTTATATGGCTTTCCTGCTTTTATAATCTCCTTACCAATATTTATAATGTCTTCCACAGAAGAAGCAGCTAGCTTCATTGCGTCAACATAAGATGAACCTTTCTCTAAATCAAGTATTAAACAGTCATCTAGCTCAGCTAACAATGATGTTTTTCCTACTTTAGGTTTAGAAAAGATAATTAAATTCTTCGGACTTTGCGACTCTGATTTAATTTTTTGCATAGGTAGCACTATTCCTGCTTCCTTTTTCTTCTTAATTTCTGCCATGCTTATTTAGATTTTATAATATCATTAAGCCATTTCTTATGACTACAAGGTTTCTGTAAATGTATAGCTGCATAATCTCTTAGTGTCATATCTGCGTATGGTACATCAGAACCTGCGGCAGGCTCTGAATCAAAATCATCTATAGGATCAGGACTCTTACGACTTCTATGATACTCTTCAACATCAACTAATTCATCTACTGGTATAAAATACCTTTTATCTCCTGTAACAGGATGTGGATCAGAAGTTTTATATTCTGTTTGCCAATCTGCATTGAATATCCACTTATACAATTTTCTGTCTTTATCTTCAGGATAATATTCTTTACTGACAAATTCAGTATAAATATTTTCCCCACCAGATAACTCAGAAGGATATAAACTAACTATCCTTTCTCCCTCATGGTAATAAGCCATTCTAGGAATAAATTTAGGTGGCCCATTAAGACCATCAGCTTTAAACAACGGTTGGTGTTTCTTCTCCAACAATTTTATTTTCCCTCTTTTATCAAGTTTTGTTAAAGCTTGACTGAAATCAGGATCTATGTTAGCTGTTGTATTTAACATAAATTAATCATTTTTAAATTTTAATATTTAATTTACTCGCACTTGACTGAGGCGTAGGCATTTCTACAACTCTCATTTGATCAAACTTAGCTTCAAAGAAACTAAATCTTGTATCACCATTTCTTACTTTAATAAAGTGAAAAGCTAATACACTATTATCTTTAATAGGAATTCTAGAAGGACCGTAGTATTTGATATTCCTCTTACCAGGTCTATTTACTCCTATAACAAGATCAGCATGTTGCATTAAGGCATCACCACCAAGTATATCTGTTTCTAAAATGTAGTTAGCATATTTACCATCTTCATTTCTTTCAGGTGATTCTACATGTCTACCTAACTGAGATAGTACTATAAATGCAATAGGATATACTCTCTTTAATAATGTAAGAGCTTCACCTAAATTATATAACATGTCTGTTTTTGATTCTCTACCTTCTGTTTTTAGAAGATAAGAGTGATCTAATGTAACAACTGTATTAATATATGTTTTACCCGTAGGTGTTATAACAGCATGTTTCTCCATATAAGCTTTAGTAATAGCAATAAACTGCTGTACTGTACATGGATTTTCAACTATATCAACTGGGTAAGACTTAATAGATGTTACTTTTTTAGCATACGCTTTAAGCTTTTCTAAATCATTATCTGTAAGTTTATCATTATCATCAGCACTACATATATATTTATATGATTTACCAACTACAGATGAAAACTCTCTTTGCTTACTTACTCTTCCAATCATTTCAAATTGAAATTCAAGTACTCTTATATCATGACCTTTGTTATGCTTATATGATTCTCTAACTATCTGATCCTTAATTAATGTTTTACCAGTACCAGGTCTTCCCCCTATTACAGTTAATGAATTCCATTCAAAACCGTTAATACCTGCATCATTAACTTTAGGCCAGGGTGTAAGAAAACTTCTTATTGTGCCTTGTTGTCTTTTCCATATATAGCGCAAAGCTTCGCTATATGCTTCCTTATGACTTTTCCATTGGGACATTTACGTAAAGGGTTTAAAATGCTTAATCTTTAGTGACAAATATACTAAAAAATTGCTTAAAAATAAAGACAATCTCTAGCAGGAGTAGGCTTAGAAAGCTTACTTGTATTAAGTAAGTATTAATAAAAACCCACAAAACAAATGTCAAAATGATTGACATAATAAGTCCATGTAAATTCCTTAACATACGATTATTCATAGCTAAACAATTTTTTCATCATGTGATTCTTTAAAGTCATGAAAGTTATCATGTACTACATTTTCACAATAGTCAGCTAATTTGCTATGATCATTCTTTCTAACAAAATAATGCGACTGTTGTGTGTATTTATGATTACCCTTTTCATTTTCTTGTAAATAAATCTGAGTAGCTTTTATAATTGTTTCCCAGCTATATTTATAATTCTTAAAGAACCACGTAAAAACTTTTTCTAAATTACGTGGTGATGACCTCCAGGGTCTACCATGACCTAACTTACCAGCAGGCCCTATATCTATAAAATGCTGAATCATCTCTTTAAAGTTTTCAGTCATTAAACGCTTATTTACTTTCTTCTTTTCTGTAGTAAATGTGCTTTCTATGTCTTCAACAAGCTTCATACCTTTTTCAGTTAACTCACAACTGGGACCAGGAACAGTAATCCATTTATGTTTCCACAAACTTCTCAGCTCTTTATGTAAATTTATCTTAGATGGTGATATAGAATCTCTAATACTACACATAAGATAATATTCATC
>Ga0055584_100003258_pt1 | contig 16057 bp, 13 predicted proteins | sample OSDHelmetaG_FD_58716 | JGI IMG/M metagenome (GOLD analysis project Ga0055584, IMG submission 58716) | Pelagic marine sediment microbial communities from the LTER site Helgoland, North Sea, for post-phytoplankton bloom and carbon turnover... | ecosystem: Environmental > Aquatic > Marine >... | reverse complement strand
ACTTCGTGCGGCAAGGTGGTTCCATCATTCCCTGCAGTTCCGGTGGTTCCAAAACGATCATGTCGAATTACCAAGCCCCACCTACTCCAATCAACGTTACTCGCTGGAATCATACCGAAGCCATTGATTTGACCCGAAACCCCCAGGTTGATTTGTTCAACCACCCAAATGTGGAAGTACTTTGAAGCCGTGGGTGATGTCAAGCTACCCCATCGATAGATATTCCGGACATCGTTGCTGCTCGTATTTACGTTCAGTGAAATCGAATTCTGATCTCGGCTGATTCCATTTGTCGGGTTTCCCGAAGGATCGATCTGAGCGAGTCTGAACTCGATGTCCATGTCCCCCATGTGCGGCTTAAACACCTCCCTAACCTCATCGGTATCGGGCAATTGCAGGTTAAAGGAATTGTTTAGGAAATCGATCCCACTCTTGACCTGAGAAGTAGAGATGTTGGCCTCGCAATTCCACCAAATCACATGCACTACCACCGGAACGATGATTTTACCCGTTCTCCGAGAAGCCTCAGATTGGCCAAACTCTGCACGGATCAGGCTGTCCTGAACGCGTTGCTCCTCTAAGGCATTTGGGTTGTTCTGAAATGATTCCTTGATAAACAACTCCGTTCCACAAATTTCATGCTGGCCAAAGGCCATGGAAACAATCGCCATAAACATGGCGAAGACATTCATTCTCTTCATGTAATCTCTTTAACTAGGTTCTTAGCGGCTTATGGTAAACCGCTTATTCCAACGCACTCCTTCGTGCATTGTTCGTAGGATGTAAATCCCGTTCGGTAAATCTTGGACGGACAGGCTTACATCTTGGTTGGGCTGCACAGAGGTAATTGTTCGACGATCGAGCAACTGTCCGCTTACAGCGTAGATGTCCACTTCCATTTCTTTTACTGCCGTTGGAAATCGGAGGTTGATGCGATCAGAAGCCGGATTTGGATAGACCCATAGGCCTTGCTCAGATGCTTCCGCAATGCCAACTCCATCATCTGCTACGGTGAAACTCCACACCTCGCTCCAAGCTGTGCTGCTTCCGCTGACCTTCGCACGAACTCGCCAGAAATAGGTTTGTCCAAACTCGAGATCGCTCGTCTTGAAACGCGTGTCCGCTTGTTCAGAATCTTCATCATCGATAGCGTCCTGCCTACCCGAAGCCACATTGGCTGTGAAGGCGTCGTTCTTACTCAACTGAAATTCATAGGCCGTTGCGCTAGGCACGGCTCTCCAGTCCAGTAGGACATTGCTGTTCATTTGAGCGGCATTGTCGGTTGGGTAAACAAGGAAAGGAACAATGGAATACTCCCCATCGATGTTGATGTTGTCTACGTACAATTGGTTTCCTCCTCCCGGTTCAAAATCAAACATGATCAAGGCGTTCTCGCCTAACCAGCTGGTAGGGACATTGGTGACGGTAAAACTCTCCCAATCGCTTTGCGACTGAGGCTTAAAAATGCTCGTTGTCAAGGGCTTTCCACCGTTGAGTTGCACTGCTCCTGCTGTCCAAACTGACTTCCAAGTATCACCACAATCATTGCTCACTTTGACGCTTAATTCGTCATTGTTGTCACTGTTCAGCCTTCCATACGCCACTTTGAAGGAGATGTCCACTTTGGTCATAGGACGAAAATCAACGCTTGCGAGGATCAACTCATCGTGGTTCTTGTGCTCATTTCCGATGTTGTAGACCATGTATGATTCATCGTCGTCATATCCGATATCGGTCTTGTATTGCCATTGATACTTATCATCTTCTATTCCCCTGTTCACGCTCATCCATCCTTCGGCAGGATTTGAGAAATCTTCTTGAAAAGGAACCGCATGTCCGTAGACATCTGAAACTACAAAGGCATCCTCGTCGAGGATGGTTTTAGTGATCGACCCTTGGGTGACCGTTAACTCAACAGAGTAGGTTCCTGCCAAGCCAAATGTGAACGTTGGATTCTGCTCGGTAGACGTGAAGCTCTGTGGTCCGGTGATGCTCCATTCCCACGTTTCGGCATCGTACCTCGAGTCGTCAAAAAACTGAACCGACTCCCCTCGACAAGCATTGTGTCGAGCAACGCGGTACGCCGCCATCGAGAGCTCGGTAACGCCAGTAGCTGAATGATTTGCTTCAGTGTGCAAAGCCTTTCTTGCTGCAAAAGCAGCATTGCTTGAACTGTTTAACGCTGCCCTCATTCTACCAACCTGACCTTGGGTAAACATAGCCTCGCATGAAGCATAGTCCATGTGGTTCTGCACGTTATCCAAAGACCCGCAAGTAGTTTGATTTAGGTTACAAGAGGAATTATCTACCCCCAAACAATTTGGAGTATCTCCTACCCCATCATCTTCGGCACAATTGTTAATTCCGAAGCAAGGATCATTGGGATTTGTCGCCGTTCCATCACAACCTGGAAAATTCGTCGTACCCCAAGTATGATTCAGGTTGAAAAAATGACCCGTTTCATGGGGTAAGGTCAGACCATCCGAAAAGGCCGTGCCAATCGTCCCTAGATAGCGATGATTGGCAATGATGCCGTCTGTAGATGCCCCAGGGTTATAAATTGGCACAGTGGAAAACGCCGATGCACTTGCGCCTACGACCGTGATCACATCTGACACCCAAATGTTCAAGTACTTGGTTCGGGGCCAACCAGAAATTTTTGAATCATTATCTCCTGTAAACGTCTCTAGAGACTCGATACGCTGAATACCCGTAGTGAAATTTCCACTCGGATCTTTTGCAGCGAGCCTGAATTCTATTTCTGCATCCCCTATAATGCCCTCGAATGTGCTGATGACTTCATCCAATTGAGGATTCTCGGCGTTGAAGGCTTCGTTCAGCACACGCACTGCATCACGCACTTGATCATCAATGATGTGCTCTGGGCCGTTGTCGTGAAGGATTGTAAATACGACAGGAATAATGATCGTTTCAGCCCTGCCACTTTGCACCTCCTCAAGTTGGTCTTGCAACAACACAGGATCTATTTCATCGAGGACTGCCATCGCTGGGTTAAGTGACAGGGCATGGTTTATATTGATAGCAGTGCCACAATGATCTTGAGCGTTAGTAAACAAGGAGAAGCTTGCAAAAAGCAAAACCAGTAGATAATTCCTCATGTCGTTTTCGTTAGGCCAACGAAATTAATGAATAGGAATTTGAACGTCGGAGCGAATTGCGGCCTAGCGTGGTGGCCTATGCCTAACAGTTAATATCTGTGAACCGCTGGATGTCCTTGACCAAGCCAAAAACCATCAGCGTGTCGTTTTCGGTGATGGTAGTCTTGGAGGACGGCACACCGAGTACGTGCTGCTCCGTGACCTGCTGGCCATTTTTGTCTTCGTGAAACTCGCGTTTGATGGTAATGACGGTCAACTTGTACTTGTCGCGCAAGCCGATGTCTTCTAACGAGCGATTGATGATGCCTTTTGGCGCCTTGATCTCAACGATTTCATAGCTGTCCGGCAATTCGAGGTAACTCAAGATGTTTGGGTTGAGTAAGCGCTCGGCCACGATCTTTCCTACTTCATCTTCCGGGGAGAGGATCTCGGTTACACCTATTCGCTCTAGGATCATACGCTGATGCTGGCCATGTGCGCGAGCAATGATGCGCTTCACGTCTAGTTCTAACAGGTGAGCAGCACAAAGCAAAAGCGCTTCGAAGTCCTTACCAATGGCTAATACAACCGCGTCCACCTCATGCACACCCTGAGACATCAAGGCTTTTTTGTCGGTAGCATCCATCGTAATGGCGTGGGCTACGTCGTCTTTGATCGACTCGATGTGCACCGGATTGTTATCCAAGGCAATGACTTCAGCACCCTTCCCAGCCAGCACGGAAGCGATCGCCCTTCCAAATTGTCCCAGCCCAATTACCGCATACCTTTTTGACATAGCTTGTCTTTAGAGAGAACAAACATAATCAGGATAGTTGGACGGCTTTTTCAAAAAACTTTCAATCTGCTGTAACTTTACCCGGTTGTCGTCGTCTCACCCACAGCAACCTTGATGACCTTGACCGTAAAAGAGTACAATAAGATCGTAGATCAATGGGCCGATGGCCTTTTCAGATTTGCTATGTCTATGTGCAAGGACGAGGATGTATCCAAGGATGCGGTGCAAGATGCGTTCGTCAAGTTATGGGAGCGTAGGGATCAGGTGGATCCGACCAAAGTGAAAAGCTATCTCTTCACAACAGTCAACCACAAGATCATCGATGGGTTTAGAAGAGACAAGAAATACGAAAACATCGACGAAACACCCACCAACGAGTAGACGCACCAGGGAAGCCACGATCTGCAGGAGATACTGCACGAAGCGCTCAACACGCTTCCAGAGATTCAACGCAGCGTGATCCTTCTCCGCGACTATGAAGGATACAATTACGATGAGATAGCAGACATTACGGGCCTTACGCTTTCGCAAGTGAAGGTCTACATCTTCCGAGGAAGACAGAAATTGAAACAACACATCGGAAGCATCGAAGCAGTACTATGAGCCAAAAGATCGACATATCGAACTACGAACTACACGCCCTGGATTACATCGAGGGAACGCTGAGTCCGGCTCTTCACACCGCCTTTGAAGCCTTTCTTTTGACGCATGCAGATATAGCCGAAGAGATCGAAGGCCTGCGAGAAATGGAAGCTCTTATCCCAATGGAAGGCTCAGTTGATAAGGAATCTCTTAAAATCAACGTTGAGGCTACACCCTCTATCGACGCTTCAAACTATGAATCCTATTTCATTCATGATGTAGAAGAGACATTGGATGAAGCTGGTCAAGAAGAACTAGCGCTTTTCCTAGACAAGAATCCAGCCCTGGTTCAAGACCATACGCTTTATCAGAAAACGCGCCTTGCTTCTGACGTGAATGTGGTCTACCCCGAGCACGCCGCATTGAAACGTTCCCTACCACTATGGGAGAACACCCGCGTATATGCTTATAGAGCGGCTGCCATCTTCGTAATTGCACTTGGCGGTATGACCGTGCTCAATATGCTCAACGATGAGGTGTACGTACCAAGGGTTCAGTCCCTTGACTACTCTCTTATGGAAGACTTTTCTCAACCTGCCCTCGAAGCGGCCGATAAGACCATTATCCCCATCAATGATCGCGCAGAGGATGAAACAAGCATTGCGACGCTAGCTGCTGTGCAAGCACCTAGTGCACCTTCCCGTACAGAGCGTTCAGCGTCTCCTAAGAAATTGCCTTCTCTCCAACCGCAACTCGGAGTCGATGCTTCGGCAGCTTTTGAAAAGCGAGACTTGATGGCATACAATCCAACGATCTCAATATGGTCGAGTGACGAGGTATACGCTCAGCAAGAACCAACGCGCGGACAAGCAATGAACCTCACTCAACTTATCGGTAAACGATTCTTCGGTTTGGACCCAAAAAATGCCTCAACCACCAAAGACCTGATTCGCGAGGGATTTGTGAAGACAGTTGATGACCGAGAAGCCCTTGCGCTCAACACATCCGACCCTAGTGATGACAAGCGTTCGCTTGAGTTCATGGCTGGGAACTTCGAGTTCAAGCGGGTGAATTACAAATAAATTTCACCCCCCCCTGTAACTTCTCTCGGACCCCACCGTCCTACAGCAAACAAAAAGGAATTATCATGAAAACTACAGCAACAATAACACTGATCTTGAGCCTCCTGGTCTCCGTGACCTTCGCTCAAAACGATTCAGTAGCAACTCAAGGATCAGACACCGGCGATGTCGAAGTTGTGATCTCACCTAAGAAAGGGCAAGATTCAACCATCGTCAAAGTGGCCGGAATGAAAATCATCGTTCTCAGCGATAACGACAAAGGGTCTGACCGTGTTATAGTAGACGGTATGGAAATCGACACCGAAGATTGGGAAGATGAAGATAAGGACGACGATAAGGATGATCCAGTAAGCCACTGGGCTGGGATTAGAATTGGCGTAAACGGCTTTCTCCATAACGATGGATTGTGGATCCCCTCAGCCGATCAAAACATGGAACTTGATTACGGCCGAAGCGTGAGCTGGGATTTGAACCTTATTGAAAAGGATTTCAAACTCTACAAGCAACACATCGAATTGGTGACAGGACTCGGATTTCACTTTGCGAACTACACGTTCAACAGCCAATACACTACCCTTCGTCCGACCGTACCCTTCTCGTACAACACGGATAGTACACGTCTATTCGACAAGAACAAGCTCAAGGCATCTTACTTGACAGCGCCTTTGATGATTGGATTCAGCACGAATAAGAAAGAAGAAAAGGCATTTCGTTTCGCCGCAGGCGGCCAAGTATCTTGGAGAATGAGCTCGCGATTGAAGCAGCGATACAGTGAGAATGGAGACAACAACACGCTTAAGTACAAAAGTGATTTTGACCTGAATCCCTTCCTCTTCCACGCCACTGCGAGCATCGGATACGGACCTGTGAATGTGTATGCTAACTACGGCTTGAATTCACTCTTTCAAAATGGAAGAACCTCAGGTGAGCTCAGACCATTCGACATGGGTGTACAGCTTATGTTCTAAAGACCATCTCTGTTTAGTTAGGTTGCAAGAAGGTTCCGTAGTTCGCTATCGGGGCCTTCTTATTTTATGTCCCTTCCCGATACAAGTACGTGTCTGAAACTGGGAAATATTTGACCAACACAACCCGTTTGTCTTGGACGCATGCGATGTCTTTTGCAAAGAGGTAATAGAAGGGCGTCTTCCCTGCCTCGTCACAAAACTCCAACCCAGCAGGCTCAATTTGACGCACATCCAACTGCTTCTTATAAAACATGATGGTAGCATTCATATACGTTGATTTACCCACGTGAAAGGAGGCATCATCCGCCGCCAGCTCCTGAATCAAACTCACTGCCTCCCTTGTATCGGCGTGTTCGATAAAGTCCAATTGGTGCGTCGTATTTAAGCTGACCGAGAGGTTTACAAGGCTCAATCCAACCAACAAGAATCCAAGACGCCATTTCCACTTCGTGAATTCATAGCTAAAGATCAACCAACACGCGGTCAAGATCAGCAGCGGCAACATGAACAAGGCCGTTCGGTCAATCAAGAAAGGCGACCCCATGATGTAGTGCTGAAGTATGCTCCCAACAGAGGTGGCTAGAAGTACCCATGCGCACCAAAATCCAACATGCTTCCACGTTGCTCTTCCTATATTGATCAATAGCCACCCGCACGATATGATCAGAACGAGGCCAAAGCATGCAGCCAAGTACACGCCTTCAAAACGGTTGTACCATGCTCTATTCGCTAAAGAAAGCAAGGTGTCCGAATAAAAGCCTGCATCACCACCGTAATAGAGCTCTTGCGCTTCCATGAGTCTTGTGATGGGAATTCCAGTAAGCGCTACCACCACTATCGTTACCCCGATCAGAGGTCGAAGGAATTGCCTCCATTTCTTGCTTTGAATCATAACAAAAACGACCGCCAGCGCAACGCTGCAAAAAATCAGTAAGTAGGTGAAGTTTGCGTAGGCAGCAAGGAAAGCCAATCCAAGCGCCAACCACGCATCCAACACACGCTGTCTGCGCACCAACCGATCGAGGTAATAGATGGATCCAAAGGTGAAGGCAATCGCAAGGGCATACCCGCGGGCTATCGCAAAGTAGTCGAGTAAATAGGGCTGATACAGCACAGATACATACCCTACCCACCATAATTTCTTGAGCATTCCCCAAGACAGCTTGAAGAGGTACACCATGAAGAGAAGCATTCCCCCTAAGGCTGGAATCCGTAGGACATATTCAGACGAGCCAAACAATCCAACAAACAACTTCATGAGCATGGAATGCAAGACATGATTGTTAGCGGCTGGGCTTTGATTCGTGACAATGCTCCAAACGTCTGCCGATGCATAGCCTAGGAACGTCCAACACTCATCGTAAGTAAAGGCCAGCGTTGCGGCACGGTAATGCGCGTAGATCAGCACGGGTATCGACACCATGATCGCCGCATACGAAGGTCGGATGTGGATGTCTGAAATGCGCATAGGTTGTTGATTCAAGTGCGGAACAATACCATCAAGTTTAATTAGTTTTGGCCGCCATCTGCAAGGTACTGTACCTAAAACCTAAGATCACAAGGCATGAGAGAAAAGTTTGAACGACTGGAAGCGAAAAAGTCTGAGGCCATCCTCGGCGGTGGAAAAAAGCGCATTGAAGCCCAACACAAAAAAGGAAAACTCACGGCACGAGAGCGGATTGAACTCCTTTTCGACAAAGGGACGTTTGAGGAAATTGGAATGCTCGTTACCCACCGCAGCACCAACTTCGGCTTGGACAAGCAAAAGTTCTTGGGAGATGGTGTCGTGACTGGGTACGGCAAGGTAAATGGCCGCATGGTGTATGCCTTTTCGCAAGATTTTACCGTGCTAGGGGGTTCGCTCGCCGAAGCCCATGCCGAGAAAATCGTAAACATCATGGACCTCGCCATGAAGAACGGTGCACCGGTCATCGGATTGAACGATTCGGGAGGAGCTCGAATTCAAGAAGGTGTGGTTTCCTTGGGCGGTTATGCCGATATCTTTTACCGCAACACGCTCTCTAGCGGCATGATCCCACAGATCAGTGCGATCATGGGCCCGTGTGCTGGTGGTGCTGTATACTCCCCTGCCCTTACCGACTTTATTCTGATGGTGGAGCATACGAGCTATATGTTTGTTACGGGTCCAAACGTTGTGAAAACCGTAACGAATGAGGACGTCACCGCAGAGGAATTAGGCGGGGCAGAAACGCACGCCTCTAAGTCAGGTGTAACGCACTTCGCCTGCGAAAATGAAGTGGACGCGCTTGAGCGCATCAAGCAGCTCTTGAGTTACATGCCTTCGAATTGCGAGGACGAGCCACCCATGCTTCCCTACGAATTGGGCAATGAAAGTCGTCCTGCGCTCAACGAAATCATTCCAGAAAATCCAAATCAGCCGTATGACATCCGTACGGTTATCGACGGAACGGTAGACGAGGATAGCTTTCTCGAAGTACACAAGGACTATGCTGAAAACATTGTAGTGGGATTTGCCCGCCTTGCGGGAAGAAGCATTGGCGTAGTAGCCAACCAGCCGCAAGTCCTCGCTGGCGTACTCGATGTGAATTCATCGAAAAAAGGTGCTCGCTTTGTTCGGTTTTGCGATTGCTTCAATATCCCCCTCTTGGTCTTTGAAGATGTCCCCGGATTCCTTCCTGGAACCGATCAAGAATGGAACGCCATCATCACCAATGGTGCGAAATTGCTCTACGCTTTCAGCGAGGCAACGGTGCCTCGGGTTACTGTGATTACTCGTAAGGCTTATGGTGGCGCTTATGATGTCATGAACTCAAAACACATTGGAGCCGACATGAACTTTGCATGGCCAAGTGCTGAGATCGCAGTAATGGGTGCAAAAGGAGCCGCTGAAATCATCTTTCGAAAGGAGATCTCGGAAGCAAATGATCCGGCAGCCAAACTGAAGGAGAAGGAAGACGAGTACGCTAAACTCTTCGCCCACCCGTACAACGCAGCAGCACGCGGGTATATTGACGAAGTGATTCTGCCTGAAAAGACACGTGAGAAGCTGATTCGCGCTTTTGAAATGCTCGAGAATAAAGTGGAAACACTTCCTAGAAAAAAGCACGGAAATATTCCGCTCTGATCGGTAATCAGTTGGCAGAAGCGTCGATGAAGAAGGTGCCGTCGCGGTTAAACAAAGGCTTCTGCTGAAGAGAACACCCTCCGGTTAGCACGCGCTCATAGCCGGTTGGCACGGTGGCATCGAGAAAGTGCGTAATTCCTGTGGGTTCAAATCGGATGATGAACATCTCTTCGTGCTCCACGCGACTGTAAAGGCGACGGTAGGTGAACTCCATTCCTTTAAAGTTGGCGCTTTGGCCAGGTTCGAGCGGAACCAGCTCAGTGATGGAATACTCCCCCATGACATCTCCCTCAGAAACAGCATAGGCCACTTGTACTTGGCATTTCGTCTGATCACTGCTTGTCACGGTCTGTGCATCGGCAAAGGACAGCATCAGCACAAGTGCTAGGGAGGTCATTAAATGTCTCATAGTTGTTAGGTCGGTTCTACTCAAATATTGTCTTTTCCAAAACAAATCCAAAATAATCCACTGGTTATTCCTGCGAAAGCCGGCATCAACTGAAAAATACGCGAAGGAAGTTCAGTCCTTCCCTGAGGATCACTTTCACCCCCATTTTACTGAAGGTCACGTCGTTGCGCAGCTTGACCACAACAGGTTCAATCTTCAAGTCCTCGCTTCGTACCGCCAACTTGATGAATTCCATGTCGACCAAAAAGCGATCGATCCGGGTAGATAAAAACACCTCCACCCCCTTCTTATTCATCCCTTTTAAGCCACATTGGGTGTCCGTTATTGGAAAGCGAAGCACGCGCTTGAGGAGAAAACGAAACGACTCGCTCATCCCTTTGCGAAACCAGGGTACGCTGGCGTAATAGTCCTGCTCACGGTAGCCTAAGGCAATGTCAACTCCCTTTTCCAATGCCTTGATCACTGCAACCATGCTATCGATGGTGTACGGAAAATCTGCATCTGTGAACAGGATCAAATCACTAGCTGCGCTGCTGATTCCAGCCCTGATGGCTGCCCCCTTTCCCTTGTTCTGGGAAAAGTGGATGACTGCCATCGAAGGGTCATCAGCCTCCAAACGCACAAAGGGACCGTGGTCTTTCGTTCCATCGTTCACAACGATAAGCCGCACGCTTCTGCCCGACTGCCGCTCAAGTTCAAGTTTCCGAGCAAGCGTATCTCCCACCCAGGTTTGGGAAGGGTTCAATACAGGAAGTACGAGGTCAATGGTGGGCTGCACGGTCACGGTTCAAAAGTAGGAATGTAGGCGTTGTACTATCCGAATAGGCGCGTGAACACTTCGTCGACGCGCTTGACGGGGTGGATTGATATACCAAACGACTTGGTATCCAAGCCCTTTAGTCCATAGCCTGAGATGAATATCTCTTCGAACCCAAGCTTTTCGGCTTCTCGAATGCGTTGTTCGATGCGCGTTACGGGGCGAATTTCTCCACTCAGACCGACCTCTCCCGCAAAGCAAGTCTGCCCCGGAATAGGGTAATCCTCCGAACTCGAAAGGGCCGAGCAAACGACCGCAAGATCTATCGCTGGATCATCCACACGTATGCCTCCTGCCATGTTGACAAAGACATCGAATTTTCCGATGGCCAGTCCGCAGCGCTTTTCCAAGACCGCCAGCAACATGTGCAAGCGCCTTTGGTCGAATCCAGTGGTAGTCCTTTGGGGGGTACCGTAGGCTGCAGTACTCACCAGGCTTTGCACCTCGATCATCATCGGACGTGCGCCTTCCATACTCGCCGCAATAGCAGACCCACTCAATCCTTCATCCCGCTGAGAGAGCAGCACTTGAGATGGGTTGTCCACCTCCTTGAGTCCACTGCCTTGCATTTCGTAGATGCCGAGCTCATTGGTTGATCCGAAGCGGTTTTTAGAAGAGCGCAGTAATCGATATAAATGTTGACGATCACCTTCAAATTGCAATACGACATCTACCATGTGCTCCATCACTTTAGGTCCGGCGATGTTGCCCTCTTTGGTGATGTGTCCGATCAGGATGACGGGCGTTCCAGACTCTTTAGCAAACTGAATCAACTCACCCGTGCATTCGCGTATTTGGGCAACAGATCCTGGGACAGAATCAATTTCCGGGCTTTGAAGGGTCTGGATAGAATCTATGATGACCAAGTCAGGCTCGGTTTCATCGATCCGCTCCATGACGCGCTCTAAAGATGTATCGGTAAGCAGGAGCAATTTATCGTGGAGGTCCCCAATCCGTTCTGCGCGCATCTTGATTTGATTTGCGCTCTCTTCGCCTGAAACGTAGAGTGTCTTTGCGTTTTTGAAACGCAGTCCGAGCTGCAATAGAAGGGTAGATTTTCCAATGCCAGGATCGCCGCCGATAAGGGTAACGCTGCCGGGGACGAGTCCCCCTCCGAGCACGCGACTCAATTCGTCGTCTGGGATAGGAATCCGCTCTGCGGTATCAGAACTAACTTCTGTGATGGGGACGGGTTTCTTGGCGAGATGATCGGAATAATTCCTTTTCAATCCCGTTTTTGATTCCTTGTAAATCACTTCCTCGATCAGGGTATTCCACTCGTTGCAAGCGGAACATTTACCCATCCATTTGGGGAAGTTGGTGCCACAATTTTGGCAGACGAAAGCGGTTTTAGTTTTGGCCATAATCCGTTGCGAAAGATGCGAATTTCAGCCGAGTTGACCCCGTGATAATATCTTAGGAAAGCATCGAAATGGCCTTCTTCAAGGCTTCGATGAATAGGTCGATCTCGAGCTTGGTGTTGTACACCGCAAATGACGCCCTGACCGTTCCGGGAATCTCAAATCGATCCATCAAGGGCTGGGTGCAATGGTGGCCTGTACGGACCGCGATGCCCTGTTGGTCTAAAATGGTACCGATGTCATAGGGGTGTGTGCCATCCACTAGGAAGGAAATGACCCCGGCTTTCTTTTTTGCCGTTCCCACAAATTTGATCCCTGGGATCTCCATCATCTTGTGTACGGCATAGTCGTGCAGCTCCATTTCCCAATGTGCGATCTCCGCTATTCCGATTTCCAGCATGAAGTCCATTGCCTCACCAAGGGCGATCGTGTCGGCTATATTGGGCGTGCCCGCTTCAAACTTAAAGGGCAAAGCGTTGTAGGTCGTCTCCTCGAAGGTGACGGTTTCAATCATCTCCCCACCACCCTGATAAGGGGGCATATCGTTGAGCCAAATCTCTTTCCCATACAAGAATCCAATGCCCGTTGGGCCGTACATCTTGTGCCCTGAAACACAATAAAAATCAGCATCGAGTTCTTGCACATCGATCTGCATATGCGGTGCGCTCTGCGCCCCATCGATCAAAACGGCGGCCCCAACTTTGTGTGCCTTCGTAATGATTTCTTCAATGGGATTGATGGTTCCGAGGGTATTGCTGACGTGATTAAGGGCCACCATCCTGGTTTTTCCAGACAGCAACAGGTCGAATTGCTCCATGATGATCTCTCCACTCTCGTCGATAGGAATAACCTTGAGCTCGGCACCCCAGTCTTGACAAAGCATCTGCCATGGAACGATGTTGCTGTGATGCTCCATGGTGGAGATGAGTATTTCATCTCCTTCCTCAATGAATGCCTTACCAAAGGAGGTAGCCACCAAATTGATCGCCTCTGTAGTGCCACGTGTAAAGATGATCTCGTGGTCGTGTTTGGCGTTTACAAAAGCCTGTGCCTTGCGGCGCACTTCTTCGAATTTATCGGTCGCTTGCTGGCTCAAGAAATGCACTCCACGGTGCACATTCGCGTGTTCCTTGGTGTAGTAGCGTTCGAGTGATTCCACCACCCGCTTGGGCTTCTGAGAGGAGGCTGCATTGTCAAAATAGACCAATGGTTTTCCATGCACCTCTTGATCTAGGATAGGAAACTGCTTTCGTATGCTTTCAATATCAAGCATGTTGATCTTCAAATTTTTGATGAAGGAATCCTTCTACCTTTTCTCGAAGTGCATCGTTGGTAATCTTGGCAGTTACGTCCCCTGCAAAAGCCTGAACCAAGAGCTTAGCTGCCGCTGCCTTGTCCAGACCGCGGGACTGCAAATAAAACATGGCTTCTTCGTCCAACTGCCCTATTGTGCAGCCATGGGAGCATTTTACGTCGTCTGCATAGATCTCCAGTTCTGGCTTTGTATAGATCGTAGCCTTATCTGAGAGTAAAATGTTCTGATTGCTCTGGAAGGCATTGGTCTGTTGTGCCTCTCGACGCACCATGATTTTGCCATTAAAGACTCCGGTGGATCGATCGCTCATGACGCCTTTGTAGAGCTCGTTGCTGTTGCAATTCGGCGTGGTATGATCCACGTAGGTGTGGTTATCCACATGCTGTCTATCGCTCGTGAAATAGATGCCATACATGTTGCTTTCGCAGCCCTGACCTGAAACGGTAAAGTTGAGGTTGTTGCGCACCAATTTCCCTGTCTGCGTAATCGTCACCACCTTGCTTTGGCTGTCCTTTTCTTGTGCCACTTGAATGGTGTTGATGTGCGCACTTTCTGCCCCATCGTTTTGGATCATGTACAGTGAAGCATCCCCTCCCTGTTCCACTTTTAATTCGGTAATGGCATTGGTCAAAGAACCCGCGTTGTCATATCCTTCGTGCAGGTTGATGAACTCAGCCTTTGCCATTTCACCTACTACAATGAGATTGCGAATGTTGTTTGCCTGTTGTTTGTCTGCACTGATGTTTAAGATACAGATAGGGTCAGAAAGGACGGTATTCTTCTCAACCGTGATGAAGGATCCATCTATAAAGTAGCTCGTGTTCAATGCATGAAATGCCTGGGTCTTACTGTCGACATATCGATCGAGGTGTTCGAGCATGTGCTGCTTTCGATCCCCTTCGGCCAAGCGCATGGAAGTCACTTCTACCCCCTGAATAAGCTGGGTGTCTGAAAGCCTTTCCGAGTATTCACCATTGACGAATACAAGGTATTGGGCGTCGAGTCCCGGCACTCGAAATGCATCGATGGAATCAATGTTTGGCACATTTCGCACGTATCGGGATTCAACCAAAGAGGTCACGCGCGTGTACTTCCAATATTCATCTCGCGTCGTTGGAAAGTCGAGGCCGTTGTGGATCACCGCGCGGGCATTTCCCTGCACTGGGAACAAAGCTGTGAGCTGATCGAACTGCTTGAGAAAATCAAGTTTGTTTGCCATGGTGTTCACTTAAACTGCTTCCAATTCATTGATGATCCAATCGTAGCCTTTCTCTTCCAATTCTAGGGCGAGCGACTTGTCTCCTGACTTCACAATTCTTCCATTGTAAAGCACATGCACAAAGTCTGGAACGATGTAATTCAATAGGCGCTGATAGTGGGTAATGAGGATGAATGCATTGTCCTTTGACTTGAGTTTGTTTACCCCGTTGGCTACGATTTTAAGCGCATCGATGTCTAGTCCCGAATCTGTCTCATCCAAAATGCCCAAGCGTGGTTGGAGCATGGCCATTTGGAAGATCTCATTGCGCTTTTTCTCTCCCCCCGAAAACCCTTCGTTCACCGAACGATTGGCAAGGGACTGCTTCAGTTCTACGAGCGCCTGTTTTTCTTTGACCATGACCATGAAATCCTTCGCGGTAATGTCTTCCAGCCCTTGGTGTTGTCGCTTCGCATTGATCGCCGCCTTCAAGAAGTTGATGTTGCTCACGCCTGGGATCTCCACAGGGTATTGAAACGCAAGGAATAGCCCCTCACGAGACCGTTCCTCCGGAGCCATTTCCAACAATTCCTTCCCCAGGAACATGACTTCATCGGCTTCCACTTCATACTCCTCTCGACCTGCGAGTACGGAGGATAAGGTGCTCTTTCCGCTTCCGTTCGGCCCCATGATTGCGTGCACTTCACCCGGGTTCACTTCCAGATCGATCCCCTTGAGGATCTGATTGCCTTCAATGGAGGCCCTTAGGTTCTTAATCCTTAAAAAATCACTCATCTCTTTTCGCTTTTATCTGGTAAACAATTGCATTCTCTAATTGATCGATCGTGTCGACAATGAAGGTCGCCGCAATCTGTTCTTTTAATTTATCCGAATTGACCAAGGCCTTATCGCCTATTTCAAGATCAACGTCGTTTTGCAGATTGATGTGCTGACCCATCTCCTTGAATTTGTATTTGTAGAATAGGAGCGCCCCGTCAAAATGGTCATGAACGACATTCAATCCATCCAAGTTTTTCCCATGATTGTACGCATCGAAGAGGTACTGCTCCTCCATTTCGTAAAACTTCGACCAATAGTCGATCACGTTGCTCTGCGTTTTCCGGAACATAACCTGCATCGGAAATGCCATAAAGACGACTACGGCCAAGGCCTGTTTCCAACCAGGAAGTTCCCTTAGCAGGGCCCCGAGTCCAAATCCCACAAGTGCTGCACTCAATGGGTAGACCGGCATGACATACCACTCCAATTTACTGCGCGCGATGCTGATGAGAAGAAAGTACGACAGAGACAAAACAGCGGCGAAT
>Ga0055584_100003257_pt1 | contig 16058 bp, 17 predicted proteins | sample OSDHelmetaG_FD_58716 | JGI IMG/M metagenome (GOLD analysis project Ga0055584, IMG submission 58716) | Pelagic marine sediment microbial communities from the LTER site Helgoland, North Sea, for post-phytoplankton bloom and carbon turnover... | ecosystem: Environmental > Aquatic > Marine >... | reverse complement strand
GGACAAATATGCCTTCAGATAGTCTTATAGATCTAGTTCGAATTTGATCTTTAGCTTTAATTAAATCTTTATAGGAAAACAATCATGAAATATGATTCTTCAGTTCAAAATATTATTATTGGGTACCTAGGTTCAAGCGCATCATTTGGTTATATGACGCATTATTCTAATAAAAAACAAGTTACACCAATTGAAACTCTAAATAACTATTCTTATATACAAAAATTTAAATTTAGTCCTGACAATAGATATTTAGTATTATCTCAAAATAAATATATTAAAATTTATGACGTATTTAATAATTTTGAAGAAGTTAATATAAATATAGTATCTTCTTATTATAATGCTTTCATACATTTCTTTGATGATGGTAAGAAATTACTAGTAGGAGGCGGTAGCAGTGATGGTCTCCGAATATATGATGTCGAAACATGGCTTCTGCTATCTACCATTGATGTAGCTGGAACTTTGAAAGGAGTAGGAATATCTGAAGATGGTTTAAAGCTTTTTTGGGCAACTTCAAACTCACCATATTATTATGCTTGTACGCTAAGTGCAGGGAGCACATTACCATCAACTGCTATAAGTATTTCTTATACAAATTCTCTTGGTTCTTATGTTATAGGCGTTGCATTTGATTCTACTGATGATAACGTGTTAATAAATTTTAGTAATGCGACTAATCAGGTAATTCTTGACTTTGCAACAGGTACCGAAGAAGCGACTGTATTATTTTCACCATCTAATAATACATGTGGTGGTTCAGCAGTTTTATCAACAGATGGCTCTCATTGGCTAATTCCTACGAAAGAATGTGTAATGAAGATTTCAACGGTTGACTATTCTCAAACTCGTATCTCTGTTTACTCCCATGAAGTTCATCCTTACTGTCTAGAAGTAATACCAGTTAACGATGAAAGTTTTTTCGTTAGATCTAGTAAAAATCCTATAATTCAAAAAGTAAATACAGTAACGGGTGAATTTAGTGATTTTATTTATGGTTCTGATAGTACAGCATTCGCAGTATCACTTCCTGTAGCAAAGTATGAAGTCACTGGAACAATCACTGAAACGTTAATCAATGATACTTGGAAATGTTCAGCTTATTCTATAGCTGATAATAGTCTTATCAACTCGGTAGTTGTTACTGGTTCAACGTTCTCAATCCCAGTATATTCAGATGACCCTGTTATTATCATGATCAATCCAGTTCCAGCTACTAGATGGAAGAGTGGAGGCGAATATGAATTAGATGATGAAGTGTATCCTACTGATACAGATACTTACCCTTTCTACTACAAGTGTACAGTAGTTGGAATTAGTGGAGCAACTGAACCTGTCTGGGAAACGTCATCAGGTAGTACAGTAGTAGATGGTTCAGTAACTTGGACTGTAGTTGAACGCATACCTCAACCCGTAGCTCATATGCCCATCACTCCAACTCCTGTTGTGTAATCTATGACCCCTAGAAGATTTAATTATAAGCTCAGGTATATATTATTAATGTGAGCTAAACGTATATTAGCTCATTTATTAACTATACCTATAGGAGCCATTGAAGGCTCCTAGTCGGAAAATTGTAATGTAAAACAAAGATTTAGTGCAGAAATGTTCAAAGATCTTGTCGCTTACCACCCATATAACTTTTAAAGAGACGACCTATAATGACAAATCCACCTAACCTATTAGCAAATACGCAAAACGAAGTTGTGATTTCATCACGTTTAATCGCAAAGAAATTGTCCATGAACCATGCTGAACTAGAACAAGCTATCCGTGATTATGCTAATGACAAAGCGATGAATGTATCATTAGAGTCACTCGAAGCTACTCCTAAAGGCTTCAATAGTATTTCTCAACCTAAGCATTATTGGTTGAGTGAACTCGAATCAAAAGTAATAGTATCTGGCCTATCGCCTAATAACCTACCTAAGCAATCACTTTTGAACTCAATTATATCTAATACATGGGAACTACTTAAATGCCATGCAGATACGACGAGATCGCATATTGATGAAAATTACTCTGAAGTTAAACGCCAAGAATTAACCTTAGTATAGTATAGTATAGTATAGTTTAGTAGGTCGCCCATCGTTAATTCGATGGGCGTATTTCTCTTTCTATGATCCTTAGGGATTTAACTATAATTATAAGCATATATTATTAACGTGAGCTAGATGATACTTAGCTCATTTTAGATTAATTTAAACTTACAACCTTAAAGGTGATATACATGTTAAACTCAAAAAAAGCTGCACTACTTAAAGCATTAAACAATCCTGATACAGTTGGCCGCTCCATCGATGATTTAGCTAATGAAGTCGAGTACACTAGCGGCTCAATGCGAAACGTAATTGGTAGTTTCAGAGCAGAAGGTTGGGTTGATGTGAAACTCCAAAAGGGCATAATCTCAAGTTCACTACTGACAGCGGCGGGGAAAGCAAAGCTAGCTGAAGTAGAAGGTTCTAATAGCTCTTCCACTGCCGCCCCTACTGCTGCTACCGCCCCTACTGAAGAGTCCGGTGGTGCTACTACTGAAGCCCCTACTGAAGAGTCCGGTGGTGCTACTGCTGAAGCAGAAGAGTCCAGCGATTCTACATCAGCATTGTACATTAACGTCACTGGTGATTCTACAGTACAGCATCTAGCTGTACGTAATTTAAAAGTAGAGACAGTGTTGGAAGCTGTATCTGCATCTGCACTTCGCAACGGAGGAATGAATGGAGTAGCTAGCCTTAATAGCAAGCCACTACATAGCATGGACTTGGATGCAGTGATTGGCAATGGATCGACGATTGACTTCAAAGCAAATAAATCGTCAAAAAGTCGCCCTCTTTCAGGAGGTTGATTTTTTAATAGCGAGAACCTCTTAACAGGGGTTCTCGCTACTTTATTTTTAATTGAATTAAAGGAATTACATATGTTACCAAGCATATCATTGAAGGCATTGACTGTCAATATCAGTTATGACTTCATTAAACTATTTGACGCAACAGCCGCTGCTGTTGCTGGTAAGCGAGAATTCGCAGCAGGTTTTGATTTCGATGTTAAGATTTCATCTGCTACAGGTGAAATCACTGTTAACATTGATGATGCAAGTTTCTACATTCCTAAGCAATCATCAACGATTGCTCATTTTAAAATCGATCCTTCAGAAGACGCAAAGGATGACCCGAATGCCTTTTGGCAGAAGTACCGAGGCGTAATCCATCGTCACCCCTTAGGTTGCGAGGCGTTCTCTAAGGAAGATCAGGATTGCCTAAATCCATACTTTGAAATGAGCTTAGTCCGGATCCCTGAGTCGAATATAATGTTTGGTGTGATACATATCACATTAGGTGAATCAGCTGTCTCGTTTCCTTTAGAGTTAACTCCAGCTAACTTCAATATTGAAGTAAGTCCAGAACCAATCACTTATCAAGGACAGAGCTATACTCCTCATGATTATAGTGTAATGATTAAATCATTAGTAGGCACTGAGAAACGAATTGTTAATAATCCTTTACTAAAGAATGCGAGAATGGCTGAACGTAATAAACGACGAAGTATCTCTAGTCGTCTAAAGAGTAGAACCTCTCAGCCGGACTTCAACTTCCCATCAACCAATATTATTGAGGAAACAATTCCGTCTTGGTTGGATTTCGTGAAGTATGAAATAGAGATCAATGATGATTCTACAGTTGATCTTACTGCAAACGATCTCGTTATGCCTAACGAAAGTATTGGGCCTAGTGTTCTTCAGGCACGATTCGGCAAAGCATTGTCCATGTTGCAAGATGACATAAATGGACTAATCTTTTCAGAAGAGCAATACACTGCTCTCACAGAGTATCAGGCAACTCAAACAACTCGTCCAACAATCAAAACATAGGAAATCTTATGTTCATTGCAATTCTTGTAATTATTGTACTCGTAGTGTTATTTGTTCTCAAGATTCCTATAGGGAATTCACCTGCTACAGCAGGCAGTGTTTATCTCGCTAATGAAGAGGAGATTCCGTTAATCAGTGAACTATCTATCAACGGAGTTATTGCGTTTATTATTGAATGTAATAATCTCATTAAATTCGAAATTGATCTAGCTAATCAGACTGATTTCAATTTCGATACCTCGGACTCTGAAGTGATAAGTAGCGAATGTTTGTCGTTTGATGGTAGTAGTCTAGTCAACTATCAAATAGACTTATGTAAGCAAATCTGCTCAAAACATCATGTCGATTTTGAAGATGTGGTGAAATATGCAAATAAGCAGAATACTAAAAAGATGGTAGGTTATATATCTCGATTAGATATCATAATACTGATGTATATTGCTTATAAGAAACGATAATTAATAGCGAGAACCTCTTCACAGGGGTTCTCGCTTATTTTTATTCGGATCATAGAAAATTCTAGTTATCGTCGTCAGATTCACGTAGATCAGAAATTAATTGTGTAGCTTCGTTAGACCACTCTATTGCTAGAGGTGTCAGAGTCATCTGGTTTAGCATATCTGCTCTACCACTACGCTCCACCTTGGATAAACCTTCCAGTTGGGCTAGTAATTCACTTGTGACACCTGCACGATAATCCACTAGGAATTTAGAGTAGTCACCATATACATTACTTAGTGAAGCATACACTTTACCTGAATGTATTAATTCGTGAATAGTGGTAGTAACGGGAATCAATCCCACTAATCCTTTATAGTGTAATTTAACCACTTCTGCAGCTACTGCAATGGGACTTACTGGCTCATCTTCATCTAACCGTTTACGTAATACAATATCAGTGATATCATAGAGTGATAACGGAAAATGATGCAGCTCGATAGAGGTATTTTCAAGATTAGCTCCTCTGAGTAATGAGCATGTGTTGAGGTCAACCTCTTTCTTCAGATGTTGAAACAGATCTCTCATCTCTCCTGAGGATCTAGCAATACGCTCTATTGCTGTCACATACTTGAAGTATTCTTTAGGTTCATTAAGAACCTCATCAATTGTAAATCTACGCATAAATTCACGATGTCTCTCTCCATATTCAACTGCCGTGGATTGAGCACGAACATCAGTTGAAGGTGGATTGATGGTTTGATCGATATCAGGTGCGTTAGCCATGTTCCCATCCTGTTAGTTAGTGTTATTAGATTACATTGAGACTATTTAAGAACTTTGGTGTCAATGGATTTTCCTTCATTGAAGGCTGTTTAGCTATGTTCAATACATCTGAATGAACTACAGTAATCTTAGCATACTGACGTAACTTCTCAAATTGTTCAGGTGTATGATAATCGTAAAATGTTTCAATGTATTTAGTTATGTCACCGAATACTAATGACAGAGGGATTTTCACTTCATCAGAGTGAGCTAGTTCATGTACTGTCTTACTAAGCGGTACAACACCTATGATCCCTTTAAAATGACTATCCATAACATTAGTTGCTAACGTAAATGTATCAACTGATTTACCCTCAGCAAATAGCTTGTCAAGATGCATTTCTACCACAGTATAAAGATTATAAGGATAATGATGCATTTCTACTTTAGCATGTTCATCATCAATTCCACCTAATATACTACATCTAGTCAAACCTAGCTCTTTGAGTGAGTTAACCCATTCTTTATACTCTGGTGAAGAGCGTATCATGCGTTGAGCTTTTTTAATGAGCTTATCAATCTCCTTTGCATCCATCAAGCTTTCACTAGCTCCATAGGATAGTATGAAGTATTGATCCCCTTCTACATCTATATTACCTTCTGGGGTTTCGGTTACTTCCACATGATCTAAACCTGAATCTGTACTCATGGTGTATTCCTTCTATTGAATTATTATCTATTTTTATTGTTTTGACAATAAAAATAAAGAGGGTATCCCGAAGGATACCCTGTAGATTAATCAGCGATAAAGCGTTTGCGGAAAATGAAATTAAATGTTTTCTTAATGCTTTCAATTTCACAAGAACTCTTCGACCCACCTCTTTTTTGACAAGTATCTAAACGGTCTAAATACTCATTCATGGTTCTGTCTGTATAAGCATAGGCTTCAGAAAATGTAGTAAACCAAACGTCTTCGATCATTTGATTGTACTCATCATCAAACCGTAATTTACTTAAAATGTAATCGCGAGTTTTGTCTGACATATAATACTTCCCTTCATCTCCATTGGCATTGAAGCATTTATTGAGACCATCTTCAGTCCTTAGTACATTCCAATAATTAAAACTACCATCGCTTCCATTCAAGATACGATTTGGAAATGGTTCTTCTCGGAAGCCTACAGAAGAGTTAGATCGTATCTCTTCTTTTTTAAGCAGATTAACTAAACACTCAGCACTTTCAAGTCCAAACTGCTTATCTACTTCTGTACTTGTCTGCCACTCGTCGATAAGTGTTGGCGCATTACCTGAGACATACTCGTTGTATTTCTCAATACTTGCTTGAGTAGTCCGATTATATTCCCAACCGAGGATTGGATCCTTAGTTGATTTAGTGAAGTCACTCCCACAGCCGATTAGGATCATAGAAGTTGCTACAAGTACTGATGCGATTTTTAAAGTTTTCATAATATTACTCTCTTATTTTTAGATATTAGTTGAATGAATGTTTTGCAATGATAGCGTCTAATCTTCTTGATTGGAGCATTATGCCGCGAATCCGCTTACTAATTCCAGCAAGATTGTTCGAAGCATTGATATCTTCTCTGATATCATGTAAATCTTTTAACAATTCTTTCTTTTCAGCAGTTGCTAATTCTACTAGTTGTAAGCGATTTCTACGGTTCATTAGTAAATTCACTTTATTGATATTAAGTTCACAATAATAATATATTATCGAAAAATCAAACATCGTAAAAAAAAACCTGTTCCTAATTAGATTAGGAACAGGCATTGATTACAACAAAAGTTATTTCGCTTTTTTATGTCGAGCTAACATCTTCTCAAGGTTGGAAGATGGATCTTCTTTCAGGAATTGAGGCTTCTCTTCCTTTTTAATTTCATTAGCGGCCACTAGTTCTCGCCATTCCTTTAAATACTCAGAAGGATCAATTTTTGCCTTCAAGAATTCTTCTGTCAGTTCAACTACTGATACCGTCAGAAAACCCTTATGATATTTACGGACACATACTGTAAATGGGATGACACGACCTGATTTTTCTTTCAATAGATCAGCGGCGCAGAAATCAATGAACTCGATCGTGTCATCATTAATCTTGGCGTCAGCATCGCTAAAATTATCCGATAGATATTTAGCCATCATCTCGGCAATCGTTGATCGTTCAACTGTATTGTAGGCATTTGGGCTTAACAGTTTACCCACCATCCATCGAGAATACCCGATCCCTTTAATGTCATGCTTCACGATTGGCTTTTTACTTTTCTTAGGAGTGCTAGAAGATGGATTCACATTGTAATTAGCTTTAGTATCAGACATTTTTTGTTCCTTAGAAGTTTTAACGGATTAATTTAGTTCAATTGTTTCGACTAAATGGAGTGATGTGATCAATGGAGCGATCAATGTATCGATCAGTGAGAACATTGTGGATCGACTAATCAAGTTTAATGGCAATTGTTCTCGCAGATCATTCATCAGTGCAGAATATTCATCTTCACTGATTTCAGTTCCTACTGTTTCCATTACTGTATCTGTAATGGATACTACGACTAACTTTACATTTTCAACCTCTGATATAGTATCGAAAATACGATTCCATACAGTATTGAAGACAGCAAGTTTTAAAGGTGAACTCAATAGGTCTAACTTGAGTTCAATAATGGCTTTGTCACAAGCCTCGGTCTTACTTTCGTAAATATCACCGTTAACTATCCCAGTTAGGATAGCGGTAATTACGTTGCATTCATTCATTTCAATTGTCCTATTGTTAGGTTAATTGTAGTTAGGTTCACATTAATAATATATGATTGAAAACAAGTTTAATTCTTCAATCAACAAGTTATTAGAATATTACTAGGTAAATATAACATGACTCCTAAAATCAGAAAGAAAATTGAAGGTATGATATATACCACGTTGGATAAATTAGACCCTTCAAAAGTTAATAGTGACTTCTACAAAAAGAAGTTCGCTACAATGAATATCAAACAGTTCCAGACATTTGCCTCTACGCTAGGAGAGAATCAGAATTGGATTAGTCTCGAAATAGTTCCTTATAAAGAACCTGATATGGACATGATTGAAGATGCAGCCAAATATCTAAATGTTCCATTGGAAGAGTATGTATACTTTCCGAGTGAATCAGTTGACGGTAAACCCACTCGGTCTTACAGCAAAGTCCCTGTTGGATACACTAACTTACGTCGAATGTCTCAGATCATCTCAAAGAAAAACTCGTACACTGATAGCATCGATAAGCGATCACAGTTAACTGGTCAGGTGACAGGAGCTAGTAAAGCCGGTTCCTTCACCAACCCTGAAGTTGCCGTTATATCGATGTTTGGTGGTAATGCAATCATTGAAGAGATGCTCGGGCCAAGAGCTGATAATAAAGCTAAGAAACGTTCTATGTACCAACAGATTGAGCGAAATGGCTATGCGACACTTGCTGAAGCTAAGGCTGATGCCGACGCCAGTGGTACAGGGTTATCTTCAAATGTAGCGTTGAACACAGTAGATGCCAACTTCTTAGCAGCAGGGATAAAGACCAATTTGATTAGTGACAACAATATCCTCATTAAAGCTAAAAAAATAAAAACATAAAGAAGAAGCAATCCTGGTCATTACAATCAGGATTGCTTTATATTAACTCCCTAACACAAGACGACTAGCTAACTCTCTAGCATCTAGTTGACTTTGACTACTAGCACCCTTAATTGCTCTTCGTTCATCGATAAACTTACCACAGTCTAACAGCGACATGCATAGCATGTCAGAATAGAATCCCGTGTAGTCATTGTTTGCGATTTCGTTGAATTCCTCAATAGGGAGATACAGCGCCCAGTGAGTTAAACGACCTTCGGAAATCTCTTCTTTAATGATATCCGAATTTTGTTCATCTAACTGAATCGCTAATACTGCATTATCCACTAGATGTGATTTAGTGGAACTACCTTGTAATTGAAAGAGTATAGTATTCGGAATGACAGTTCGATCTTTCAATTGTTCACCATTCGAGGAGTCATATGAATCTGCCACTGCAGATTCATACCAATCTGCATCCTTGAATAACTCCTCATCAAACATTCCACGAATTTGCCGTAGCTTACCTCGGAACATAGTAAGACTAGTCAGAAGGAACTCTTCAGCAAACAGAGGGTCTCTGAATACTTCTTCAGGAAACTCGTTCACATTAGCTGAATTAAAGTATCTACGTAAATACTTCAACTGAGTAGCACGAGTATGTTGGTTGGTGTCTAGTTTAGAACTGTCAAAATTCTTATCAAATATTAGAGCCACTTCCCATGTATAAGATAGGAAAGATGGGTCAGTTGTATCTAACAACGCACTCATATAATTTATCCTGTAAATAAAAAAGGATGAGGGTATCCGAAGATACCCTCAACTCAGACCAGAGTGATTACTCTTCTTCTTCTCCGAAGATATCATCAATCATAGCTGACTGCTCTTCTTCGGTAAGCTCAGTGATGAACTCGATTTCATCATCGTGGAGCGTATAAGCAATCTTATCTTCGTCTCGCGCACGATTGCTTGCTGAAACCGTGTAACGTGGTTTGATACAGCGTTGTGTATCATTATCTTTGCCTAAGTTGTTGGCGACTGGTTGGTGTTTTGAGAGATAACTCACTTTCACTGGATGAATACTATCGCCCAATTTGTAGTTACCTTCAGTAACCGTCATCTTCTCCCAGATGTTGCAAAACTCATCGTACTCTTCAACGGTGATTCCGAGACGACCTGCCTCAACTTCATGAACAGATCGTTTTGCTGCGGTGGGAGCTGCGGTGACTTTCTTTTTCTTACGACCAGCAATGTTAATGGGTACAGTGGTGGTAGCCTTCTTAGGAGCGGCCTTCTTAGGAGCGGCCTTCTTAGGAGCGGCCTTCTTAGGAGCGGCCTTCTTAGGAGCAATTTCCTCCTCTTCCTCTTCATCCTCTTCAGGTTCCTCTTCCTCTTCAGGTTCCTCTTCAGCAACCGCCAGTTTCTTACGAGAAATACCACCTCGCTTCTTAGGAGTAGGTTTTGCCTCCTCCTGCTCTTCTTCTTCAATCACTTCTTCTTCAACTACTTCTTCAACTTCAGTTTTCTTAGGAGCTGTTTTAGTAGCAGCGGGCGATCTGAATGTACGTCTTGGTAATTTACTCATGGTATTACTTCCTTAATTAAGTTTGTAGTTTCAATATTGAATGAGCTAAATCTAACTTAGTTCACGATAATAATATATCATCGAAAACTAAGTTGTTTCACGGAACATAGGAGTTATTAGATTACTGTAACATCATCTGTAAATCCCATGATGAGTAGATCAGCAGGTAGCAGAAATTTCTTGAGTTCGGGAAAGCCGTTCAACTCTTTCACCAATTTCTCTCTTCTTACCATACCTTTATTACGCATATCACTTGAAGCGCCGTTAATCCATGATTGGAAGCGATTGACATTTCGATCATCTAAGATTGTCACTAATTCAGTATACTCATCCATATTACCGTTAGGTGTTTTGGTAGTTACCGTAGTGAACATAACGAGATGGTAATCAGCGATTTTATTCATCATATCACTAATGTATTTTATCTCGTTAGTTGTATCTTGATCACGATGCTTCTTATGCATGACAAAGTTTCGAACGATGTGAAGTGTTGAAATCATTTCAATCATCGAGACATAAGTGTGCTCAATTATGTCACTTGGCTCGTTAGATGCACTCATGATACCAATCTCGTTGCGCTCAACGTCAATTCCCGCAGACATGCAATATGCACATAACAGGAACATCAGCGATCTTGAGTACATCAGCACATCGATAGATTCGCTCACTTTGATATTTTCAGGCGATTGCTTTAGTATTTCAGCCATGAACTCAGAATGCTCATATAAAACTTCTGAGGCACAATTCGCAATTGCCTCAGTAATATCATCCTCTGCAAATACAAATGTTAGTAATTGATGTACTTCAGAACAGAATGGGATGACAGGCTTTGTCATAGTTAACTCCTTTAAAAGGTTAGAGACTTCGAACAGTCTCACATTAATAATATATAGGTGAAAAAAGTATTGCATCAAACAAGTAGTTTGAATAAATTTAATCAAATTTTACATGAGGTTTCATAATGTTAGAAATCAATAAACGGACAGAAACCCCAAGGCTTCTGACCCCTACCAGCGGAAGCTTAACCGCACTTAAAAACAGTGGAGCTAGGGCATTGCTGTTAGCTAAGGATATCACACCTTTCTTAGAAAAGCTAGCACAAAATAAATCTATTTTAGCCCGTAATGCTTTCAGTACAGTTTTAATCAATGACAACATAAGGGAAGAGGCTGGAAGCTTAAGTACTGGTCTTACAGCCAATGAGTTGTATTTAACTAGCTCAGCTTTATTAGAACACCGTAAAAACATCATTACTAATCCGAAGATATCGACTGTTCTTAAGATGACAAGTTCTTCGTTATCGAGTGATAAGAATACCTTAGTTGATCTATCGTTTCCTGTCAGTCAAATTATGAATCCGAAAGTAGCTGTAATCAAACGAGCGATACTATTATTGAAAGTATTGCAAGTCAGTTCACTCGATTTTTCCAATACTGTATTACTGTTAGATGCTGGGGAATTTGCATCCGGTGAATTAGACATCGCAACACCTAAAGCAAATGCATCGATCGGTGTACTATTGTATATGATTGCTAATAACAGTAAATTTCCGCTACTTAAGAAACATGTGAATCCATCATCTCCTGTCCTTGAAATGCTTGAGAATCGAGTATTGATTGTCAAGAATGGAAGTGAATTCATATCGGTTACTAAGCCGTTTCTGCGTAACAAATTTAATCAGTTAGCTAATAATCTAACAGCAGACTTACTCCCAACTGCTCCGAAAGTGATTAAGAGAGTAAACGATCTCGTTCTTAATACAGGAGAACAGTCTGACAATGTATACGGGGATACTGTTCGTGAATGTCTGATTAAATATGTAAAGCGCGAACTATCAGTAGATACCGATAATGACACTGTTAATAGTGTGACTAGCTTCAGTCCTATTATCGGTAATCGAAGCAAGGATCTCGAAGCGATTGCTAAAGGTGCTAACATCTATCGTGCTAGTTCTATTGAGGTAGGTACTAACCTACCTGATAAGCCATTAGTTAAAGTAAATGTAACTGAGTACAACAGTCGAAAGATCACCTTTCAATGGAAGGATGATACAGGTAATAATGTTCTCATCTGTAATTTCGGTATATCTGAAAATGAGATAACTGAATTAGAAGATTTAGCGTATGACCTATTTGTTAAGCGTAACAAGTTAGCATCAGGGCAAGCACTTACTGATGATATGAAGACTGAATTAACAAGTGATATCGAGGCGTATGTAGACAATATCGTTAATTCAGTTAAGACAGATTCTGAATTTGATCTTAAAAAAGCTAAAGAACTCATAAAGGAAGATATTGAAGAACTCGACAATTCTGAAGTATTGGTTAAGTTAAATGAGATTAAGGAAGTAGAACAGTTAGATACTCTCAAGGTTCAATTATCCGAACGTCAAAAGAAAGCTGTTGTGACTATTAACGGTAAGAAGACAAGTGGCACATTAGGTGATTTGTTAGATGTACCCCGTGACTCTGAAATTGAGCCTATTGAGTTTAATACAGACCAGATCAGAAACCCTGATCTTCGTAAGGCATCTTCTAAGACGTTCAGAACTGCCTATCAGACTAAAGAGATGCGTCAAGACCTCCTGAGAATCATTTCTAGTTTTGACAATGATCCTAAGATGCCTATCTATGCTGAACGTGTAGAGATTACTGATACATCGACTCATCAGACTCGTAAGGAAAGAGTTAGCATTAAGTTCATGATGCCTAACCGTAAGCCTCAGACAATGACGTTTGAACTTCCCAAGCTATCAGCAGATGGTTACCTTTTCATCAACGGTTCTCGTAAAGGTATACTGAATCAAACGATTCCAATGCCTATCGTTAAATTGAAATCGAAAGGTGAGGATGTTGTCCGCTTCACGTCAGATTACAATCGTATCTTTTTCAGCCGTTCTAGAGGTGCAGTTAGTCCTATCTTATCAGCAGTCATTGATTTACTCAAATCAATTAATGACCCTAAGATTGTGATGCATGGGAATGCATACAATAGTAATATTGGTGGCATGTCATCTATTGAAGCCACTGAAATATCTCGTGATATCGTTCAGATTCATTTGAAATCAGGACTGAGTATTGATCTTCGCAGAAACAATTTGACTCATTTACCACTAACTTCAATCAAGAATGAAGAACGTATTCTCCTTGAGAAGTATATGTTTGAGACTCATCGATCATTTCCTCTAGGTGTGTATAACAAAAAGGACATTCTCTTTTCTACATATAAAGGTAAGTTAGTTCGTGTTACTCCTAATCTCAAAGACTTAACTAAGTCTAAGATCGTTCCTGTTGAAGGATCATTAACATCTTTGATTCATGATGAGTGGTCAGATGTAATAGCACCCAAAGCGTATCAGAAGAATCGTAAGTATCAACACTCGACTGCTAAGCTGTTAGGTTACTCGTTTCCACTTGCAATCTTCCTAGGCTACCGTAGTGGTATCACTGCACTGTTAGATAAGATTGAAGTGAATCATTCTATCTCTAGTGACCCTAGCTATGACACTCCTTATCTAGGTAAAATCCATTTTAAGGATACTACGCTATCATTTGATACATCAGATATGGCTAAAGCACTAATAATGAATGGCTTTACTGCTGTTACAACGATAGATCATCCCATTGGTGATTATGAAGCATTTGGCCGAGGTTATGAATCTTTCTTCTCTGATATCGGTAAGGTACAAGTTGGTCGAGGAATGGAAAACTTTTATTCACTCTTCATCGATCCTATGACTAAATCTATCCTTGAAGACATGAAGATTCCTAGTGATATTGAAGGTTCTTTCATCTATTGTAATTCATTACTTGTATCTCCTGAGACTACTCGTAAAAATGACATGACAACATATCGTACTCGTAATGCTGAGATGATTAATGCTGTAGCATACAAAGTCATGGCTAGTTCAATTGAGAAGTATCGACGTAATGCTCGACATGATTCCTCAATGGCTTCTATCTCGATTCCCCCGAGTGAAGTAATTAACGAGTTACTATCTTCTCCCACTGTTGAAGATTCTCCTGTACTGAATCCTGTGCAAGATGTTGAAAGTCAGGCTATTACATCCTACAAAGGGTTTGGTGGTATGCCATTGAACTCAGCTCAAGGCACTGAGGAAGTACGTGCATTTGATCAGAGCATGGTCGGTGTATTAGGTGTAACTTCTCCTGATAACGCATCAGTTGGTGTTAGTCGTAAGTTATCACATAACAGCTCAGTTCACTCTACTAAGGGATACTTTGATCATACTAAGGACTATACCAAGTCATCAGGTGATGTATTTGCTACTAGCGAGTTACTAAATCCCTTCAGCGCAACACATGCAGATCCTCCTTGTTAATCGGGGAGTGACATCGGTAACAGATGTCTGGAAATCTATTAATTGCTGGAACCCCGTAAAGCCCATTAGCCTAGAGATAGGAGCGAGAGCAGAAACAAGTAATGGGATGGTTTAAGAGTCGAAAAGTACTTAAACCGTGTAAATCGGCAATCAGCAGGTATTATGTAACATATCCATGAGATCCCCCTAAAGGTATATTAACATGGATAAGCTACAAGAAGTAAAACGTTTGAATAATCCTTCAGCTGATGAAGTTGAAGTATGGAAGGCTCCCTTACCAGAGGAGATCACTAAAGGAAGTTACTTAGTGTCTTCTTTCGGTCGTGTAAAGAACTCTAAGGGAGTTATCCTGAAGGTAACTGCTACTAACAGTAAAGACGGCTATGCTCGGTACAATTTATCGATCACCCGTGCTGATGGTAGCAGAGGGCAGAAAAAGTTTGCAGGTCATGTACTAGTTGCAAACTTGTTTGTCGAAGGAAAAACTGAGGAAATGAGTATCGTTAATCACGATGATGGTGATAAACGAAATAATTACCACGGTAACTTAGAATGGACTGATCATTCTGGGAATCTTTCACATGCTCACCGTACAGGATTAAGACAGCAAGAAGGTACGTCTAATCCATCAAACGTTCATAATGAAGAATTAGTTCATTTCATCTGTAAGAATCGAAAGATTGAAACTCCTTCCTTAGTTGGAAAGATAATCAAAGAATTCGGTTATACTAATGAAGATTATCATCGTCTTAAGGTTTTATCAAACCATGTTAAAGCTAAGCGAAGATGGACTAGTATTTCAGAAAATTACTTTTAACAGTACTTCATCGACTAGTAAGCCCATATTACTGTAATATGGCATACCACGCAAGTTATTGGCGGTCGCTTAGGCGTTTAGGGAAACATAGATCCTTCCGTAAGGAGGTGAAGATATAGTCACGACAGATACATTGTAACCCATCCAGTGTATCATTCATGTGAAAGCATGAGAAGTTCATAAGAGAACTGCATTAGGTTAACGCCCTAGTGTGAAGATAATCGCGTCAAGGCATGGGTGTAACACAAGCAACTCACCAGATACCTGTTGAGAACATGGATGTACCTCTTGTCAAGTCAGGTGCTAACAACGCAATCGCTCACATTACATCTAACGAGTTTGTGTTTAAGGCATTACAAGATGGTGTTGTTGATGCAGTCCTCCCTAACAAGAGAGCACGTCTTAAGTACAAGGACGGTTCTGTTGACTATATTTCCCTTGAACAGATCAATACTCGTTCTCGTGATGGTTTCTATGTTAATATCAACATGGAACTTGACAAGAAGGTAAAGAAAGGAATGAAGTTCAAAGCTAATGACATATTGGCAGCGGATAGACATTTCTTCAATATTGATGGTAATGACACTAGTCTATTCCACGGTACATTTGCTAAAGTAGCAATTACCACAATGAATAACTCTT
>Ga0055584_100003256_pt1 | contig 16059 bp, 15 predicted proteins | sample OSDHelmetaG_FD_58716 | JGI IMG/M metagenome (GOLD analysis project Ga0055584, IMG submission 58716) | Pelagic marine sediment microbial communities from the LTER site Helgoland, North Sea, for post-phytoplankton bloom and carbon turnover... | ecosystem: Environmental > Aquatic > Marine >... | reverse complement strand
ACGCTAGCCGTTGCTTCCTCATGCAGTAGGCCGTTGGCTTTACCTTGCTGATCAAGCTCAATCAGGTGCTTATTTTCACCATTGACTTGGTCTTGTATGTGGGCTGCGTCAAGGGCCAAACTATTGGCCATCATGCTGTGCTTGGTGGTGTCGTAGATGCAGATAGCATGTTGGGTACTTATCTTGTCTAACCACTGACGTGGCGTAAGGCCTAGTTTAGCAATGGCATTTACATGCCCAATATTCCACGGTCCGCCTGTGATGATTTGCCTAACGCTGGTGGCTTCTACCCTAGCTGCGATACCTTGCGCCAAGTCGCTCAGCGTTGCTTCGTAGCCCACAAAGGCTTCGAACAGTTCCTGTCGTGCGCCCCATAGGGCATGAACATGGCAATCAATTAGGCCGGGCATGACAAATTGCCCTTGTAGGTCTGTGACCTTGGTGTTGGGTCCAGTTAAGGCCGCTATTTCGCGCTTATTCATAGAGACTATTTTGCCTTCACGAATAGCCATAGATGTGGCCCAAGGTGCAGCTTGGTTTTGTGTGGCTAGGCGGCCATTAGTGAACACCTGATCAGAAAAATAGCTCATTGTATCGGCATCCCGTTAATTGACAGTTATCATGTTAAGTAATAATATGCCGGAATTACTTGAGTAATTCAACTAAAACAATAATAACTAATTTATGCCAAAAACATCTCTAAAAATAGACACAAAACCAAGTTGGGAAGATTTTTCCATACAATCATTGCTGTCATACAAGCTGCATCACATAGGCGCTATACACGAGCGTATTGCTTACGCCAACATGACACGTATCACCAATGTAACACTGCCCGAATGGCGAGTCATGGGCAACATTGCCAGTGGTAAGGTCACTTTTACTCAATTGGCAGAAGAGTTGCTGCTAGATAAAGGCCAATTGAGCAATATCATTAAACAGTTAGAAAAAAAGCAGCTGGTGGAAAAACGAAAGTCGGCCAACGATGGACGCAAAACCTTGCTATCTTTAACGCCCTTAGGTCTGCAAAAAAAGGTCTTGATTGTCAATATGGCCCAGCAATTTCAAAGGGTGCTTGGGCAAGGGTTAACGCAGGCCGAACATGATCTATTGTCTTCAGCCTTGGTTAAGCTAGAGTGTAATGTGCGCAATTACTGGAGTGAAAACTATGAGTGATCACAAGCAGTGCCAGGTGACTAATGATATTGACCAACAAAATAACAGCATGGTTAATAACAGCAAGTTGCTAGTGACGGCGGTATTTTCCCTAATTATTATCTATACCATCACCATTGCCCTAGTTGATGAAGTGTTGGCGCGTTATGGTGCGATTAGTTTTGGCTTAATTATCGTGCTGTTGGCGCACCCATTAGCCTATAAATTTGCAATTGGCTCTGTAGGGCGGACGCTGGCTTGGTTAGCTGATGCTGTATTGGCTGCTGGTTTTATTTATTCCACCTACTGGTTTACGCAGATTCAAGAACAGTTGTGGACTGGGTTTTATATGCCAGACACTGACAATTTAATTGCCGGTGCCATTGGCTTGTTGTGTATTCTCGAGGCTACGCGCCGTGCTTGGGGGCCGTCCCTGGTGATACTGGCGGTGCTGTTTATATTGTTTGGCTTTGCTGGGCAATCATTGCCTGGCATGCTGCAACATTTTGGTATGGATGCCGGCAATTTTATGCAAATAGCCTGGTATTCTTTCGATGGTGTGTTTGGCCGCACCACGGGTTTGGTCGCCAATACCGTGTTGGTATTTTTGATCTTTGGTGCCATGTTGGAACACACGGGCGCAGGTGCTAGCCTGATTCGTATTTCCACGGCCTTGACGGGCCGCATCCGTGGTGGTGCCGCCCATGCTGCTATTGTTGCCAGTGCTGTATTTGGCATGATGAGCGGTTCTGTGGCGGCCAACATTGCTGGCACCGGGGTATTTACCATTCCGATGATCAAAAAGCAGGGCTTCTCGGCTAAGTTTGCGGCCGCGGTGGAAACTTCCGCTTCCTCTGGTGGGCAACTGACACCACCCATCATGGCCGCGGCGGTGTTTGTTATGGCGGATATGGTGGGTATGCCCTATCTATCCATAATTGCTGCTGCAGCTTTACCTGCGCTGTTCAAGTACATGAGTTTGTTTGCTCAAGTATATGCCGAGGCCATGCGTTTAAACCAAGAGCCCATGGACCCGGCAGATATTCCTGTATTGGAAGCCAAAGATTGGATTAATGGCTTATTAGTCGCTTTGCCCATTGCTACCCTGATGATAGCGTTTTTGATGGGTTTTTCACCATCAATGTCGGGTTTTATAGGCTTGGCTACCGCCGCTGTGGCCGGCTGGGTATTGAATCCAGATTTCCGTCGCAAGCCTATGTTGATACTAAGGGCCTTTGCCGATGGTGGTGAATCCGCTGGCAAGATTATGATTGCCGTGGCCGCCATTGGTATTGTTTTATCGGTGGTGAACGAGACGGGTATCGCTATACGTTTTGCTACTTCTATTGCCGTATGGGGTGAAGAATACCTGTTTGTGGCCCTATTGATCGCCATGTTGGGCGCTTTGATACTCGGTATGGGCTTGCCGACTTTGCCAGCCTACCTAATCATGGCCATCATGATTGCACCAGCTATGATTAAGGCTGGTGTGGAACCTTTGGCGGCCCATATGTTTGTACTTTACTACGCCGTCTATTCGTCTCTGGTGCCCCCTATCGCCTATGGTTGTTATGTGGCGGCCCCCATCGCCGGTGCCAACCCTTTGGCCACCTCTTTCACCGCACTACGTTTATCCATTATTGGTTTGCTGGTGCCCTTTGTGTTTGTTTACACGCCATCACTGTTGTTAGTAGTGGATGGCTTTAATTATACGGATTTGATCACGACCATGCTGCGTTTGCTGGTGGCGATCTGGATGTTTGCTGCCTGTATGGGTGGCTCTGATCCTTGGCGTGGGGTTTTGTCTCTAGGGAACCGTGCCTTACGTTTTGTGGCGGGTGTTGCTTTGATCTGGCCACAACCTGAAGTGTGGGGGGCAGGTTTAGGCTTGGCAGTGTTAAGTCAGCTTGTCGCTCGACGCTCTTCATTATAATAAAATTAATAACATCAATGACTAAACGAGGCGTTAACATGAAACTAATAAACAAAACTCTAATCACCGTCGCCGCGGTGACAGCGGCGTCTACGCTGCTGGTAACCAGCGCGGTTGCAGATATGTACCGTGTCACCTCCATTGCTCCCGGTATGTCACCCTTTGTGGTGAACACGTCTATCGCTAAGGTGGTTAGCAAGCACAATGCGGATATTCAGATGCAAGTGCGTGCTACCGGTGCCGCTACGCGCCACGTGGTAGAAGCGGCCCAAGGCAAAGTGGATTTCTTCTTTAGCTCGCCAACCTTAAACTGGTTGATGGATGGCAATCGCGGTCCTTATAAAGGCATGGAAAATGCACCTCAGTTAGAAGACAACTTGGGCATGATTTTCTCCTATGAAATGGGTCCTTACCACTATGTGGTGAATGCCGATAGTGGCATCAACAGCCTAGATGATTTGGCAGGCAAGAAGGTTTTTGCTGGTCCTCCAGGTGGTGCTGCGCGCGGTGTTGTTTTGCGTAACATTAAGTCGGCTACGGGTTTAACCGATGCGGACATGGAGGTACAAAACTTCGGCTTTGATGCCGCTATTCAAGCCTTCCAAGATAACAAAATTGATCTAGTTGTGTTGCCTACTAACGTGCCTAGTCCAGCGGTACAGCAGTTTGCACTTACCAAACAAATTCGTATCTTGGATATCCCGATTGAAAAAATTAAGATCCCTAAGGGTATCGGTGGTACGGTTGAATCTGTGCCAGCTGGCGCCTATGGTGACAACCACATCAATACCGCAGATTCGCGTACTCATGGTGCCTTGGTTAACTTCTCGGCACGTATGGATTTGGATGCCGACGTGGTCTATGACGTGACAAAAATCATTTGGGAAAACCTAGCCGAAGTGACCAGCCCCGGTGAATGGATGCAGAAGACAATCACTTTAGAGAAAGCCTTGCAGTTTGTACCTAACCGTTTGCACCCAGGTGCTGAGCGTTACTACCGTGAGATTGGCCTGGCAATCCCAGAACCTGTGAGCTATGAAAAGTAATTGCTAAAATGTCAGTCAAAGCCAGAGCCGCAAGGTTCTGGCTTTTTATTTACAGGGATGTAATGTATGCCGTGGGCGCATGGATGCGCAGGAGCGGCGATAAGGGATGTAATGTAGACCCAAAACACTCACTGCGTTCATGGGGCCGGCTCTGCCGCGGGCGCATGGTTGGCATAGGGTGGTGCAAAAAAATAATCTGATCACAACTGGTATCTAAAATGCTGTGATAAGTGGCTATTTCTCAATGACCTACGTCTTGGCACTATAATGCCTTATCAACTTGTTACAGATATTGAGGCATAAACTATGGCATTGGTTACTAACGATGAAGCTATTTTTCCGCGCCCATTATCGGGTGAGCCAGTTACCAAGCCGACCTCTGGCTTATTACCAGCGCGTAAAATAATTGTCGGTAAAGATGTTACCTTAGAACCTCTGGACCCGCAGGTTCACGCTGCAGAGCTTTATGAATCAGGGCATAGTACGCCAGAAGGTTTGGCTATCTGGGATTACCTAGCTTACGGCCCTTGGCCTGATTTGGCTGCTTATAAGGCCGCTTTGGCGGCCCAAGCCAATACTCATGATCCTATGTTCTTTGCTATCCGCAGTCATGCCACAGGCAAAGTATGCGGTCAGATCAGCATCATGGATTTGCATGCTGCCAATGGGGTCGCAGAAATCGGCCATATTTGGTTTGGTCCAGAGCTACAGCGTACTCGTGAAGCCACGGAAGCCTTGTTCTTGGCCATGGATTACCCTATGTCTGAATTGGGCTATCGGCGTATGCAGTGGCGCTGCAATGCGCTCAATAAGCGTTCGCGCACGGCGGCTAAGCGTCTAGGGTTCCGTTTTGAAGGCATATTCTATAATCACATGATCTTTAAAGGCATGAACCGGGATACCGCGTGGTATTCCATACTGGATGATGAATGGCCTGATGTCTGCAATAAGCTAAAAACCTGGCTGGCCGATGACAACTTTGACGCACAAGGTCAAGCCAAGCAGTCTTTGTCTACTATGATGCGTCAGCGTAAGACGAGTCGGCGTGGTTTAGCGGATTAACGACCTAGGTCTTACTAACTTGTGCCGCTTGTGGGCGGCCAAGTGTCACCTTCAACCAAGCACGTTCGTGCAGGTAGTAGATGGCAAACTTGAGTACAAATTCGATGCTGCCTATAGCTATGGCCGTGTCGAGTTTGTCGGTTATCATATACGCAATAATCATGGTGGTAAGGGTGGCGGTGATGCGCCAGCTGATGGCTTTGAGTAAGCTGCGTGTGCGGGATTCCATATTCTTCCATTGGTTATAAATAATCACTTTATTATTCCATAATCGTATAATAATCTGAAATAATATATCGGAATGTGATTATAGCCTATGCTCCTAATAGAGCGCTTGAGCTAGATCTACTTGAGTGTTAGCGTAGAACTATTCAATACCTGCAGGCCAATATCGATGCTTGGCTTATCATCCTTACAAAAAATTGCTCAGCTACGCGAAGGCGTCAGTATTGAGTGCAAGTTAGCTCAAGGCCGTGACGGCACCGGTGCCTTACCTGATGACATGTGGGAAACCTACAGTGCCTTTGCTAATACGCGAGGTGGTTATATCTTTTTGGGTTTACGAGAGTTACCGGATAAGCACTATGAGGTAGCTGGAGTACATCACCCTAAGCAAGTGCTAGACAAGCTTTGGCAAGGTTTAAATGACTCTCGTAAGGTCAGCATTAATTTACTGGCCAACACAGATATTAAGATTTGGAGGCTGCAAGAAGGCAACGTTATTAGTATTAAGGTGCCTAAGGCTACCGTCCAAGAACAACCCGTATACCTACACGGTGCACCCTATGGGCATAGTTATTGTCGGCGCGGCGAAGCTGATCATGTTTGTGAAGATCAACATGTTCAAGCTATGCTCACCGCACAAACAATGGCGATAAGCTAAGCGCCGACAGCTTCTTTAAAGCGCTTGCCCGGTGAAAACTGTGGCACGGTAGTGGCTGGGATTTTAATAGCTTCTTTGGTTTTTGGATTCATGCCGACGCGAGCTGCACGAGCTTTGGGCTTGAAGCTACCAAACCCAATTAGAGTTACTTCGTGGCCACTCGCAACGTTACTGGTAATAATGCTTGTTAATGCATCAATGCTGCGAAGTGCTGCGGCATGGCTGGTGTTGGTTTGGTTGGCCAGTTGTTCAGCTAATTCATTTTTATTCATGTGGACCTCAAATTTCTATTCTATAAACTAGAGTTGACGGGATAAATCCTAGCTTTTATTTTGCTTGCTAATGGTTGCTTATTTATGGATATAAATAAATGGGTAATATCTACCCAGTGAGAAGTTATAATTTGCTCTGTAACCTTGTGGCAGAGAACAATTGCAATTTTTGGAGCCCTAATGCCGAGTCAAATACCTACACCAATACGAGCTTTGCTCGTGGAAGACCAACAGTTGGTGTTGGATGCCCTGGCATTGTTGCTAACCAGCAGTGCTAACCAGTTGTTAATTGAGGTGGTAGGCAAAGCCAGCAACGGCCGTGAAGCGGTGAGTATGGCATCTGAATTGAGGCCGGATTTAATCGTCATGGATGTGGCTATGCCAGTCATGAGTGGCCCCGATGCCGTATATGAAATAAGACGCCGTAATGACAAGGTGAAAATCTTGATGTTAAGTGCTCATCACTCACAACAAGAAATTGATACTTCTCGTCAAAGTGGTGCCGATGGTTATGCCTTGAAACATGGTGGCCGCGAGGCTTTGCTGAATGACATTGAGAGTATTTTTAATCACCAAGGCGTATTTCCTGATAACTCTGCAGAAGCCCCGCTGCCTAGTGTGCAGCTGACGCGCCGTGAGCGTCAGGTATTGAAATTGCTGGCGGAAGGTTACAAGAACCAAGGTATTGCAGAATTGTTATTTATTAGCAGCCGCACAGTAGAGAAGCATCGAGCTAGCTTGACGAAAAAGCTCGGCGTGTCCTCTTTACACCAGTTAATTGATGCAGCTCGTGAATCGGGATTGTTACAGTAATGGCGAAAATGGATCAGATTAGGGAGGAAGCTAATTTTGCTAACGGCGATGACCAACTAAAAGTTGCCAGTGAGCGTTTGCATCTGCTTTATAAGCAGTCTGCGCCAGCTTCTTTTTTGAGCTTAGTAAACAGCCTTTTTGTAGTCTGGTTACTCTGGGGGCAAGTCCCCGAGGTCGCCATCATTTGGTGGATGTTGGCTATTGGCTTCTCCTCATTAATGCGTGTGGTGCTGTTTGTTGCTTATTATCGAATGCCTTCAGATCATCGGCATATAAAAGATTGGCAGTTACCTTATGCCGTTAGTTTGCTTATCAATGGCGCCGTATGGGGTATTGGCAGTTTGTTGCTGGTTCAAGATGCCGGGCTAGCATACCAGATGGGCACCTATTTCTTTTTAATGGGCATGTCGGCGGGTGCTATTTCTGTTTACAGTTCTATACGATGGTTAGCATTGGCAACTATTTATCTATTGTTGTTGCCCATGACATTGGCGTTTTTTATGTCCGGCGAAACTTTACAAATTATTATGGCCTTGGGTTGTACCACGTTTATGTTGTCGGTATTACGCTCCTCCAAGGTGCTTTCGGACAAGCTTAATAGTAGTTTCTTTCTAGCTTTGCATTTGCAAAAAGAAAAAGACACTAGTGAAACAGGTCGTCTAAAAGCGGAGCAAGCAGTTGCCGCGCGAGGTGAATTTGTGGCCTCTATCAGTCATGAAATACGCACTCCCCTAATGGCCATACTAGGCTTAACCGAATTACTAAAAGAACAGAAGCAATCATCAGAAAGCCGCATGTTGGTGAATTCATTAAGTGAGTCGGGGGGCAGTTATCGAGTTTAGTAAATAATGTTTTAGATTTCTCCAAAATCGATGAGGGAGAGCTGGAGCTACATGCTAGACCGTTTTCATTGAGTTCGGTATTGCGTTCTATTGAATCTATATTTGCTGAGCCCGCCAAGGCTAAAGGTCTACACCTAGAGCTGATAATCGATGGTATCAGCAATGACTATTGGTATGGTGATGAACAGCGAATTCGCCAGATTGTTATCAATATCGTTGGTAATGCTTTGAAATATACTGAGCAAGGTGAGGTAGTCATCGAAGCTCAAGTGAGGCCGCGTAATGGTGGGGTTGTCATCGCTGTAACGGATACTGGTGTGGGTATAAGTCAAAGCAAACTTGGCCAGGTGTTTGAAGCTTATCATCAGCTATCGGAAGGTCAGGTGGAGGTGCAGTCTAGTACTGGTCTAGGTTTGTCCATCGCCCAGAGTTTGGCTCGTGCTATGGGGGGCGATATTTTGTTGGCATCTCAGGTTAATCATGGTAGTCGTTTTCAAGTAGAGCTACCCTTAGCTCCGTGTTCAGAAGCCAGCTATATGGCTGTTATAGAGCCAGAAACCCAGAGTAGGGTGGCTTTGCATGGCGTAAGTTTACTTATTGCCGAAGATACATTATTGACGCAAAAACTGATCTCCATGTTTCTTGATAGCTCAGGCGCTGAAATTACCTTTGTCGACAACGGTAAACAGGCCTTATTAGCGCTACAAGACAACACTTACGATGTGGTTATCATGGATGTACAAATGCCAATAATGGGCGGCATGCAGGCATTGCAGGCTATGCATGCTTGGCAGTTGGATAAGGGGCAGACCTTGGTGCCGGTGATATTGCAGACCGCTGACAATAGGGCCGAAACAAAAAAGCGGGCCTTGGCTATTGGTGCGGTGAAGTTTCTAGCCAAACCCTACAATAAGCAGTCTTTGCTAGAAGCCATTGGCTTTGCTGTCTTGGCTGGGCAGCAGATGCAATCTCGGCGTGGGGCTAATGAAGCAGAAGAATTGGCAGTCTTGCAAGATGATTTTCTGGCCGCAGTCAGTGTCGAGAGCAAGTGCATAGGGCAGGCTTTACAGGACCAGGATTTGGCTACAGCCAAGTACCATGCGCACAACTTAAAGGGCTATGCTGGTTTGTTTCAGCAGCAACAGTTATTGCAGCTAAGCACAGCATTAGAAGATGCCTGTGAAAATCCACAAGGTATTGGCGTCGCGCTCACTCACGTGGCAGACATAAATACCTGGCTGAGCCATCAGTAGGTACAGGCACTTGTTATCCGCTGCGCGGCTAAACAAAAGCCAGTCCCCTGTGGGTATCACACAGGGACTGGCTTTTTTGCGCAGCAAAAGTGCCTGTCCTGTCATGCATTAGTTGTGTACTGGTGAACCCATATCCAGCATGCTGACAATACGCGCTTGGGTTTCTGGTGTCTTAGCTAAACGCAAGAAAGAACTACGCTCGGCATCAAACAAGTCCTGTTCGCTCATAACGGTGCCAGGGGCAACCTCGCCACCGGTGACAATGCGTGCCATCTCTGTACCTACGGTGCAGTCATGAGCGCTTAGAGCACCCTTGTCAGCGGCTTCTTGTAACCAAGCTACCATGGCATCAAATACCGGCTTGCCAACCATGGTGAGGTCTGGGCGAGCTGGTGTTTTACTCACGCCTGACAACTGCTCTAGAGCCGTGGATAAAATGCGGTCGCGATTCATTAGGTATTCATCATCGTCGCGCAACATAGCTTGGCTTAGGGCTTCGATAGGCGAAGTTGCCGTGCGGCCATAGCCTAAGTTCATAAAGGCTTTCCAGGCAGCTTTTTCCATATCACCGGTCTTTTCAAACCAACGGTATAAGGTTTCTTTACAGCCGCCGCCGCCAGGCACTACGCCTACACCGGACTCAACTAGGCCCATAACGGAGTTAGCGTGGCCGATGACCTTGTCGGCATGCAACACGACCTCAAAGCCACCGCCGATGGACATGCCTACGGGAGCCGCCACTATCGGCAGCTCGCAGTTACGCATGGCCAAAACGGTTTGTTGAAAGTGGTTAAGGAAGCCATCCATGCCAGCCCAATCACCGGCCTCGAAGAATTCACGAAAAGCCACTAGGTTTACACCACAAGAAAAATGCTGTGAATCATTGTGAATCACTAAACCACGTAAACCTAAGTTTTTGGCTTGCTCAATGGCGTCACGCAAAATGGTCATGGAGTCGCCATCCAAGGCATTAGCCTTGCTGTGGAATTCCACTATGGCAGCGGAATCATAAACCCACCAGCTGGCTTTGGCATTGCTGTTCATTGGCGCTAGGGTTTGTCGTAATTCTGTGAAGCGCAGGACGCCATCAGTACGTACTATGTCTTGATGTTCACCTTGGTAGCGTAAACTAGCTAGGTGGCCGGAATCGATAGAATAGAAGCTTTGGCCCTTGGCTTGTAGCAAGAAGGGAGCAGGTGTGCGGCCTTCTTGTTGCATGCGCTCGATAATATAGTCGACGCCAATTTGATCCATTAATTCAAAAGGACCAAAGATCCAGTTGTAGCCTAGTTTCATGGCATCATCAACAGGTACTAGGACATCGCCGACTTCTGGTAACAAATGAGCAGCGTAGTTAAGGGTGCTAGACAGCACACGCCAAGCAAATTGGCCATATACACTGTCATCTTGTAACAAGGCGGCAACACCTTCGGCTTCAGCTTGCATAGCCAGCGGCAACTGCAAGCGGTCTAAGGATGAATAGGTGTTGTTGCTTAGGTCCAGTACCTCACGGCCATTGTCACCGTCACGGTAGAAGCCTTTGCCACCCTTGTTGCCGGTTTGACCATTGGCAATCATATCGGTCATCAAAGGTACAGGTTGTGCGTAAGCATGGAAGTCATCGTTGGCTGGCAAGATGGTTTCTAAGCTTTTGGCGACATCGGCCATCAGGTCGATACCGATCAAATCATACAGACCAAATACACCCGTCTTAGGGATACCCATGGGGCGACCAAAAATAGCATCGGCTTCAGCCGGAGATAAACCCAGTTTCACGGCTTCGTGCAAAGCACATTGGATGGCAAATACACCAACACGATTGCCCAAGAACCCAGGAGTGTCAGCGCACACAACAACACCTTTACCTAGGCGTTCTTCACAGAAGGCATCCAGAGTATCCATGATGTCTTGGCGTGTATGTTCGCCACGCACTAGCTCTAACAAACGCATAAAGCGTACAGGATTAAAGAAGTGGGTGATAGCAAAGCGCTCGCCAAAGGCCGCAGACATGCCTTTTGTCAATAAGCTAATTGGAATGGTGGAAGTGTTGGAGGTAATGATTACGTCATTGCCGGTCACCGCTTCGATGCGACGGTATAGATCTTGTTTGATGTCTAGGCGCTCTACCACAGCTTCAGCAATCCAGTCGCAATCGGCCAACTGATGGAAGTCATCACGGGTGTTACCAACGTGGATGCGCCCTTGGGCTTCTTTACTCATTAAACCTGGAGAGTCCGGGTTACTCAGGCGGTCTAAGCCGCGTTGGGCGACAGCATTGACGTCATCACCGTCGCTAGGTAGGTCTAGTAGCCAGACTTCAATGCCTGCATTGGCAACTTGTCCGGCGATACCGGCACCCATGGTGCCCGCGCCAATAACGGCAACTTTGTTGATGGTTTGTATCATGGGTGCTTCCTAGTTCAAAGTCTGGATAAATGATTTCATAGCCTGTAGGCTAGTCTTGGGTGCTTCCATAGGAAGCATGTGGCCAGTGCCCGCAATGATGGTGGGATTAACACCGAGCAGTTTGGCCAGCTTCATGCCTTCGCGCTTTGGTGTCATGCGGTCTTGCTCTGCCAGTACCACATGTACTGGGCAGCTAAGCTGCGCGGCACGATCATTACCCGTTACATAGTTGTTACAGGCTTCAAGGTCAATGGCGAGGGGATTGTTGGCCATGATACGTTGACCAATACCAATCGGCTGCATACCAGGTACCGCGCTAACGCCGTATTGATGGTCACTGCCAAAGCCCCATTGCAGCATCATGTCGGCGGCTTTGCTGGTGTCGGCTTTTGCTGTATCAATAAGCGCAGGGTTAACGGGAATCGCAGCTGCGGTGGCCAAAGCCATCAACGAAAGTAGACGATCACCGAGAATCGGAGCGGCTTCTAGGGCCATTAAATAGCCTTGCGAATGACCCATAATATGGATCTCATTGACGCCAGCAGCATCAAGGGCATCAACCAACCAGGCCCCCATGTCTTCAATACTGGTCAAAGGCTCACCTGAGGACAAACTATGGCCTGGTAGATCAGGAGCAAAAACGCTGTAGCCATGAAAGGCAAACCAACGTGACTGTAATGCCCAGCAACGGTGGTCTAAACCAGAACCGTGCAGTAATACAACACAAGGTAGGTTCTTGTCGAAAGGCTTGCCACCGGTGGCGACAAAGGTCTGTTGACCATTTACTTCAATATACATAATTGTTTTCCCTTTCTACCTTACTTTACTTGAGCAGCTAATTCTTGCGCTTTGGCTGCCGCTTTGGCCGCGGCACGAAGGCCACCAGCAAAGTCTGCTTTGATGTCTTTAAAGCTTTCGATACCTACGGACACACGAATAAGGTCGCCACTGATACCAGCCGCCGCTAGTTCGTCTTCATTCAAACGAGAGTGGGTGGTGCTGCCTGGGTGCAATACTAGGGTGCGAGAATCGCCGACGTTGGCAAGGTTAGATGACAACTGCAAAGCATCAATAAAGGCAGCGCCAGCTTCGCGGCCACCTTTAACACCAAAGCTCAACATGGAACCAGCTCCCTTAGGGAATAGCTCAGCGGCTACCGCTTGAGAAGGGTTGTGATCAAGGTCTGGGTGGTTAACCCAAGCCACAGCATCTTGGTCTTGCAACCAGGTCATAAGAGACTTGGCGTTGTCTACGTGCTGTTGCATACGCAGGTTTAGAGTTTCTAAACCTTGTAGCAACAAGAAGGCGTTTTGTGGACTCATGGCGGCGCCAATGTCACGCATGGACTCGCAGCGAATACGCATAGCAAGAGCCGATGGCCCAAACTCTTCCCAGAAGTTCATGCCATGGAATGGCGCATAAGGTTCGGTCAAGGTTGGGAAACGACCGCTGGCTAGCCAATCAAAATTACCACCGTCAATTACCACACCGCCCACGGCAACACCGTGACCACCAATCCATTTGGTTACTGAGTGAACCACCACGTCAGCGCCATGTTGGATAGGCTTACATAGGTATGGTGTAGCAAAGGTTGCGTCCACAACTAGTGGAATACCATGCTTATGGGCAATACCCGAAATCATTGGTAGGTCGGAAGCTTCTAAACCTGGGTTGCCGATTGATTCACAGAACACCATTTTGGTGTTGTCTTGAATAGCGTTTTCCAAAGCAACAGGGTCATTGATGGCCACAAAGGTACAGTCGATGTTAAAGCGTTTGAGGGTGTGCTTGAGCAAAGTCACCGTCGAACCGTAGATTTGTGCCGCACTAACAATATGGTCACCAGCACTACACAAGGTAAAGAAGGTGGCAAATAGAGCACTCATGCCGGATGCAGTACAGATAGCGCCACTGCCGCCTTCAAGGGCGGCCAGACGCTGTTCTAGGACAGCTACGGTAGGGTTGGTGATGCGGCTATAGATGTGTCCGCCACGCTCGACGTTAAATAAAGCCGAAGCATCATCAACGCTGTCAAATACGTAAGAGGTAGTTTGATAAATGGGCACAGCGCGAGAGCCATGATCGGATTCTGGCTGGTAGCCCGAGTGGAGGGCGATGGTATCGTCACCCAAATAAGAAGAACGGCTCATGCTTTGTCTCTTTTTAATGTGTTATTTAACCGGCTTAAGGCCTAAGGCAGCAAAATCAAAAGGCAGACTACATAGCTGGCCTTTTGCTGATCCTGAACTGGTATTTACAGATACCTCTAGGTTATTACCCAAGGGCTCTAGATAACATAGGGCAAATGCCAAATGTACGCCGTAGCGAGGAGAAAAACACTGACTGCGAATTTCGCCTACATGGAGCCCTGCAACAGATAAGCCATTGTCCGCAAAGCTGTCTTGGCTGTCTACTACAAGACCCATGAGTCGTTTGCTAGGTGTCTGCGTTCTAAGGGCTGGCAAGCTTAAGCTGTCAACATCGGCATCTAGGTCCACATATTGTTCTAAGCAAGCTTCCATTGGGGTGGTGTCCATGCCCATGTCGTTGCCTAAGGAAAATAGGCCGCTTTCGATGCGCTCAATAGCGTTAGGGCAGCCTGGGCGTACCTGCAAGTCTTGACCTTTTTCAAACAGCTCATCCCACAGGGATTGGCCGGCTTTGGCGTTATCTACGTAGATTTCAAAACCGCCTTGTTTACTCCAGCCGGAGCGTGCCACTTGAAAACGTACGCTGCCATTTGGTGTTTGGTATGTCATTGGCTGAATACCAAAGAACTTAATGTCTCGCACAGCATCGCCAAATACACGACTCATTAGCTCTTCGGCTTTGGGGCCCTGCACTGCCACCGGCCAAACGTCCGGTTCATAGACGTGTACATCAAGTTGCATGCCTGTGGCGAGGCCCTTGGCCCATAACACTACGTCAGAGTCGGCAATCGATAGCCACCAGCGTTGGTCTGCTAGCTTAATGGCAATAGGGTCATTCACGATACCACCGTCGACATCACATAAAGGTAAGTAAAAACAACGGCCTATTTTGGCTTTGCTAAGGTCTCTGGGTGTCATTAACTGAACTAGTCGGTAGGCGTCAGGACCTTCAATGGCAACCTGGCGCTCGCAGCTTACATCCCATACCTGCACATGCTCGCATAGGTGCCAGTAGTCAGCTTCAAAGCTATCAAACACAGTAGCCAACAACATGTTGTTGTAGACCGTATAACCAGTAACACCAGAAGCTTCTAAACGACTGGTAAATGGGGTGGAGCGAGTCCGGCGTGATATAGACAGTTGTGGGTGCATAGGAGGCTCAAAGGTTGAATTCATAATGGGCGCATTATGGAGTATGTCAAAAGGCTAATTCAAACGAAAAAGCTTGTCCCTGAGAGGTTGTTTCTGTTATATCATGAGTGTAAATAGGAACATCATTATGGCTAACAATACACCTTTAATCTGGCTGCGCACTTTTGCTTCTGCGGCGCGCTTAAGTAGCTTTACCCACGCAGCGCAAGAGCTACACTTGACTCAAGCTGCGGTGAGTAAGCATATGCGGGCTTTAGAGTTGCATGTAGGGAAATCTTTGTTTGTACGCCAGGCCCATGGCATAAAATTGACCGAGTTAGGCAGCCGTTACCAAGTTGAAGTAGAAGCTGCATTAGTTGCTTTGGACCATGCAACCTATGATTTATTTGGTATGGGTGACCAGCGTTCGGTAAATTTGCATTGCAACTTGGCTTTTTCGCATTGGTGGTTAATGCCTCGGTTGGTAGAGTTTTATGCCCTCCACCCAAAGGTTGATGTGGAGTTGAACCACAGTATATGGGATATGCAAAACGAGCCAGTTAAAGGCGATATTCATGTTCGCTATGGGCTGGGACAATGGCCCGAGAATCAAGCCTTGCGTTTGACGGATGATGAACTGGTGCCTATGGTAGCGACCCATTTGCCGATGGAGCAAGCTATGGAGTTGCCTTTGCTTCACGTCTTGGGTTATCGCCACGGTTGGTACTGGTATGCAGAGCAAGTGCAGCAGGAGTGGTTGTTAGATCGAACGCATCGCAAGGTAGACAATTCCGTGGCGGCTTATACGATCGCGGCACAAGGTCTGGGTGTTGTGTTAGTGCGATCCAGTTTTATTGACCATGAGTGGATTCAGCAAAACTTACGGCCTTTAGCTATGCCCACGTGTAAAACGCCAGAAGGCTTTTTTGCTTTACTGAAGGAGCCTAATCAACCTAATGAACAGGTATCATGTTTATGGAACTGGCTAGGTAAAATCTCTTATTAATCATTGGTCGCATAGACCATAGAAGAATGGAGCCCGTGTTAGCTTACCCTTAATATGTTGTTATCGATTCATTACAGGCCGTAGTGGCCCTCTATTAATTAGCCGTA
>Ga0055584_100003255_pt1 | contig 16060 bp, 6 predicted proteins | sample OSDHelmetaG_FD_58716 | JGI IMG/M metagenome (GOLD analysis project Ga0055584, IMG submission 58716) | Pelagic marine sediment microbial communities from the LTER site Helgoland, North Sea, for post-phytoplankton bloom and carbon turnover... | ecosystem: Environmental > Aquatic > Marine >... | reverse complement strand
CAAAGAAAATAGTACCCGAGCCCCACCTGCACGGAAAAGTGGGCTACTTTTTTGAATCGAATGGACTGAGTAATGGGACGCATTTGCAACTTCAAAAAGGAGCTCCGTTCCTTTCGTGGCGGCTGAATATAAGTGCCAAGCAAAGTGGTGACCGAAAGACACCTGATTATTTCTTAACCAATACAGGACAAAAAGAGTTAAACGCATCGTTACAATTGGAGAAAAGATGGTCTCAAAGGTCATTTGGGGAATTTTACATCAGCAGCTATAATACAGAGCTGGGCGTGTTGCGTGGTTCACATATTGGAAACTTAACGGATCTGAATGAAGCCTTTGATCGGACCATTCCTTTTTTCACTCAAAATGAATTTAGCTATACGATTGCTTCCCCAAAACAAGTGGTGCACCATCATTTGCTTAAAGTGCATCAAAAATTTTACATCACCGATAGTTTAAGCTTAGACTTAACCTATGCCGCACAGCTCAATAACCGCAAGGAATTTGACGTTAGACGGGGAGGACGATCCGATCTGCCTGCCTTAAGTTTAAGGCAATTGAATCAATATGCAGCAGCGCAAATAGAAAAAGAGTTGAAGGCAGATTGGAAACTCATTGGAGGGATACAGTTCAACTATATTGATAATACAAATAATGCAGAGACCGGTATTATTCCCCTAATACCCGATTATATTTCATTCAAGAATTCAGCTTATTTCTTAGTCAAGAAAAAAAGGAAACGAAGTCTGCTTGAGATGGGAGCGAGGTATGATCATGTCCAACAAAATGTTGCCACCATTTCGCAGACCTTGCCCAGAGAAATTCTTCGATATGCCAATCAATTTCACAACTGGAGTTCGTCTTTGGATTGGTCTCTTCCACTTGGCGCGCACAAGGAGTTGGTAAGTAATATCGGTCTTGCAATGCGCAATCCAGCGATCAATGAGCTATATTCAGGGGGTTTGCATCAAGGAGTAAGCGGCATTGAATTAGGAAATCCAGACTTAAAATCAGAACGTTCGGTGAAGGGAACAGTAGCATTGAATGGAGATATTCGTGAAAAGTGGTTTTTTGAACTTTTGGGCTACTATCAGCAAATAGGAAATTATGTTTATTTGCAACCTCAGAATCAATTTCAACTGACCATTCGAGGTGCTTTTCCAGTATTTAAATATGAGCAAACGGATGCGCAATTATATGGTGCAGATGCATCCATTCTTCGACAAATAAGTACATCTTGGTCAGCTAAATTTAAATACAGCTATTTAAGAGGAGATGATTTATCCAATAAGAAACCCTTGATCTTTATGCCTTCAAATAATGCCGGTTTAGATTTGGTTTATGAACTGCCCAAGCACATTGAAATAGGTAAAAGCGAATTAGAAAATACTGCCATCAGCGTAACCAATCGATATGTGTTTAAGCAGTCTCATTTAAATATAGAACAGGATTTTATAGCTGCACCCGATGCTTATTTTCTATTGGGATTAAAAGCTTCTACAAATGCCCAGTGGAGCAAATCGCGTTTGCATTTTTTTGTAAAAGTGAGCAACGCATTAAATACCAATTATCGAGATTATCTAAATCGGTTGCGCTATTTTGCAGATGATATGGGCATCAATATTACACTAGGGGGTAATCTAAAATTCTAAAACGTATAGGGCAAAGCACAAGACTTCGTTATAAAATATTCAGATTAATCAAAACCAAAGCAATATATACCAAGGCGAAAAATACAAATAGCATATTCATGCCATATCCTCCATATTTAAATATGGGTTTTTGTGGAATTTGATACATGGGGTAGTAGGCAATTTGTGTGGCTACTTTCCCGGTCCAATATGCTCCAATCAGGACCGTCATTGCAATGGCTAAATCAGATTTATTTTGAAGTTGTTCTGGAATTAAAATAGCGATCAATCCAAAACTAAAATTTAGCCCTTGAATATATCTCCCATAAGTTTTGGCAATTTCTTGATTTAGAGGTTTCAATTGCTTTACATCCGTATACCAATCAAAAACACGATGCCGAATGTAGGGATAGATGAGTGCAGTAAATATTTGACCTATGCCCCCTGCTATGATGATCCAATGCGGTATTTTCATGATTAGGCTTTATTTACAAATTCAGATTTTAATGACATGGAACCAAAACCCTCAATTTTACAATCGATGTTATGATCGCCTTCTTTTAAACGAATATTTTTCACTTTGATGCCTGCCTTAATCGGTTTGGGTGCACCTTTTACGGGTAAAGTTCTATTTACAATCACCGAATCGCCATCACTCAATGGATTGCCATTGGCATCCAATACTTTTAAGCCTTGTTCTTCTTCAATCGCATTGGGGTTCCATTCATGGCTGCATTCTGGGCAGACATAGACCTCTTCGCTCATAAAATAGCCATAAGGGGATTCGCAATTGGGGCAAGGTTTTAATTCGTCTGACATAATAGGCTGGTTTAGAAGGTGTAAATATAGCGTTTTTATCAGCTGTCATTTAGGGCATTACAGTTTTTTCGATCCATAAAACTTATCGAAAATTAGACTTGCCGTTAAATCTCCTGTCACATTCACCGCAGTTCTAAACATACCTAGAATCCGGTCAATGCCAATGATAATAATCAAGCCGTCAATGGGGATTCCTGTGCTTTGTAATACCGATGCGAGTATGATGACCCCACCCCCAGGAATGGCAGGTGTGCCAATGGATGCCGCAACTACCGTAGCCGTGATTAGGATCAAATTGATGATGGAAAGCTCAATCCCATAGGCTTGCGCCATGAACACTGTGGTCACGCATTGAAACAAAGCTGTGCCATCCATATTAATGGTCGCTCCAACAGGGATTACAAAATCGCTAATATTGGAGGAAATCCCCAGTTTTTCATCGGCCGTTTTCATGGTTACTGGCATCACTGCAGCCGAGCTAGCAGTAGAGAAGGCCAATAATTGGGGCTCACGGATTAACTTTAAGAATTTCAACGGTTTTCTTCCCGTGAAGGCAAATACTAAGATTAAATAAAATATGAGCAAGAGTATCAAGCCCAGAATAACTACTAAAATGTAGTAGCCTAAGCCCAAGAATATTTCAACACCAATTTTGGAGAGGAGTGCGGCAATTAAGCCAAATACTGCATAAGGTACAAGCCGCATGGCCCAAGAAACAACAATCATGCATATTTTTTGAATGGCTTCAGCAAAACGTATGATAGGCCGTGCGGTGTCATGGCTTATCTGTGTTATTGCCACACCAATGAGGATGGTAAAGATGACCACACCCAGCATTTCACCCATTAGAATGGACTCCAAGGGGTTATTGGGGATAAGCTGGGAAATACGTTCCGGAATATTCTCCAACAGATTGGTTTGTGTTCCAGTTTCGGCTAGCTTTTCTCCACTGTTGGGAAACCCACCCAATTTGAAAACATATTGGCCCGGTTTCATAATCAGGGTAACGATTAAACCAATGGTGATTGCAATGATGGTGGTGAAAATGAAATACAAGAACAACTTGAGTCCAAAGGTTTTAAGATTCTCGGAAGAATTGCTGACAATACCGGAAATTATGGAAGCAAAAATCAACGGAATCATAATCATTTGTACCAAACGCATGAACACTTGACCCGGTAAATCCAGCCAATTGGCCAAGGCAAGACTCGTGCTTTCAGAAACCCAGCCAGTGGACGGATTGATTGCCATTCCAAGTCCGGCACCTAGCACCAATCCAATGATCACCTTAAGCCATAAACGTCCATGGATCAAACGATCTAAATAGACGGATAAATGATTCAAGGGTCTAATTTCTAGCATAATACAATTACTGTTTAAGGTATTTTGATTTCTCCAGTATGGATGAGAAACGGATTTGCAAAATTACGAAGATTTAGAATGATCCGGGCTATGTTAACCGCTAAACGAAAAGGGAATACCCAAGTTTCGGAAGAATGCGCAGTTAAAGGATTCAATTATCTTGCGGCTTGTTAAATTTATGATGCAAAGACTCACCCTATTTATTACCCTGCTCCTAATAATTCTAGGACTTGAGGTATACATTTACCAGGCATTGGAGCCGGCACTGAGCCAAAGCACTTGGGTAAAAATAGGGTATTACCTGTTTCAGTTGGGTGCCTACGGAAGTATTATGGTTGCGCTATTCAATGCGCAAGGTGTAAAAACAGTAGGGGTAAGATCTCCGGTTTCCAATTTTTTTACGGGGGCAATCATTGCCTTTGCCTTGCCTAAGATTATGGCCAGTTTGTTCTTGGTTTTGGAAGATGTGACCCGTATCCTGAGATATGCTTGGAGCGTTTCCAATAATTACTTGAATCATGATGGAGCTTTAGAAACAAGCTTAACCAATCGCACGGAATTGTTTGTACAGCTGGTGGGCCGTGCACCCAATCTGTGGCACTTGGGCTTACTCCATTGGTTAAAAGTATCCCCGTTGCTCCTGTAGCATGCGGATCTCCAAACAGAGGACCACCATTCAATTTATACATTTCCAAATCATTTACGGAATTTATCATGGTTGAGTAATTAGCCGCTCCTTCATTGTGATTCGCCATAGTGTCTTTGATGGCTAAATATTCATCATTGGTAAAAAAGTAGCGAACTGTAACATTATCCAATGAAGGTTGCATAGTTGGTGCCACATCCCATTGGCGGTTGAAAATCGCTCCGCCATATTGATTGGATACAATACCTCCGGCATTATCCCAACTGGTTGTCGGGGTTGAGCCAATTTTAAGCCGAACGCCATTGCTTGACACCACAGCTCCAGTTCCATTGGTATCTAAGGCCAAAAGCAAATTATCCGAAGTATCGCAAAAACAGATATAGGAACCATCCGTTCCCACTTTAGAGCTGGTATACGTGCCGCTTAAAGTTGGCAATGTACTTGATAAATTACAGCTGGGAGTGCCATCATACACCCAAAGTTCCGATCCTGAAATTCCATCATTAGCCCGAAAAATTATTTTATTTCCTAAAACTGTTAATTCTCCTGGACTTGAACTAGTCCCACCGGGAAAAAGATCCCTAACCAGAGCTGTTCCTGCTGCAGTGCCATCACTCTTCCATAGTTCATAACCATTAACCCCATCACCTGCTTTGAAGTATACTGTATTACCCAGCGCAACTAGATTTTGCGGATTAGAACCACCACTACCTGGATAAATGCCCTTCACCAATACAGTCCCTGCTGTTGTTCCATCACTTTTCCATAATTCAGACCCTCTTACATTATCGGTTGCATTGAAATAGATCAGATTACCTGCTACAACAACATTATTAGGATTAGAGCCAGAACTCCCAGGCCAAATATCCTTCAGCAATTGCTGCCCAATAAGTAAGTTTGCGCTTAAGCAAATTGTAGTAATAAGTAGTATTTTTTTCATAGCGTTAAATATTTTGTTCAAAAATAAGTCGCTCTGAAAACCTGTGCAATACTAGTAAAAGCTAATTTTTTAAACGTTAGTAGAATTTTGCTAACATATATATTGTATTTGTCTAACAAAATAGTCAAATGCAAAAAACCTGCGCTTCAATGAACCAAAACCGAGTTCACAAGAAAATAACAAAATTGATATTGCTTATTTGTGACCCAAAAAATATAATTTGAAAATTGAATAAGGCCCTATATTCTGTGTAAATCAATACTTCAATAGTGCTTCCAGTAGTTTTTAAGAAACGTGTTAGAACTACCTTAATAACAACACCGTTCCTTTTCGAATCACTTTCTTTCCATCGTAATCTACAATTTCTACGAAGTAACCGTATGCTCCATCTTGGACACTTTTGCCGCCTACTTTACCATCCCATCCAATTTTAGGGTCGTCACTTTGGAACACGATTTCACCCCAACGATTAAATACCTTCATACGATATGATTTCACATTTACATATCCTGGAATCATGAACATTTCATTGCGCGAATCGCCATTCGGTGAGAATGCAGTTGGCAAATAGAATCCATTCGGAATGCTAAAGAAATAAATCTCTTTAGTAGTTCCTATACAGCCATTGGTATCCGTGATGGTTAAACTTGCGGTATATGTGGTGGTATCTTTGATTGTAAATTGTTCTCGAATTGCGGTTCCCCCTGCTGGCGGATCAAATGACCAATTCCTGCTTGTCACTGGAATATTTGTATTGTCGATAAATGAGATTTCTACCCCATCCGCCAACAACATAATCGATGTATCGATAATTGGAACAGGCAGTGGATATACGCGTACCCGTCCTGGGTAAACACTATCACTTGTGCAACCCGCGGCATTGGTTGCGGTTACGCTAATGCTTCTGTTACCAGCTGCATCTCCAACTACCGTATAGGGGTTCACGGTGAAAGGACCATTGTTGTTTTCTATCCAGTCATAAGTTAAACCTAGGTCCAAGCTATTGGCTGTTAAATCTGCATTGCTATTTAGGCATAATTTGGTGGGCCCTGTTACCGTAAAGTCAGGATGTGCATCAACACTAACTGTGCGTATTAAACTATCCTCGCATCCCTTGTCTGAAGTGATGTGCAGCTTAAATGTATGGTTGCCCACATTTGCAAATGAGTTTTGGGTATTGACACCAGTGGCTGGCAATTGTTGGCTATTTACGTGCCATCTTCTTGCGAAACCAGGAGCCAAACCAGCGGTATTATCTGTAACTCTGAAATCATTTCCAACTAGGCATTGTGCAGAATCATTAACACTAAACTGAACTTGCGGATTTGGATAAATCTCAACTGGGATTATCAAGCTATGCTTGCATCCAGAATCACTGGTTAAGGTGAGCGTTGTATTTACCGTATTTGCTGTGGTATAAACATGATTTAAAGGTGAACCAGCACCTGTATTGCCATCCCCAAAATCAAATGCCGTGGTATAGGTTCCTGAGCTTATGCTCCCCAATTCTGTAAAGGTGTATTGATTACCTGTTAAGCATTGCGTGCTGTCATTGATGCTAAAGTTTGCCACTGGGTTCGGAGAAACACTAATATTCATCGTTGTGCTGTCTATACAACCTTGTCCTGTGGCTACAACCAGTTTTACAATTCCTGGAGCGATGGTTGATAAATAAGAATGCGATGGATTTTCCATGGCACTTCCATTGCCATCTCCAAAGGTCCAAGTGTAATTGGTTCCCAATCCTACATACTGACTGGTGTTAGTAAAGTCAAAGGCATTTCCAGTAAAGCATTGGTTGGTATCATTGATACTGAAACTCACCACAGGGTTTCTATTTAAATAAGCCTGTCTAATCATAGAATCTGCACAGCCCTTGTTGGTGGTGGTTACTAATTTCACTTCGAAAGAATCTAAGAAGCTCGCATAGGTTTTTCCAATTATATTTGTGCTTGCAGCAGTATTGCCATCCCCAAGACTCCATGCATTGGTGTACGTCCCTGTGCTTAACGAACTGCTGTTTGTAAAGTCAAATCGGTGCCCATTAAAGCATTGCGGATTGGTATTCATTGCAAAGCCAATAGCTGTATTAGGATTCAGCTCCAGTGGTTTAGAGAAGCTATCCGTGCAATTCTGATCACTGGTTACCACCAGTTTACTGGTGTAATTTCCATCCGTTCCATACGTATGGTTTGGATTCGTCATCGTTGAATTAGTGCCATCGCCAAATTCCCAAGCATAGGTTATGGTGCCGTTCGGAATAGTGCTGTTGGATGTAAATACATAGTTATGCTCATTCATACATTGTACTGAATCATTTACACTAAACGCAACCGTTGGTTGATCGTAGACATACACTTTTTTGCTAATCGAATCCAGACATCCAAAATCCGAGGCAGTGATCAATTTCACATCAAAACCTGCCGCCAAGGCATAAACATAGGTATGGCCCGGACTTGTTGAAATGCTTGTAATCCCATCTCCAAAGCGCCAAAAGCTTGAATACCCGCCACGTGGTATGTTGGTGCCATTGGCAAAACTGAATATATTTCCTGATAAGCATTGTGTGCTGTCATTAACCGAATATACAGTAGTTGGATGCTCCATAAGTGTGGCCAACTTCTCAAGGGTGTCTTTACACCCTTCATTGGTTGTATTAATCAGTTGAATTAAGAATGTAGTATCATAGGCTCCGTACGTTTTGGCAGGGGGATTCTTCGTAGCATCAGTTGATCCGTCTCCAAAATCCCATGCTGAAGTAAAGGTACCTACTGCCAAGGTACTGTTATTGGTTATACTGAAATTATGTCCATTGAAACATTGGGTATCGCTGGATAAATCAAAATCAGCAATTGCACTCTCCTTCAACACGACAATCTGTGAAGCAGAATCAAAGCACCCTTCAGGAGAGTTTACAGTCATCTTAATAGTATAGGCGTTTTGAACCGCATAAGAATAGGTAGTATCCTGTGCAGTTGAACTGTTTCCATCACCAAATTTCCAATTGTATATAAGTCCTGTAGTGCTGCTGGTGGTACTTGTATTCGTCAATACAAAACTATTTTGAGTAAAACACTGACCCGTATCATTTACAGTAAAGCCAGCAACCGGTTCTGCATTTACTTTAATATGCTGATATGCGCTGTCCTTGCAACCATAAATTGATTCAACCACCAACCACATGGCAAATGAGTCATTCGCTGTGGCATAAGAATGCGTTGGGCTTACGGTTCCAGATGTATTGCCATCACCGAATTTCCAAAGGTGAGTAACTGTACCTAACGGAATCGTGGATCCACTTAAGAAGGAGAAACTATTTCCTGTTAAACACTGGGAAGTATCTCCAACAATAAATGAGGCAGTAGGTGAAGGATGTACTTTTACGGTTCGTTTAAAGCTATCTAAACAACCAAATTGAGTGGCGGTTTCTAATTTTATTTCATAGGTGCCATGCAATGCATAGGATATGGAAGTGTCCATGGCATTGGAAGCATTTCCATCACCAAAGGTCCACAGATAATTAAGCCCTGTACTATTACCAATTAAGCTGGTGTTGGTCAAAGCAAACTGGTGCCTATTGAAACAAGATGAATCTATTGAAGTTGTAAATCCAGCAGTTGGCTGGTCGTGAATGGAAAGCACTTGGTTCACCGTAGTATCGATGCAACCTCCATTGGTTGCAATCAAGCGATAATTACCGCTATCTGATAAGGTCACAGACGCTAACCGATAGCTAGCAAAAGTTGAATCCGCTACATCCACCCCATTAAATTGCCATTGATATGTAGCCGTTGTTGCATTCGCATCCGTTGCAGTTATTTCAACTGATTCTCCAATACACATACTGGAATCATTACCCACTAGGGATAGACTCATATCCGGTCCTGCTTCAACAAAAACTGCACTGTCTTTTGATAACAAGTTACCATCTACCGTTAATGTTACCGTTTTATACCCTGGTGTAGCATAAGTTACGGTGTGAGGACCAAATGTGGCAGCAGTTGCTGGACTTGCACCTGGGCCGAAATTCCAAGCATATGGATATCCTAATCCATTCAATGTTGAATCTGTAAACACCACGGTTTGACCGGTGCATATTGTAGAATCATCTACTACAAATCGCGGTACGATTGTGTCCGGTTCAATGAACAATCCATAATCTTCGGTTTGGCCATAGACCAAATTAGAACATGGATTGGTTCCAATCGAAGTAAAATCCGATCGTACTCTGAAACGCAAAATTTCTCCTGCTGTTGCTGAAGTGGGTATGGTAATCGTTCCTGAATGATTGGTTCTGGCACTAGGGGGTGACCAGACTAATTCTCCGGCATCCACAAAATCTCCATCATTATTATAATCTATAAATATTTTTACTTGTTCATCATTGGCTGTTCCGGTTCGTACACTTACATTATAGGTTTTACCCCGCTTTACCTTGGCCACCTCAGTACATGCCAAATCAACGTATTCGCCATCGGTGCCTGTCCCACCTGAAGTGCGATTGATCTGCTGAAAAGTCACATTAAATATCCCCAAAAATGTTAAATTATTAGTTGTTGTAGGTTTACAAGCCGCAATAACGGTATCTCCAACGATAATGGTTCCTATAATTGAATCATACCCATTGCAATTTTTTGCATAATGCGTGAATGTATAGGTTCCTTTCGAACTAAAACTCACGGTTACATTCTCGGAGCATGAATCTGTCCCACCAAGGTAGGTTGCATTGTTCGGTGAAAACTCCCAAAGAAATTGAGTTGGGTTATTGCATGAAGCATCCTTTAATGTAATGGCACCATCACTGCAGAACAGGGTATCATACGCTTCAACCATCGCTACCGGTTTTTGGGTGCCATCATTGTATCCCGAAGATGTCCAAACACCTCGGTTATAGGTGGATGCATATAGTTTGTTTAGCTTACATTCAGGCTGATCCTCATAGTACATTTCTAAATCGGTCACGCTTATGGTAGGAGGTAATCCCGCACTAAAATATTTCCAAGTAGTCATGGTAGTATCCGTATACCAGCAGCCCGATCTAACGGTTCCAACGTAAATTCCCTTTACAGGAGATGAGGTATCCAATAATACACATTGCACACTAGAAGGCAAATTGCCGTTTACTTGTGCCCATGATGTTCCTTTATTAGTAGATCGGTAAACCCTTGACCCCGTTCCAATATAAACCACATTCTCCCATGTAGGATCTGTTTCAATTGCTCTAACTGTTCCACCAACCGGCAACGTGATAGCGTTATACGTTGGAGTTCCTGCATTTATATTATCACTTCGATAGAATGTCCCATTTGATCTAGAGGCATATAAAATATCTGAATTGGCAATATTGCTTTCCAATTCCGTCCAATTTGAGCCATTCGTTCCCCCAACAGAATTTGATATTTTGGTCCAAGTAGGAGGTGAATTTCGAATATTCGTACTTCGCCAGATATTTTTATATCCAATATACATGGTGGTGCCATACCCTTCTCTTAGCGTAATTGGAGTAACCCATCCGCCACTTTCATTGATACCAAATGATCCATTTTTAGCTATGGTTCCTTGGGAGTTTACATTAAAGACGCGAAACACATTGCCATAATACAACTCACCATAACTGTACCTTGAATCGGTCTGATCTACCTCACAATCCATTCCATCTCCACCCCGAGTGGTAAACCATCCATTGTTGTAATTGCCGGTACCATTGTCCTGAAATCCAGTAATTAACACATCCTTAACCGTACGAGAAGCACCCATTTTATATATTTGAGCCACGGCTAAACCATTGCTGATATCGGTCCATGGCACCCCTTTATTACGTGTATAAAAAACCCCTCCATCATTAGCAGCAAAAATCCTTTTGGTAATTGGACAGCGTGCCATCTCGTGATTATCTGCGTGCACTTGGTTCACCCAATAGGCCGCAATCGTCCAAGTTTTACCTGTATCCGTAGATTTAAATATATTTACCCCTGCAGCGTATATGATTCCTGCATCCGTAGGATCCGTGACCATATCTTTGTTATACCATGCTTGTCCTCCAGTACCGGTGCCTCCAGTAGAATAATCATGAATATTAGGTGTCGTTGATTGTGTGACGAAAGTGGCTCCACTGTCTCGAGATAAATAAAATCCTCTATTCACACTGCCATTGGCAACCCAGAAATAAACCAACGAACTATCTAAGGGATTGACATCTATCACTGCTCTTGTTCTTCCAGTGGTTGGTAAACCAGCAGTTATCAAAGTCCAAGTAACCCCATTGTTTAAAGATCTATAGAACCGTCCGCTACGCTCCGCATATACCACGTTGCTATTCCCAGGCATGAAAATGATGTCTTTCATATAGGAAGTTGAAAATGTTCTTGTCCAAGTAGCGCCATAATCGGTTGAACGATGAATTCCATTGTCCGCGGCAGCGAGCAAAACAGCAGTATTACTCGGGTCGATAATTAATCGGGCGATTTCCCTATTACCCATACCCGTGTTACTTTGGACCCATGTTGTTCCTCCATCTGTACTTTTGAAAACCCCATAACCAACACTCGAACTGTGATCTCTATCTCCAGATCCAAAATACATCGTATCCGGATTATTTGGGTCAATAGCAATTGCCGAAACACCTAGAGTAGGAAGAGAGTCTGTGTATACATTCCATGTCGATCCGCCATCCGTGGTCTTCCACATTCCACCTGCGCAAGAACCTGCGAAAATGATATTGGTGTCAACAGGATGTATCCCTAAGGCATTGATTCTTCCCAAACCATTGATTTGACCTGTATTGTTGGTTGGTAGATTATTTGGCCCAAACTCTTTCCAATTCCCTGATTTCTTACAAGTTGCTGGGCCACCACCAATCCCAGGCATAAACACATCTTTTCCTTTGCTCTGCTGAATCATTAAATCGCGCAGCGCATCTTGCATGTACACATTAGGGAAATTTCCCGATGCATCAATTTCTTGTTGCGCCTGCCACTCCCACCTTTTATACGGTTTCCACCCATCTCCTTTTTGACGTGCACGATTATTAAAAAATAAATTTGCAGCTCGCTGCGTCTGATAAAAATTGACCGTTCTATCCTGCATCATTTGAATGAAATAAGGATTATCTATGGTATCTTGGGTAGTTTGACCCTGAAGACCAGCACCCGTAATGAAGAGTAGAAAAAGCGAAAGAAATTTAAGTTTCATAACGTATTATATAAAAATTGAGCCATTGACTATAACTTGCAAAGTTAAACAAAATATTAATCATTATCCACTAGGTGTTTTAAGACATCTTTTTGGGCTGTATTCCTAACTGAGATGTAGTAAAACATTTGCGTTATTGCAACCAGAAAAATGACATGTATTAAGAAGTTTCGCATATTTCCATAGACCAATATTGTGTCTATAAACATCAATATATTAAACAAAGGGAAGAATTTGTAATTCTTTTCGTTTACGAGAATCACAATTAGAAGCAAGGCTAATGAATAACTAATGTTAGCGATATCACTTGTGAAATAAGGGAAAAGAGAAAATGAGAACAGATTCCAATTTTGCCATTGAAGCAGCGCATTTAATACCAATACCAAACAAGCAGTAAATTTGTATAAATGAATAGCACGCATAACTAATTATCTGAGCAGGGTAATCACGCCATATATTTTTCTTTCCTCTCCAGTATCCTTACGTTTGATATCGATTATTGAATAATAGGTACCCTCGGTGAGCACTTTCCCCGTGTTAAATAGCTTTCCGTTCCAGCAAGCCCCATCCGTTTTGGAAGAAAAAACACGTGTCCCATTTCGACTATAAATAAAGAATTCTACCTCCTCACAATCTGTATTAATCCCTTCTGGAACCCAGCAAGTGTTAAACCCGTCATCATTTGGTGTAAATACGTTATATAATTTTATTGCCCCACCAGCTTGGGAACTTAGTATGACTTGTTTTACAAAAGTGTCTGAACAACCATTCGGTAGGGTTAATATTTGACGAATGGTATACTGACCATCTTTGGTATAAATATGCTCTGTGTTAAAATCACTTGCGGTCATTCCGTCTCCATAATCCCAACTCTGTGAACCCCCACCAGATTGATCCGTAAAGGTCACTTTACCCTTTTCACATGGATTATAATCAATTTCAAAACCTGCTTTTGGCGATTCCAACAATTCAATTGGTCGTTTAAATGTATCTGCCAAATTGCAGGACAAAGAATCTATGGTAATTAAAGTGACCGTATAATTCCCTGGATCTGCATAGGTATGGGTTGGATTTCTGGCTGTATCCGAGTTTCCATCTCCAAAATCCCATTTGAAACTGGTTCCTTGACCCGTATTGTTGAATTGCACCTCCTTGCCAATGCATAACTTAGCTGGGGCAGTAAATTTGGCTTCTGTAAAATAGGTTATCTGAAAATCCAGTTTAAAACTAGCGTTGCTGCAACGTTCACTCGGGTTCATCGGAAAGGCACTGCCGGCAGATGTCGGAAAATCGCTTAACTGAGATGTACCGCCAGGAGGACAACTTGCACATACCGATTGGTATACAATCCCGTTTTTATCAAAACGGGAAGTTCCACCATCCACATGATCCCCGCTTTGCGTTCCTCCAATATAAGATGCGTAGACCAACCCTTTGGCTTCTTTGTTCATTACAATTAGATAGAAATCTTCCCCATCCGTGGAAGACCAATTGGCATTCTTGGTTTCAAGCCCTTCCGTTGTTCCAGGATGACCGCCAATTGCACTCCCCCAGCCACTATAATAAATATTGAAGCAATTGTCTACCAAGAATGCAGATGGACTTAGTTCTGGGTTATTGGTGCGATTGCCGAAAGTAGTTTGAAATTGGAGATAGCGCAGGTTTTTATCAAAAGCAGCCACAAATTGACTGGTATTATCTTTTCCATACGTTCCACTTGTGCGTGTCAGATTTCCCTCGGTCTGACCTGCAGCATACACCCGATCCTTTTCGTCTATATCCAGAAAATAAACCTGATCATATACATTTGTGCCAAACAGCGTGGACTTGTTAATTTTACCTAATGCGCTATCCAACATTAAGATAAACCCATCAGCTAAACCTCCTTGAAACGTATCTAAATATACCGAATCGCGTGATGGAAAATCTGGACTTGCCGTTCCACCACCTACATAAACCGTTCCTTCTGAATTAATTTTTACGGAATAAGCAGCGTCATCTTTGGTGCCGCCCCAGAATGTACTGAAACGCAATTTCTTCAATGTGCTATCCAAACTAAAAATGATTGCATCTCGCTGTCCTGCCTTACTTTTTTGACTGGCGCTATCCGAAGTAGGAAAGTTACCAGAAGCGGTGCAAGTGGCCACATAAACATTCCCATTTTCATCGGTAAGTATATCTCCTCTAAAATCATCTGCATAATTATATCCCAAGGAGCCTGCATTTGTCGGTGCATTCAATCCATCTGCACTACTTCCCCCAATGTATGTGCTGTGCAACAACTGCGAACAGTCTTCATTGAAATGAAATAAAACGATATCCGCATTGCCATTGTGTGAGTTATCGTAGGCTTTTTTTGTAGGGAAATTAGTGCTAAAACTGGTGCCTAATACGTACAATTCATCCTGGCTATTCACCACAAGGCTATGGGGCAAATCATTGCCTGACCCGCCAAAATAGGTAGCGTACAATAAAGTGGTTCCATCCGATGAGTATTTTGAGAGTGTAATATCGCTGCGTAAATTAACCGGAGCGGTAGTAGTTCCACCCCGAAAGGTATCTTGAAAAGCACCGGGTGTAGTGGGATATTTACCTCCAGCAGTTGTTTTACCGGATATCCCTCCTGCATACAATCTCCCTTTAGAATCATACGTTGCGGTAAATCCAAAATTATCCGAGACTGACCCGCTGTAGGTAGAAAAAACCATCACTGGATCGATAATCAAAGGGTAATTTTGATCATATTCCCCAATTTCAAAAGAAAGTGTATTCCCATTCAGCTTATAACCAACTTGTATGGGCCACTTTACCTGATTTCTTATTTGCCATGCCTCAGGAGCTTTTTCGATTAGATTCCCAACTGGGGTGTAGACAATCAATTCACCTGAAATAATGCGAATACTATCAGCCCCTACGATAGAAATTTTAATTTGGCTTGCCCGGGCTTTGGGCTGAATATGCCATTCTGATTTGGCGTAATTACCAAGCGTGCTGTGTTGAAAATGAATCCCCGGATAGACGTTTTTCTTCGTCATTTGATAATAGGGCTGAACCTTTGGAGCCCATTGGGCCGGATCATTATCTAAGTAATAGCCCTCTTTCCAGCTGGCTGGAACAATATACTCAGGTATTTGATTTGTGTTACCGTCCAAAAAATTGAAATGCAACGCACAATAGTCAATCACCTGAGTGGTTTTAAGATTCTTATACTGATGAAACTCATGCATCAGATTCCACATTTGTTGCCCATTCCATAGGGTTATTTTGTACCCTTTATCATCAGTAAACAAATTACCAAAACCCAATTCAGCCCTATTGTAATGCGGTCCCTCCCATTGGCCTTCATTGGGGACAATTGTAGTAAACCCTTGATCATGCACTTTCCGCACTTCGGCTACCTGTGCCGACAGCAGTTGACTCAACATAATTAAGCCAATCATCAATACCCTGTGTTTAAGAAAAATCAAGACGGTT